>Ga0307417_10000220_pt1 | contig 24359 bp, 23 predicted proteins | sample SalMarWE160210MG_2_FD_202514 | JGI IMG/M metagenome (GOLD analysis project Ga0307417, IMG submission 202514) | Salt marsh sediment microbial communities from the Plum Island Ecosystem LTER, Massachusetts, United States - WE1602-10 | ecosystem: Environmental > Aquatic > Marine > Intertidal zone... | reverse complement strand
CCAGGCGGAGGGTGACGAAGCGCTCTCGCTGCGTCTCGCCGTTCGCCCCGGTGGTTGCTCCGGTTTCACCTACGACATGTACTTCGACGCCGCCATCGATGACACCGACATAGTCAACGAGACCGACGGCGTACGTGTGGTAGTCGACTCGGAGAGCGCCGCAATGGTTGGCGGTGCGACCATCGATTTCCGCGACGGCGGTCTCCAGGGCGCGGGCTTTGCCATCAACAACCCGAATGAGCAGCGTTCCTGCGGCTGCGGCCAGTCGTTCTGCTGATCGAGCTGCGACTGATCGATAGCTGACGACCGGAGCGCCGCATTAGCCTGACGCCATGACAAGACGTGGTGGCGGCTGTCTCAGGTTGATCCTCGGTCTGATCCTGATTCCTGTCCTCCTCGGAGGGCTTGCCTGGTTTCTCGCCGACCTCGATCGGGTGCTCTCCCACGAGAAGGTCGAGGCTGTCGTCGTCGATCTCATTCCCAGCGTCGACTCGGACGGTGAGACCGTCTACGCGCCGGTCTACGAGTACGAGGTCGACGGGAGCACGTACCGCTACCAGTCATCGGTCAGCCTCGGTGGCGTGGTCGTTCCCGACATCGGTGACCCAAAGACGCTGCTGTACAACCCGAACGATCCGGCGGACGCCAGGGTCGACAATGTCTTCCTGCTGCTCTGGCTCCCCGGCATCATGGTTGTCCTCTCAGCGCTCGTTCTGTTTCTCCTGATATCCAGGTGGGTGCGACGGTCCTGGCGTGCTCGGGAAACGGAATGGCCCCAGCCGGGGCAAGCTTCGTCGCCACCCTGGTCCGCACCGCAGCAGCCTGCTGCAACCGGGAGGGAGACGATCACGGCCACCTTCATGGGCGTGGAAGCGTCACCGATGGACGAAGAGGGCCGGGTGCGGTACCGGGTCCGGGCTCGCAACGAGGTCGACGGTGAGTACCGCCGCTACGAGAGCGATTGGCTCGACGAGGACCCGACCCTGGGTCTGATGCAGCACGGCAACCAGGTGGAGGTACGCTTCGATCCCGACAATCCGACCGACTACGAGGTCATCATTCCTGAGTAGCCTGGCGCACAACCTAGTGGAGGTCGCCATGCCCAAGAAGATCCTCGACGCACCGAGCGCCCCGAACCCTGTCGGCCCCTATTCGGTGGTCACCGAGGCCAACGGATTTGTCTTTGTCTCCGGTCAGGGGGCGCTGGATCCGGCCACGAACACTCTGGTGACGGGTGGTGTCGAGGCCGAGGCCGATCAGACCATGAAGAACATCGGCGCCATCCTCGGCGACGTCGGGCTTGGCTACGCGGACATCGTCAAGACCACGATCTTCCTCGCCGACATGGCTGACTTCCCCAAGGTCAATGAGGTGTACGGCAAGTACGTAGCCGATTCCAAACCGGCTCGTTCCACGGTGCAGGTGGCGGCTCTGCCGCTCGGTATTCAGGTCGAGATCGAGGTCATCGCCGCCAGGTGACCGGCGGCCACCAGGATTGCCGTGGCGCGGACTACCGTTCGGGGTACAGCTTCTTCGAGGAGGTTTCAACCGTGAACCGCGATCAGATTCTGCGTTCGCTTGGGCTGCAGGACGTCAACCCCGGGGCCTACGCAGCGGGATGGCTGGAAACCGGTGGCGATCTGCTCACCAGCCACGACCCGGCGACGGGTGAGCCAATTGCGTCGGTCAGACAGGCGAGCGTCGCCGACTACGAGAAGGTGGTTGCCAACTCGAGCGACATCTTCAGTGCGTGGCGGATGCACCCCGCACCGGAGCGTGGGCAGTATGTCCGCAAACTCGCCAATGCGCTGCGTGAGTACAAGGAGCCGCTTGGTGCGCTCGTTTCGTACGAGATGGGCAAGATCAAGGCGGAGGGTGAAGGCGAAGTGCAGGAGATGATCGACATCGCCGACTTCGCCGTCGGTCTGTCCCGCCAGCTCTACGGGCTCACCATGGCCTCAGAGCGACCCCGGCACCGCATGTACGAGCAGTGGCACCCGCTCGGGCCGGTCGGTCTCATCACCTCGTTCAACTTTCCCGTCGCCGTGTGGAGCTGGAACGCTTGCATCGGCTCGGTGTGCGGCGACACCTTGATATGGAAGCCGTCGAGCTCGACACCGCTCACCGCACTCGCCGTCACCCAAATCGCCGCGGAGGTCATGGACGGCTCCGGCTTCGAGGGTGTCTTCAATGTCGTCGTCGGCTCCGGGGCCACGGTCGGCGACGCCATGATCAACGATCGCAGGGTGCCGCTCATCTCGGCCACAGGCTCGTGTGGGATGGGTGAGAAGGTGGGAACCGCGGTGGCGAAACGTCTGGGGAGGTCACTTTTGGAGCTGGGCGGCAACAACGCCATCACCGTCATGGATGACGCCGACCCCGATCTGGTGACCCGGGCCGCGCTCTTCGCCGCAGTTGGCACCGCGGGCCAGCGGTGTACCTCTCTGCGCCGGCTCATCATGCAACGCGGCATCTCCGACCAGGTCAGCAAACGCCTGGTCGAGGCGTACGCCAGAGTTCCTGTGGGTGACCCGCTCGAAGACGGCGTCCTGATGGGCCCGCTGATCGACAAACAGGCGGTCGACACATTCGCCGCCGCGGTCGGGATTGCCCGCGAGCAAGGGGGAGAGGTCCTCTACGGAGGCAACGTCCTCGACCGGGACGGCAACTTCGTGGAGCCGACGCTCATCAAGATGCCGGCCGGTGCTCCGATCCTCGAAGTCGAGACCTTCGCTCCGATCCTCTACATCATCGAGTTCGACGAGTTGAATGAAGCCATCGCCATCCAAAACGGGGTCAGCCAAGGGCTGTCGTCTGCCATCTTCACCGATTCGATGAAGTCGGCGGAGCGATTCCTGTCCCATGAGGGGTCCGACTGTGGCATCGCCAACGTCAACATCGGTACCTCGGGCGCCGAGATCGGTGGTGCTTTTGGTGGCGAGAAGGAGACCGGCGGTGGGCGGGAGTCCGGTTCGGACGCCTGGAAGGCGTACATGCGACGCCAGACGGTCACCATCAACTGGAGCGACGAGCTGCCGCTGGCCCAGGGTATCGAGTTCGGGTAGCCGCGTCCATCACCCCTCCGACTCACCCCTTCGATTCACCCTTCGACACGAAGTTGATGACACGTCCCGGGACGAACACGACGCGGTCGACCTCGCTCGCACCGGGCACGGCCTCAACCCGGGCCCGTGCCGCGCCGGAAACGTCGGCCTCCGTGGCACGATCGGCGACGACGATCACCCCACGCAGTTTCCCGTCCACCTGGACCGCAATCTCCACCTCGTCGGGGCTCGCCCCGTCGGCGATCGGCCAGGGTTGGGTGTGCACCGAAAACTCGTTGCCGAGCCGGGACCAGAGCTCCTCAGCCAGGTGGGGCGCAATCGGCGCCAGCAGACGAACCAGGACGCTCTTGGCCCGCGCCGATTTGGCCACGCCCACGAACTCCATCAGCCGGGCGATGGCGACGTTGCAGGCCAAGCGCTCCAACGCGGCGGTCACCTCCTCGACGGTCCTGGATATGGCCGGTTCGTCGGGCCCCGGTCCGTCCGGCTGCTCAATGGCTCGCCAGCAGCGGGCGTAGAAGCGCTCGATCCCGGCGATGGTGCGGTCGGAGAACTCGCCGCCACGCTCCCACGGCGCCGAGAACATCAGCGCACCGCGCAGCACGTCGATTCCATGATCGACGATGTACTCGTCGGGTGACACGACGTTGCCCCGGCTCTTTGACATCTTGGCGCCGTCCAGCACGATCAACCCGCCGAGCCGGATTCGGGGGAACGGTTCCTGGAACGGAACCAGCCCGAGATCGTGCATCGCCATCGTGACGAACCGGGCGTAGAGGTGATGACGCTGTACGTGCTCTGAGCCGCCCGCATAGAAGTCGACCGGCAAGACGGCCCGGGTCCGCTCGCGATCCCAGGGTACGTCGTCGAAGTCCGACGAGGGATACCTCAGGAAGTACCACGCCGAATCGAGGAACGTGTCGCTGACGTCGCTCTCGCGCCGGGCCGGTCCGCCGCAACGCGGGCAGGCGACGGTGAGCCACCCGGGCACCCTGGCCAGCGGGGAGACGCCCGTTGGGCGGAAGTCGGCGACTTCGGGAAGCAGGACCGGCAACTCGTCTTCGGGGACCGGGACCGGTCCACAATCGTCGCAGTGGACGATCGGGATGGGTGGTCCCCAATACCTCTGGCGTGAGATCAGCCAGTCACGTAGCCGGTAGCGCACCGCCGGCCGTCCCACCGCTCCAGCGGCGCCGTCGTCCAGCAGCGAGGCGTGCGAGACGGGAAGCCTCACGGCTGCCGCCAGAAGGGCGTCACGATCGTCGTGGGCGGGCACGCCCATGACCGCACCCGTGCCGTACGACTCAACGACGTAGTCGGCGGCGACCACGGGCAGCGGCTTCCCCGTGATCGGATGCGGCCGGGTCGATCCGACTGCCGGGTGACCCGGAGAGACGGCGACAAACGTGGCCGCAGGTAGCGTGTCGGGTCTCGTCGTGAATACGGTCAGGTCGCCAAAGTCGATCTCACGGCCTTCCGACCTACCGATCCATTGTCGCTGCAGCCGTTTCGAGCGCTCCGGCCAGTCGAGGTCCTCCAGACCGGTAAGCAGCCGGTCCGCATACGCCGTGATCCTCAGGAACCACTGTGTCATCACGCGCTCTCTCACCACCGAGTCGCACCTTTCACAGACCGTCCCGTCGTGCTCGGTCTGCTCGCGGGCCAGGACCGTCATACAGGACGGGCACCAGATGACGGGGGCCTCCGCCCGGTACAGCAGGCCCGCCTCGAAGAGACGAACCAGGAGCCACTGAGTCCACCTGTAATACTCGGGCCTGCTCGTATCGATGACGCGGGACCAGTCCCAGCATGCCCCGATCTGTGAGAGTTGCTCCCGGTAGCGAGCCGTCGTCCGCTCGGTCAGGGTTCGTGGGTGCTCGCCGACGCTTATGGCGTAGTTCTCGGTATGAATGCCGAAGGCATCGAAGCCGATCGGCTGGAACACGTCGTCGCCCCGCATCCGCCGGTAGCGGCCGAAGGCGTCGACGCCCACGTAGCGGAACACGTGGCCGACGTGCAGACCCTCGGCGGAGGGGTAGGGGAACTCGACCAGGTTGTAGAAGATCCGATCGGGATCAACCGTGTCGAGATCGACGTGACCTAGGTTTGCGGCGTCCCATTCCTTACGCCACCGCGTTTCGATAACGCGTACGGGGTACGGCATTGCCATGAGAGCGGCCCCTCCCGTCGTGTCCGTCGAGTCATGTGCGTCTCCTTTCAGAAACAGAAAACCTCCCAGCGCGGGCATGGGAGGTTTGGCGCAGACCAGTGTGGTCTGCGCTAATTGATGAGAAGTCGAGTGCGTGTTGCCGGCCTCATGGTGTCAAATATAGCGGCCTCATCGCCGCAGTCGCGCCGGGAGAATCGTCTTCCCACGCTTTGCCGCCCATTTGCCGCGCTCGATCGTGGCACGGAACCGTGCTCCGAGCGTCGGGTGAGTGCCTCTCGTCTCATAGCCGAGATCGCGCAGCAGATCGCCTGCGATGGCCTCGAAGATGGCGATGTCACGGTCGGTCATCGCCTCGGACCAGTCCCGGGTTCCCGTGGTCGGAGGGCGGGCGACATTGCGGAACGCCTCGGGCTCATGAGAGCTGGCAACGAACTCGTCCGCGTTCTCGTGATAGCGCAGCATCGCCGGTTGCCACGTGAGGTCGAGGAACTCGCAGATGCGGCGCACTTCGGTCTCTGTGTCTGCCACGAGGTCTTCATAGCGAACTTCCGTATACCGTGACGGGCCGAGCGCCAGGCCCGCGCTGCGGCCTCGACTCACCCGGGAGCGCCAGTACAGAGCACCTTCGGCCAGGGTCGATGGTCCCCACGGTCGCTCTATATAGGAGAGCGCGACGTTACGACCGTCGCGTATTACGTTCACGAACCGGGCCTCCGGGAAGAGCCGGGCGAGCTCCGGGATCTGGATGATATAGCCCGGGGTCTTGTCGCCGTACCGCGGCTTGTCCTGTGCGGCTGCCCAGAGCACAAAGACGGCTCGCACCGCATCCGACAGGGTCTCCGGCGGCTGTGCCGCCATTGCTGCTTGGACCGCGGATCGTTCCAGCCCCATCCGGCGATAGTTGGGGTTCTTGTAGATCGTGTCGAGGAAACGCCCCACCTGAAAGCCGCCCGCGGTAAGCATCCGCTCCTTGCGCGCCACGGTTCCGATGAACTGGGGTTCGTGCGCCACCGCCAGGTCGGGATGGGCGTCGAAGATGGTTCGCAGCAATGTCGTCCCGGATCTGCCGCTGCCGACAAAAATCGGGAAGGCGTCTTGTTGGCTCACTACAGGACGTCGAGCTCACGCAGGATGCGGGCGAACTCGGCGCCGACCGGTTGCATTCCCTCTGCGGTGAAATGGGCGAAGTCGACCTGTTCGTCGACACCCGCTTGCTTGAGAATCCGATCGACGTCCACGACGTGGAAGTCCAGCTGCTTGGAGAGCTCGAGAAGAGCGATGTGGAACTCGCGGCGGCGGGTGACGTTGGCCTGCTTCACGAGCTGGTAGTTGTGGGTGAGGTCTTGTGGGTCAACCACCAGGGTCGTGTAGACGACCGGCTCGGCGTGGGCCCGGGCGCGCAGCTCCTTGACGATCGTTCTGACGTTTGCCATGTAGTCGTCGATCGAAATCCGTCCGACCTTCTCGTATTCCTTGCGAAACCACTGTACGTTGTCGAGGTCGCCGAGTACCTCGTTGAGGTTCTGGTTTAGCCACCAGCCACCGGGGTCAACCACAAACCCGTGCTTCTTGTTGCGATAGAGGGTGCGAATGACATCGGTGCCACCCGACATCACGACGACGTTGCGAGGGAACTCGCCGTACCGCTTCTCGAGCGGGTATTGCAGCGAAGACCCGAAGAACGTTGGTTTGAATTGCTCGGGCCTGATCTTGAGACGGCGGCACAGCTCCTCGATGGCGTCGCGGGGAATGTTGCCCAGGGTCTGCACGACCTGACTGGTGGCATATGCACCGACACCCCCGCCGCGCTCGCGGGATATGGCGAGGCTTCCCTTGATGCCCTCACGCATCAACGGAGCCCCGGTGAACACCGAAGGCAGGTCACAGCCCCCCCGGAGGGCCACGCCGCGTCTTGGTCCGTCGAAGGCCTCGTTCTCGCCGATCAGCACGAACCCGTTCCCGGCCTTCTGGACCCACCCGGGTCCCGACTCCGTCGCCACCCTGCCGCGGGCCTGCTTCATATAACGCCGTTTGAGGAAACGTTCGACCTTCGAGTCTTCGCCTGCCACCGACCGCAAGGCACGGTGGCCCAGTTTCAATCCTTTGGAGACGGGCATCTCACTCCTCCTCGATGTCGACGGCGTTGGCGACAACCCTGATGGACGGAAGCGACGCGATGTCCTGGGCGGCTTCCCCGCCGGGCTCCCCGCCCGACGCGAGCAGCGCCAGCGTGTCCCCAACCTTTATCCCCCCGCCGGTCGCAACCAGATGCTCGAGGACCACACCGCCCTCGGACGCGACCAGCTGGAAGCGGAGACCGGATGTCTCACGTGTCTCCACCTCCTCGCGCACCTTCTTCTTGCGGCGCAGCGACGTGAGGATGCTTGCCTGCTGGGTCTTGCGCAGGGCGACTACTTGCTCGATGGAGACGACGCAGAGCTCGTCGCCAAAGATGAAGGATTCGCCCGGGGCCTTTGACCACTTGATCACGCGGCCGCCCTGGAGCTGGGGACCGACCGAGGGCATCTGGAGGGTCAGCTTCATTGCCGTTCCCCGCGGGTGCCAACCTGCGCCACCAAAGTTCGCTCGTCGAAGAACCCGTAGTCCGCGAGAACTCGCAATGTCTCGTCCCGCACCATCGCCGACCCCTCCGGCGAGAGCTCCAGCGGCCCGGGAACGACGTTGCCACCGCCCGCTTCGGCGACCAGCCGGTCGACGTCGATTACCGAGAGCCCGACCTCGTGGGAGGTTTGGAAGAGGGCAAGGTTGATGCGATGGGCACGAAGCATGATCGGCTCGACTGAAAACCCATGGAAATTGGAAACCGGGTCACCGGGGTCGAAGCTCGATACCCCGACCACGAGCACATGGGCACCGCAGTCTCGCTTGATCGCGTCGAACACGGCGACCAGGTCGTCATGGAAGCCGGCAACCGCATCCCGCGGGTCCTTCGCCCGGTTGGTGAGCTGCTCGGCCTCCCCGCTCACGTCGAGGACCACGACATGTGGTGTAGATCCGTAGATCGATTCGAGGGTACCGGCGTCGAGCCGGGTGCGCAGGTCGCCTAGACCCCCGTACTCGTCGTATGTCACGGCCAGCTCGACGTTGGACGGTGTGGTGTTCAGCTCGGTGGCCAAGCCGTGATCGAGATGGGCCCCACCGTCGTTCTTGGCCAGGAACGCGTTGCGCACGACGTCGCCACCAAGCGCCAGCACACGCATCGTTTCGGTCATTGGTACTCCCCCTCAGAAGTTCTATCCGCCCGTCGATGAGCGTAGCAGCGGCCCCATTCGGTTCGGGACAGGTTTTTCTAAATGCCCCAACCCAAGTCAAAGTCCAGCAGTTGCTCCAGATCGCGGTTGGAGTCGGCGTAGCGTGCTGCAAGCTCGGAGCCGACCGGCTCGGGAATGTTGGGCTTCTCCAAGGGCTTCCTGGCATAGCTGTAGTTACGGAACTCGGACGGCGACCAGCGGGCGGCGCCGACGAAGTCGAGTATCTCCTGGAGCACCGCACCGGGGTCGGCGAAGAACTCGGAACTCTCGAGGATGAGGAAGTTCTCCCTCGGAAAATGCTCGAACCAGCGACGCAATTGCTCGGCGTAGAACCCGCGCGTCGCATACGAGTAGCGACGAAACGGCATCACCCTCGCCAGCGGATCCCGTTTCATCTCATCGAGCTGTCCGGCGAGACGATCCTGCTCGGCAGCAATTGCGTCGGGGAACGACAGCTCCTCCAAACCGAGGCGGGCCATGTGGTGGTAGTGGGAGAAGGCCCGTTCGACGGGCTCGCGCAGCAAGACGACGAGCTTGGCGTCGGGGAGCAGACTGCGGAGACGCTCGGGAGCCCGGGGATCGAAGAGGTAATCGGGGGTTGCCTCGAACGTGAGCAGCGATCTCCCCATGGCCCGGTGCAGCAGCCGTCTCATCTTCAGGGGATAGTGGGCCCGGTACCAGGCTTCCCCCCGGCCGTAGCCGATGGTGAAGTACTCGATCTCCTTGCGCAGCGACGGTGCTATTTCGGGGTGCCGGCCGAGGTACTTGTACAGAGAGCTGGTCCCGCAACGCTGCCCACCGATGATCACGAAGTCGGGGAGCATACGGTACCGGGCCGTGAGAGTGCGCAGACGCAATCTGATGCGCACCAGCTTGCGGCGAGCAGCCATGGGCGTGACGGTCTTCAAGGCGTCGACGGCCCGCTGCCGCCAACTCATCGGCGAATACCAAACATCACAAGCCCCTCCCACCCCGGCGGTTGAGCGGGCAGCGTAACATCGCCGGACCGGCGCAAGGGCCGGATGCCCGATACCGTGGGGTCCGCGGGGCAGCCGCGCGACCGCCTCCTATAGTGACCAGGAATCATGACCAACCAGAAGGTCTTTGGCATCGGTTTTCACAAGACCGGGACGACGTCGCTGGCCCGTGCGCTCCGGGTTCTTGGCTACCGTGTCGCCGGTCCGTTTGGCGTCCATGATGCCGACATCTCCGCCACGGTGGTCGCCCGTGCGATCGAGACCGCCGGTGAGTGGGATGCCGCCCAGGACAATCCATGGCCGATCGTGTTCCGCGACCTCGATCGTGCGTTCCCCGGCTCCAAGTTCATCCTCACGACCCGTGTCACCGATGATTGGCTGCGCAGTGTCGTTCGGCACTTCGGGGGTACGACGACCCCGATGCGGGAATGGGTGTACGGGGTCGGCGACCCGGCCGGTAACGAGAGTGTCTACAGGGAACGGTACGAGCGGCACAACCGTGGAGTCGTGGAGTATTTCGCAGAGCGACCGCAGGACCTGTTGGTGTTCCGGCTTGCGGATGGTGACGGGTGGGAGGAGCTGTGTGGATTCCTCGGTGTTGCCGTACCCGAGCAGCCGTTCCCGCACGCCAACGCTCGCGGGGAGCGAAGCACGATGCGCGTGCTGACTCGTCGGGCACGCCGCATACTGGGACTTGGTCCTAGGCGCCCTTGATCGCTGCCGCCAGCCAGTCGGCCGATTTGTCGGCGAGAGTGTTCGCAGCGTGATGACGGTCTTGCGACACCTGTTCCGCCAGCCACCACGGCTCGCTGCCGGTGCGGTCTTGATTTGCCACGTCGATGCCGGCGTGTGACCACGCCTCGACGATCGGTTCCATGTTGAGCGATCCAAACGGAACGATCATCACCTTGGTCTCCAGCGGGGTGTAGTCGCTCAGTTTCTTTCCGGCGATGCTGTTGTGAAACGCCGACGTGATCTCGTAGCCGAGCAGCTCGACCACTCCGTCCTGGTCCAGCCGCTTCAATACCTTGTCCAGCGATTCGGGCTTGGCCTCGGCTTTGAGAGCCGCGATCGCGTGGCTACGCACCGCATCGCGAATAAATGCGTCCGTGTCCGGAATAGGATCCCACAGCAAGATCGCGGTGCCCGCCTCCTCCTCGGCGAGCGCCGCCGCGGGGTAGGCGCCCAGCCGAACCGCGGCGTAGCCGACCCGGTCCAACCCGGTTCGTTCCTTCAAGCGCGACCTCACCTCGCGACCAGCGTCGATCATCGCCGGGAGCGTGAGGTCGGTGTCGAGCCCTTCGCTGTTGCCGTCGCCGCGGTATTGGAAACGATGGACTGCGATGCCGCGGGCCGCCAGAGCGCGGGCGAGTACGACCTCGAGGTGATACGCCTTGAGCATCTCGGCATGGGTGGAGCTGCAAATGACTACGGCGCCTTCGATCTCGCCGGCGGGAAGGTGGATGCTGCCCAACATCTGGGGGGTTTCGCCGAAGTAGGCGATCTCCTCGGTGATCCCGGTGATCGGGTGGCGACGGGTTGCAGCGAGGTTCGTCGTCATGGGGTCATCTCCTCCACCCACGCCACCGAGGTCTTGATGACGATGTCCTGGATGCGTACCGAGAGGAAGCCTCTGACGACTCCGGGCACGACCTCGACCGCGACCAGATCGGCGAACCGTTCCAGTTCCCTGCCCAGCCGGGCCTCGCTGGCCTCCTGAAACTCGGTCCAGAAGAAATCATCGTCGCCGTAGAGAAAACGGACGGGCACGCCATCGCTCAAGAGCCGGCGCAATGGGCGGTGAAAACCGGGGTCGGCATCTCGGGGGTCGGAATCACCGGCCGTCTCCTGCCTCTTGTCCGCCGCGTCACGGGAAACGCCGAGCTTCCTGGCAACGATCCGCACCGCGGCCTTGCGTGCGGTCGGATTCTTTGCCAGCTTGCGGACGATGCGTTTCGAGAAAACCCTTTTTGCCAACTCCCCGGTGCTGACGTGCTCGGCGAGGTGGTCTGCGCCACCTACCCCCTTGGTGCCACTTCGGGTCGGCGGAGCGAATAGGTACAGACCGCGGACCCTCGGGTCGCCGGCCGCCCCGTGCAGTGCTCCTCTCGACCCGTAGCAGGTGGCGATCACGAGTATGTCGGTGACCCCACGCGAGGCGAGCAAATCGAACGCAGCCTTAGCTTCGGGTACCGCGGGGGTCTCGAGCTCGTAGCAGAAGGGCTCGCCGATGCTGTCGCCGAGACCGGTGTAGTCGAGACGAAGGACCGGGTATCCGCGCTCGGCCAGCGATCGAGCCAGCTTCAACCACATGCGGTTGCGCCCGAGCGTTGTGGTGCCGCCGAACGTGCCCGACATCAGCAGCACGCCGGTCGTTTTCGGCTCGACTTTGGTTGGCTCGCTGAGCAAGCCGAAAATCGTCTTATCCGGTTCCGGGAAGAAGACCGGCATGTCTCTGGACAGGGCCTCAATTGGCTGGTCAGTGCTCACATCGACCGTCACGCGCAAGTCCCCCTTGCCTGGCTTTGCGTGCGGGGATTGTATATCGCCACCTCTCTGGCCCACTACAAGTTGCACGTCGCTGCCCTGTAGTCGGTCCCCCGGTTAGTATCGCTCGCTCATGGAGATGGCGAAGCGCGCGCGTATGATCTTGTGGCCGGCACTCGCTGCGGTCTTGTTGGTGACAGCATGCTCGGGGACCACCACTGCGACGACGACGTCCTCTACCGAGCCGCCCGGCACCTCGACGACGGTGGCCGACACCACAACTCCGCCAACGACCGCAGCGACGACGACATCGACCACATCTACGACGGCTGCGGTCACTCAGGAAGGAGCGGGACACGGGTCCGGGATCATCGGGATCGTTGGGTGCTCCAACTCGGCGATGGCCGCAGCCGGCTACGAGGTGGTCTCCGCCAAGGACTATCTGACGCAGGGGGGTCTCACCGGGGGATCCATTGCCGTCTGGGGCAATCCGGGCCCCGCCCGGTACGACCGCTACTGGGGGCTGTACGACGACCGGCGGCCCACCGATGGCTACACCGCCACCTGGTTCCAGCTGTGTATCCGGACCACGGAGCACAAAGGGAGCTTCAACGACGAGATCAAGGGCTGGATACAGCACGTTGTCGACCAGATCCACGAGCGCGATCCCGGGATCCCGATCTGGATCTCCCCGGTCAACAGCTACACCGATGGACTGGTGTGCCCCACGATCGGAGAAGAAGGTGCGGCCATCGCCACCGAGGCTGCTGATTGGGCGGCGGGGAACGTCTCCGGGGTGGAGCGGGGACCCGACCTGGGCCCGATCCACGCCGACGAGCTCGACCCGGGCGAGCAATGTCATCCGAATCTGACGGGGCAGAGCGCCCTCGGGGAGCAGCTAGTCGCGTTCTTCGATTAGGAGCGTCAACTGAACACCTCGCGTTCACGCAGCACCCGTACGAACTCCTCGGCAATCGCCTTCTTGTGCTCGGGCATGTACTTGACGAAGTCGCCGAGCCCTGACACACCGACCCCCTTCAGGATGCGGTCCGCGTCGACAATCGAGAAGTCCATCTTCCTCGACAGCTCGATGAGCGCCAGCGCGTACTCCCGGCGCCGGGTGCGATGCGGGCTGTGGCTCAGCTTGTAGTCGAAGACTTGTCGTCCTGGATCAACCGTCAGCGTGTTGAGGTAGACGACCTCGGCGCCGAGCCGCTGGCGCACCAGGTTGACGATCCGCTCGAAGTTCGCCATGGATTCCTCGAGGGGGAGCCGGCCGGCCTTCTCGAAGTTCTTGGCGAACCATTTCACCGTGTCGAGGTCGCCTAGCGCTTCCTTGATGTCGGCTGCGAGCCAGAACCCGCCCGGGTCGACGAGGAAACCGTGCTCCTTGTGCCGGTACAGGGTTCGGGACAGATCCGTGGACATAGTCAAGACGACGACGTTCTTAGGAAATGCACCCATCTGCTCATGGCCGGGCACCACGAACCCGGGCTCGAAGAGCACCGGTTGGAACATGTTCTTCTCGAGTTGCAGCCGCTCCGAGACCTCGGCGACCGCGTCGGCGTCGACTCCATCGACGGTCTGGAGGATTAGATCTGATCGCGTGAATTGTGCCCGCCCCGCGGCCCAGGCGGCGCCGGTTGCCGATGTGGCGCGGCGCAACCACGGGCCGGACTCGGCGATGATCCAGGTGTCGCAGCCACCGTACCCGAAGACACCGATTCTCTTCTCGTCCCCGCGGAACACCACGTAGGTTGTCTGCTTGGTCATCCCCGAGGTGCGCAGAGCGGTGCGGTTCCTCATCCGACGCAGCTTGGTCTCGATGGCGCTGTCGTCGCCGGCGAAGCGGCGCAAAGTGCGCACGGCCCTCTTCTTCAGCTTCATCTGACGTTCCTCACTCTGCCGTCCTCGTCCCCACCCGGAAGTCCGCACCTGCCAATTCGCTACCCGCGTCACCCTCAGGTGATGTCGCCATGACCCCGGCGACGTCACCGGCGGTGGCGGCCGCACCGTGGGGAACCGTGATCTCTCGCAGGTACGCGGCGCCTCCGGCCACGACGGTTATGTCGATCGAGCGCACACGCTCGGCCTTCCTGGACCGTCCACCGGTCTTCTCCGGGTTCGTGTTCTCATCCTCGTGTCCCATATCGAAGCGATGCACCCGCGTCTCGAAACGAAAGTCGAATAGCGGATCGCCGTCGGCGACTGCTGTGCCCGGGCTCACGTGCCACCTGGTCACGGTGCCTACCCTCGTCCTGCGGTCGAAGCTCGGGATGACGAGCCGCATCACCGGTGCTTGCAGGGTACCTCCGAGCGCTCCCGATTGATCGATGGCCGTCACCGCCTCCTCGGTGAGGAAGTCCAAAGCGGCGCCGGTCAACTCGCCCGGGCCGGGAACAGTGTCGATTCCGCCCACTTCGGCGACGGCGCCGTCAACGTCGATCACCTGGATGCCGGCATCGCCGGCTCGGTGCTCGAGATTGGCAAGCAGCCGATGCGCCCTCATGGCGAACGTGTCGGGCGCCCCGCCGTATCTATGTACTCGCTGGGTCGGGTCGTAGGTCGAGACCGTGAACAAGAACAGCGTCACGTCGTACCCGGCGAGCAGCTTGGCGACGGTGACGAGATTGTCGATGGTCTGGTCCGGCTCGAGCGGATCAGGTTGGAAGAGCTCCATATGGAGCGAGGTGATGAGCGCGCCGGCAGGTATCGTGTTTGCACGCACGTACCGCGCCAGCACATCGCTCCGCATCGCCGGGAGCCTGGTGATCGCGGCTCCGGCCCGCTCTTCGAGCAGACCGGGGCGACCGATGGTCGCGCCTATGTCAGGCGACTCAGTCAACGTGACCGCGCGCTCGCCCACCCTGGATGTCGTGTCGTTCAAGGCCATCATCCCCCACGAGTCTGTCGTGAGAATAGCCACGGGTTCTCCCTGGTAGAGGGCGAAGCCCATGTGCATACCCAGGGCGCGTTACCGCCCCCCGGCAGGATCGCGTCGGGTGTAAGGTCTCGACTCAGTTCAGTCGCACCAGGCGCGATCACGGGGGATCGATGAATGTTGTCACGTACGGGGATCGGGCATTTCGGCGCGCCACGGCACCGCTGCGGCACTACCCCGGATTCCTGATTATCGGTGGGATTCGGTGCGGCACGACCTCTCTGATCCGCTACCTCGGCGAGCACCCCGAAGTCGCCATCGCCTCGACCAAGGAGCCGCATTTCTTCGACTGGAACTTCGGGCGCGGCGACAACTGGTACCGATCTTTCTTCCCGCTGCGCGTAGCCGGCAGGCATCTCGTCGTGGGTGAGTCGAGCCCCGCCTATCTGATGGACACCCGGGCGCCGGCCCGGTCGGCCGCGTCGATGCCGGAGGCCAGGCTGCTGTTGCTCGTGCGCGACCCGGTGGAGCGAGCGCACTCTCACTACCGCTACCGGTACGAACGGGGCCACGAGCCAGCCGCCACGTTTGAAGAGGCGCTGGCGCTGGAGGAGGAGCGCTTGAAGCAGGCTGTTGCCTCAGGCCGGGGACAATCGCTGCTGAGCGGATACTTCCATCACGGGCTGTACGACACCGGTCTCAGCCGGTGGCTCGAGCATTTCGACCGCTCCCAGATCATGACGATTGCCAGCGAAGATTTCTACGCCGACACCAGTGGCGTTTTCGCTCGCATTCTTCGCTTCCTGGGATTGACCAACTATGAGCTAGACCATTACGCCGTGCATAACGCCGCCGCGAGCGCCACGATGGATCCGGTCACCAGAGCGAGCCTCGTGGACCGCTACCGGGAGCCGAACGAGCGGTTGTACGAGCTGATTGGCGTCGACCTCGGATGGGCCCGATGACGAAGCTGACGTCGGTGTTGATCCTATCCGACAAGTCATCGGGGTCGAGTGTGCTCCAGCGCGAGCTCGCCCGCCACTCTGGCGTGAACACCATGCGGAAGCCGCCTCACCAGGAAGGGGAGACCCTCTATTGGAGCAAGTGTGCGGCCCTCCTCGGCCTGCCGCAGCCGGCCATGATCGACTCGAAGCTCCTACCGATGTCGGCCGACCGGGCAAGCTCCGCCCTGGCGAATCTCATTGCCGCCAATCTCGACGGCCCTGTCGGGACGCCGGCGACCCGTGCCGAGGTCTTCGCCGTGTGGCGTGCGCTCACGGAACAGTACGCACCTGCGTTCCTGGAGAAGTCGCCACATCACCTGCACAATCGGGCCGTTCTGGAGCTGTTGCTCGACGCCGCCGCGAGTCTCGACGACGTCGACTTTCGTTTCATCGGTCTCGTGCGCAATCCACTCGATACTCTCTACTCCATGTGGCAGCGTTGGCGCACCGTACCCGAGGCGAGGGCCGGCGAGTGGTGCCGGGCATACGAAAACCTCCTGTGGCTGCAGGACGCTGTGCCGGGAGCAATTCGAATTATTCGCTACGAGGATATGGTCACGCAACCGGCCGTGGTCACGGGTGTGCTCGATTTCATCGGTGTAACGCCGGATCCGATCGTGGGCGAGGGATTCCACTGTGGATCGCTTCACGCATGGAGAAACGACTCGAGGTTCGGCTACCAGCCGGATTCCCGACTCCGTGCGCTCGCCGGCGCGTTCGGCTACGGGCCGGACGATCTCGACAGCGGCGCCAGCCGCCTGTGGCCGTTCGAGCGTGAGCTGCTGCACGGGGTGCGCCGGCTCCGGACCAGGGCGGGGTCGATCTGGCGGTCGGGTAGACATTGAACGGCGATCGACTCTCCATAGCGGGAGCAGGCGGGGCCTGCTGCGCCGTGGCCGGTGCTCCGATACACTCCCGGTCGGGGGGAAGCGCGGCGACGACTTGGTCGGTCACATGAGGGGTAGCGGAATGCCAGCAGACGGCTCCATCAGCGGTGGCGAACCGACTCGCGCCTGCTCGGCGGCGGAAAAGGGGTGCCGGCACGTCGCCCCCTTGGGTCTCGTTGCGATCCTCGCTACAAGGGTGATCTGCACGATGGTCGCCGCCCCCTCGTACCAGTTGGGCTTCCGCCGGGCGGGGTTGACGATGCCGGTCGGTCGGCTAGCTCCCGTACCCACCGCGGCTATGACCGCGGTTCCCGGCAGTATCGGAGTCTGAGCCACGATGTCGCCGGAAACCGTTCGGTTGCTCACGTCGCACAACGCCGCCGTCGGGTATCTGCTCGGCGTCGTAGCGCTTCTGATCGTCGGAATCGTCGCAATGGTGCGCCCGCGCCCGGTACCGGTGGCGGGCGTCATGATCGCCGCCGCCGGCGTCGTCGCAGTCCACCTCTCCTATGTCGTTCCGCCCGAGCTGGTGGCGGGGGTGGGCTTGCTGGCATTGACCGGTCTCGTTCCGGTGCGATCCGATCTTGCTGCGATGGCCCTCGCCCTACCGGGAGCGGCCGTGCTGGGATACACCTTCGCCGCGGAGGGGGGGCTGGGGCTGATCATCCTCGTCGTCGTCGGGTCGACGGTGCTGGGTCCGCTCGTCGCCCGCTTTGATTCGACCCACCCGGATACATCCGGCACCTCGCTCATGGTCGTGGCGTACGGGGCGGCGCTCATCCTGGTGCCTGACACAGATTTGATCATCGTCGTCGCCGCCGCCGCGTTGCCGCTGATCGTGGCCGGTCATCCCCTGCGGCTGGCGCGACTGGGGCGGGGTGGGGCTGTCGCAGCGACCGGTCTGCTGCTGTGGACTGCTGCAGGCGGGGCTGAGGCGCGGTCGGCGGCGGTGGTCGCCGCCTCCGGTGTGCTCGGCCTGCTGGTTGCCGATCCGGTGATGCGCCGGCTCCGGGGAAGCCGGGGAGGTTTGACCAGAATCGGCGAAGCTCCGCTTCTCGGCGTCGCGGTGCAGATCGCGCTTGCGCTCAGCCTGTCATTTGTCGCTGGCAGCGTCGATCATGCGGCGCTGCTCGCGATCATCACCTTGGCGTTGTTGAGTGCCGCGGGATTCTGGTCGAGTTCGCCGGTCTGATCGTCACCGGGAACGAGATGCTGCCGCCTCACGCTCGCGCAGGTGGGTGCCGGTCGTTCTTTGCTTCGGCGCGGCCTTGCCCGGCGTCTCCTTGCCGTTCTCAGTGTCCAGACTGGGGCGCATGGCAGGGTCGAGCCCCACGAGCAAAGCTGCGAAGTAGGGATACACCTGCGATCGCTGTCTGGCCAACAAGCCGAAGTTGTTGAACGAGCTGAACGCCACGATGAAACCGAAGGTGAACGCGAGCGCAAAGATCATATAGGGCATACCGCGGATCTTGACCAGCCCTTTCATAATCGGGATGAATCTCCATGCGAACAGCAGGACCAGGAACACCCCCTCGAAGCTGCTGGCGAGCGCCTGAGCGTTGTTTGCCTCCTGTGGGAACGGCCGGAATAGCACCTTCACGAACCCGGCGGGAAAGTCAGCAGGGCTGCGGATGCCCGTGCCGACGACGCCGGATCCGCCCTTGCTCGTGGTGTCCTCGACATTGGTGAGAACGTTCTCGAAGTCCTCGGTCGCCGTGAGACCTGAGGCGAAGTCGATGCCGAATTTGGATGCGGTGAAGATGCCGACGACGACGAGGACAAGACTTATCAGCACCGTTGCCACGAGCTTGCGGCTGCGCAGAGTCCTGTCGGCAACCTTGCCGAATAGCAGAGCTACCACGAGTGCCCCACCGAGGAGAAGGGCCACGTGCGGTCGGATAGCCGCGGCTCCTACCGACCCTATGCCGAATAGGAAGATCCAGCGCAGCCGGAAGTCAACGAGCAACTTGGCTGCACCGAGCGAGCCGGCGCCGAGGAAGAGAAACATCAGCGACTCTTTCCCGATGCTCGACGGCCAGTAGACGATGGTTGGGAGGAACAGCACGGCGAGGGCGTACCAGCCGGAACGTTTTCCGCCCGTGGAATGGCGGAACGCGGCTAAGAGCATCAGCTGCCCGAGGTAGGCAAGGGTGGCGAACATGAGAAAGCCACCAAGGAACGTGGGGACGTAGGGGATGTATAGAAACCCGGTCGCGGCGTTGACAAACTCGGTACCGATGCCCATCGGGGGTAGGTGGAACGATCGCCAGATTTGCACCAAACGGGTCCCGGATCCGTGGTAGCCGGTAGCATCGCCTCCGCCGCCGTAGAGGAACTCGAGAACGGCAAACCGCCCGAAGGAGGCGATCAGTTTCACCGCGAACCCGGCGAGCACGACCTGAGGAAGCCACTTCTTGTCGGACTCGGTGGCCATGCCACGTCCGATCGCTCCCACCACCAGGACCGCCAGCGCGGCGTAGATCAACGTGGCACCCTCGATGTAACCGAGTGCCAGAGCCAGGACACCGGACAGCAACAATGCCCCGCTCAGACCCCATGTAGCGCCGGTGTTCACAGCAGCTCCAGATCGCCGAGGGAGATATCCCACTGTCTCAGATCGGTGACGTCGAGCTCGAGCGGCCTCAAGGGTCGCACCATCAGTGTCATCGTGGCTCCGGGCACGGGAAGGAATCCGGAGCGTAGCAACGCGGCTCGCTCAGGTGACCCGTTGCTGAAATACGCTCCCACGTATGACGATCTCGCCCGGTTGCGGGTCTTCCATAGGGCCCGGATCGGCCGGGAACCATAGAGCTCGGACACGAGCAACTCGCGCCGGTTCCCCCGAAACGCCATACGGGCGATGGCTCCGCTGTCGTGCGCTTCGACCCGCGTGTAGCGGGCGGTAGGGTGTCTGGTGAAGCGCCACTCCTGGTATGCCGCACTCCGGGGTGTCCGCAGACCCCTCGCTCCCCTGTCTGCAAACGTGTGTTTTCCGACCTCTTCTGGTGACTTGATGAAATCGGAAGGATCGGGCAGCTCGCCGGTATCGGGAGCGTGCCGGAAGACGGCCAGGGTCGGGGACGCCAAAGGCCGGATTGTCCCGACTTGTGACCAACCCATCGCCAGGTAACCGGCTCCGGAGCGGGGATTAGGCGTGTTGAACACCATGTCGACTCCGTCCTCAGACGCGGCGTCGAGTGCGGCGAGGGTCAACTGGCGGAATATGCCGCGCCGTCTGTAATCGGGGTGGGTGGCGGTATCGACCGCCCGGACACAACGCAGCTGTGCTCCGTCGCGCTGCTCGAGCTCCCAGCGCATGAACGCCCGGAAGCCGGCAATCGTGTCACCGTCGACGGCGACAAGCATCAACGAACGTCCGAAGGGGTTGCTGACGTGCTTCCATTCGAATAGCTCGGGCGTTCTCTGCAGCGAGGCCGTCTCACCGAGAGAGGCACGCAGGAGCTCGAGCACGTCGGGTAGATCGTGCGATTGGAACGGGCGGATCTCGAGGTCGAAGTCAGCCACGGAGAACCTGCTCGTACACGGCCTCGGTGGCACGCACCATGGCCTCGAGGCTGTATTGGGAGCGGATGAGATCAGCCCCCTTGCGCCCGAGCTCAGCCGCATACCCCGGGTGGTCGAGAAGACGTGCGATACCGCCGGCCAACGCCGCCGGGTCCCGAGGCGGCACCAACAAGCCCGTCTCGCCGTCTCTGATAATGCTCGGGACCCCGCCGACGGCCGTAGCCACCACCGGGCGCTCCAACGAGAGCGCTTCGAGGATCGAGACCGGTAACCCCTCCACGTCGGCAGGGTTGACATAGACCTCGGCGGCGGCCATGAAGCGGATGGCGTCGGGCCGGCGCCCGAGAAAGCGGACCTTCTGCTCGACCGCGTTGGCGGCGGCATAGCCGCGGATCTCCTGGAGATCACCGGCGTTCTTCTCGCCGCCGATGGAAACGATCAAGTAGTCGTCACGCTCGAGCCGGGCGGCGGCCTCGACGAGGTTTCGGTGTCCCTTGAGCGGCCGGATGTTGCCGACGTGGACTATGAGCCGGGTGCCGTTGTCTATACCCAATTCGTCTCGGACCCCGGATGCGTCGACGTCCGCGGGCACGGAGACTCCGTTCGGAATCACGCTTCTGGAACGGGCCGGATAGGCGGCGATCGAGTCGGCAACTGCATCAGAGACTGCGATGACGGCCCGATTCCTGAAGTACGTGAACCGGTTGGCGATCTGGACCGGCAGGCGGTACGAGTCGGCGATGTTGTGCTCCGTGTACACCACCGGCACTCCGGACACGAGCCTGGCCACCGCCCCCATGGCGGGAAGATGGGCATGAACGAGAGACGCGTTGGCAGCGTGGACCAGGCGGCGGAATCGCATAGCCGCGACGGGCGTCATACCCCGTTTCGTGCCGAAACACTCAACCGGAAATCCCAGATCGCGCAGAGGGGCAGCCAGCTGATCCTTCCAGGGGAGCGCATAGGCAACCCGGTAGTCGTATCGATCGGTGCTCCAAAACCGTGCGCCTTCCGCGATCAGCTTCTCGGCACCGCCGATGCCGAGACCCTTGATTGCGATTACGACGGTAGGACGAGCAAAACTCATGTCAGGAACCCCACCGGAACGCCCCTTCCTCGTCGGCGCAATGTACTACGGGCACCCACCCACGGCGAGCGGTTTTGAGGCTACGCTGGCGTCGTTGACCATTGGTGGGGGTTGTGAGTAGTCCACAGGATCAGGGAATGCGATTGTGGAGCGCATGATCGTGCTCGATACGGCAAAGCGCGGGGCCAGGTTTGCTGCCAAGACCGGGTTTGCCGCGGCAGACGTCTTCTCCCGGCGGAGACCCGGTCCGCGTCTGCTCATATATCACCAGATCGAGGCTGGTCTGGGGCGACAAATGGAGGTCACAGAGGGTGCCTTCCGTCGTCAGCTCGGTTGGCTGCTCGACAACGGCGATGTGGTGAGTCTGGACCAGGCCCTCGCCGACCGGGGGCGGCCCGAGTCGAACCGGCAATTTGTGCTCACCTTCGATGACGGATACCAAGACGTTTACGAGCGTGCCTGGCCGCTGCTGCGGGAACATGGGCTGCCGTTTGTGCTGTACCTGACTACGCATCCGACGGAGTCGGGGGAATCACTTACACCGGGTGGCAGGGCCGAGCCAATGACGTGGGCACAGGTCGAGGAAATGCTCGAATCGGGCTTGATGACCCTGGGTGCGCATACCCACCGGCATCGGGACCTCGGGGAGATGCCCGCGGCGATGATCGAGGAGGAGATCGAGGTTTCCAACGACCTCATCGCCAGGCGCACCGGGGTGACACCGATCCATTTCGCCTATCCGTGGGGATACTGGTCCGCCCGAGCCCACCCGGTGGTTGCGGCAGCTTACGAGACCGCGACGCTCGGCAGCGGTCCGCCGATCACCCGGGACACTGATCCGCTCAAGCTGAACCGGATTCCCGTCCAGCTCAGCGACGGATTCTTCTTCTTCAAACAGAAGATGCGCACAGGACTGCCGGCGGAGGATTGGCTCCGGCGCCGTCTGGCGCACTACGACGGTCCATGACGGCGCCGCGGACCTTCCTATTCGTCATCAACTCGCTGGGTGCCGGTGGCGCCGAGCGGTCGCTGGCCGACATCCTGCCGCACCTTCCCGAGCGGGGAGTACGTCCCGTAGTCGTGTGTCTCGCGTCGCGTGACGTCGGATTCGAAAAGGAAGTGCGTGAGACGGGCACCGAGGTAGTGATTCTCCCCGGCAAAGGCTTGCCCGGCCACATTTGGCAGATGCGTCGGATCATCAAGCGGGAGAGCCCCGCGCTTGTCTATACGGCGCTGTTCGATGCAGATCTGGTGGGCCGGATCGCAGCGGCGGCGACGGGGGTGCCGGTGCTGACCAATCTCACCAATGTCGCCTACGACCCGGCACGGTACGCCGACCCGAACGTGAACGCACGCAAGCTGCGTGTGCTCCGCTACATCGATGGATGGACCGCTCGGCATCTGACCACGCACTTCCATGCGGTAAGCGAGGCCGTCAAGGAATCGACCGTCGAGCACCTCGGCGTAGACCCGGACGACGTCACGGTCGTTTACCGGGGCCGCAGCCGTGGCCGGCTCGGTGCCCCCGACGAGGGCCGCCGCAGCCGGGTCAGGGCATCGCTAGGCATCGGGCCGGACACTCCGGTGTTGATCACGGTGGGGCGACGTGAATACCAGAAGGGTCAGCGCCACCTCATCGACGCCGTCCCCCGGCTACTCGAGCTGTTTCCCGATCTGGTGGTCTTGGTCGTGGGCCGGGAGGGCCACGCCTCCGCCGCGCTCAATGATCTTGTGGAGAAGCTCGATCTGGGTGGCGCGGTGCGATTCCTCGGCCACCGCTCCGACGTCGGCGACCTCCTCACCGCGTCGGATGTATTCGTATTTCCCTCGGTGTACGAGGGACTGGGTGGGGCGAGTCTCGAGGCACTCGCCATGGGGTTGCCGCTGGTGGTCTCCGACATCGCAGCGTTGCGCGAGGTAGTGACCCATGGCGACAACGGAATGCTGGTCCCACCCGCCGACCCGGTGGCGCTTGGCGACGCGGCGGCCGTTCTTCTTGCCGATCCGGAGCTTCGCCGTCTCTACGGCCACCGCAGCATGGCCGTCTTCGCCGAGCGATTCGATGCCGAAGACGCCATCCCGCAGGCAATCGATCTGATGCTGCGAGTCGCCCGGCGATGACGGTGGGCTCTCCTAGTTGCCGGACCGGATGTTCGCACGCCTTTTCCGCGCCTGCTCCAGCACCGAGTTGGCTGCCTCCGAGTTGACGTCGCCTTCCGCCGTCGCATCGGCGATGGAACCTGGTTCCGGCTCCTTGGCTTTGGTATTCCTCCCGGAGCCGGAAGGCGGGGTGGCGGGCGACGGAAGCGAGGGCTCATCAGATGTCGCATCGATGTCGACTTCGATGTCGAGTTCGGCCTCGGCAGGAACCTCGTCGCGCGAGCCTCTCAGATAGGAGCGCACCTGGTCGCTGACGGGAATCCGGCGCCCCTCGAGGAGGACGACACCGGCTACTTCGGCCTTGCGATCCGAGAGCGCCCCCGCCGCGTTCTCGATCACTGCCTTCTTGGTGACGCCCACGTAGCCCACCAGAGCGACGAGCTCCGTACGGCGCATCACGGCATCGGCCAGCGGGTCGGAGATGTCCGGTCCGGCGATGATGACCGTCTCGTACCGGGCCAGCGCCGCCTCCATGAAGATGCGTGCGTTGGTCGAGGCAAACACGTCGACCGGGTCGTTGAGCTCGGCGTTGACGTGCACCGCGGTGAGCCGGGGAGCCGACGGTATGGCGTGGTCGAGGAAGCTGTTGATCCTGGCCGCCGCCTCGTCGGGGGGAGCCGGGCTCATCAGTATCTCGTTGAGAGCGTTGTGGCCGTCGCCGAACTCCGGGATGGTGTTGGGGTGGAATGAGCTGCCGTCGATGAGCAGCACCCGCCGATCGCTCACCGAACACGACATGGCCAGATCGGCCGCCAGCTCGCCCACCTCCTCGCGAGAGACGCCGACGCCGAACAGACCCAAGGCGGTCGGCTGCTCGTTGGTGATGGCATCGACAGCGGTACGC
>Ga0307417_10000219_pt1 | contig 24415 bp, 24 predicted proteins | sample SalMarWE160210MG_2_FD_202514 | JGI IMG/M metagenome (GOLD analysis project Ga0307417, IMG submission 202514) | Salt marsh sediment microbial communities from the Plum Island Ecosystem LTER, Massachusetts, United States - WE1602-10 | ecosystem: Environmental > Aquatic > Marine > Intertidal zone... | reverse complement strand
GCAATTCGATATTGCCGCCGCGGTCTTCCATGTCGATGCGCAGCCGCACCAGGATCGCGGCGTTGGCCGGCCGCGAGATCGCGGCAAAGCGCGGATTGGTTTCCAGCCGGTCGATGTTGAACTTGACCGGCGACAGCGGCTTGAATGCAAGTTCGGCGTCCGCCAGCACCACCTCGATCATGCGCTTGACCAGGTTGGTCTCGATGGTGGTGTAGGGACGGCCCTCGACGCGCACCGTGCTCTGGCCGCGCCGGCCGCCGAGCAGCACGTCGATGATCGAATAGATCAGGCTGGAATTGACCGTGGCAAGGCCGAAATTGTCCCACTCTTCCGCCTTGAACACGGCCAGGATCGCCGGCAGCGGGATTGAGTTGAGATAGTCGCCGAAGCGCACCGAGGTGATGCGGTCGAGCGAGACTTCGACGTTGTCGGAGGTGAAGTTGCGCAAGCTCGTCGTCATCAACCGCACTAGACGGTCAAAGACGATTTCCAGCATTGGCAGGCGCTCATACGACACCATCGCCGAGTCGATGATGGCGCGGATACCCGAATTGTCGTTGAGCGTTACGTCCGCCAGGCTGAAGCCGAGCAGGCTGTCGATTTCGTCCTGATTGAGGATGCGCTCAGTGCCGCCCTTGGTACCCTGGAATCCGCTATCGTCGACCATCGCGGCCCATTGGGCGGCGGCCTCGTCGACGCCGGGCTGAGACGTAGCCGCAGCGTCAGGCGCTGGCGCGCCCGATTCTTCTCCCAGCGCTACACCCCATTCTGCGGCCAGTGCGTCTTGGTCGATTTGGTCCTTGCCCGCCATTGTTGGCTACGTCGTCACTGGACGACGATCTCCTTAAACAGAACGGCGGTGATGCGGTTGGGCGCGACGGCGGCGTTGACCCGGCGGGTCAATTCCTCCTTGAGCCGATAGAGTCCGGCGGAACCGTCGAGATCGGTCGCTCGCAACTCGCGCAAATAAGTCTGAAAAGCGTCCATCACCCGCGGCATCAGCGGCTGGATTTGATGGACCTCCTCGGCGCTGGGCAATTCGAGGACGATCTTGACCTTGAGATATTGCGTGCGGTCGCTGCCGGCATTGGCCAGGTTGACTAGCACGTCCGGCAGATCGACAAAGGTCGAGGGCTTGGCTTGCATTTTCGCCGCCTTGTCGTGGCCGGAGCCGCCCAGGAACAGATAAGCGGCTGCGCCGCCGCCGGTGATCACCAGCAGGCCGGCCGCGGCGATGATCATCACCTTCATCGACGGCAGTTTCAGTTTTAGCTTCGACTTCGCCGCCGGCTGCTCGCTTTCTTCTTCTTCCGGCTTGTCGTCGATTTCAGCTTCCGCCTGTTTCGCCTTGGCTGCCATGACTGCCCCGATTGCAACATGCTGTTTGGGCGCGCGCGTGGCGCCTTGAAGCGAAACGCCGCGGATGCGCGGACCCCGCGCTCCCCCCTGCGGCGAAGGTAGGTCGGTATGGTTAACAGATCATTGCCTGGGTTCCGGGCAGCGGAATCTTTTGCCGGGTCAGGGCTGTTTTTGCCCCCGCGCGGGCCAAGCTGATTTCTCCTAACTAACTGATATTTATAATGTTTATTACTTGGCACGGCGACTGCAATGCAAAGCGCAGCCGCCGGCTTGGGAGAGCCCGCGGCAGTGTCCGCACTGTTCGGCCTCGGGAGGGCCGGCCCTGGCGGGAACTGAAGGGGAGAAAACCGATGCAGAATGCACTTCTCGTCGGACTGTCGCGCCAAGTCGCGCTCGGTCGCGAACTTGACGTGGTCGCCAACAACATCGCCAACCTCAACACCGTCGGCTTCAAAGGCGACGGCGCAGTGTTCGAGGAATATATCGGGCGGACGGCACGCTCGGGCAATCTGTCGGGCACCGACAGCCAAGTAAGCTTCGTGCAAGACCGGGCGACTTGGATCGACCTGAGCCAGGGTCCGCTTGAGCACACCGGCAATGCGCTCGACGTGGCGATCGAAGGCTCAGGCTTCCTGGCGGTGCAGACGCCGCGCGGCGAGCGCTACACGCGCAACGGGGCGCTGCACATCAACGCCAGCGGCGAACTGGTGACCAGCGAGGGTTATCAGGTGCTGGGTGACTCCGGCCCGATCACCTTTCAGGCCAAGGATCGCAGCATCACGATCAGCCAGGACGGCACCATCAGCGTGCGCGAGGGCAATAACGCCAAGACCGAGTCGCAACGCGGCAAGTTGCGCATGGCCGGCTTCGACTTCCCCGGGCAGCTGCAGAAGGACGGCTCCAGCACCTTCATGGCGCCGCAAAGCGTCACACCGCAGACCGACACCACCTCGCGCTTCGTCCAGGGCACGCTCGAGAAATCCAACGTGCGCGGCGTGGTCGAGATGACGCGCATGATCGAAGTCACGCGCAGCTACACCCAGATCGCCAACATGCTGGCGCAGCAGACCGACTTGCAACAAACGGCGATCGACAAGCTCGCCGCGGTACCGACGAGCTAACGCCAGCAGCGAGAGAGTAAAGTCATGCGAGCATTGCACACCGCGGCGACCGGGATGATGGCCCAGGAACTCAACGTTCAGGTCATCTCCAACAACATCGCCAACATGCGTACGACCGGCTACAAACGCCAGCGCGCCGAATTCCAGGACCTGCTGTACGAGCATGTCAGCCGCGTCGGCACGCAGACCTCATCGCAGGGCAATATCCTGCCGGCCGGCATCGAGCTCGGCTCCGGCGTCAAGGCGGTCGGCACGCCGCGCCTGATGACGCAAGGCGAGCTGGTGCAGACCGGCAAGGATTACGACCTCGCGATCCGCGGCGAGGGCTTCTTCAAAATCCTGCTGCCGGACGGGCGCACCGCTTATAGCCGCGACGGCTCATTCGAGCTCGACGCGCAAGGGCGGCTGGTGACGGCGCAAGGCAACGTGGTGCAGCCCGGCATCACCATTCCGCAGAACGCGAGCTCTATTTCGATCAATTCGCAGGGCCAGGTGTCGGTGACGCTGCCTGGCTCCACCACGCCGAGCATCATCGGACAGCTCCAGCTGTCGATTTTCGTCAACAAGGCGGGCCTGGAAGGCATCGGCGACAACCTGTTTCTTGAAACGCCGGCTTCCGGCGCGCCGCAGGACGGCACGCCTGCCGCCGACGGCTTCGGCAATCTGCAACAGGGCAGTCTCGAACAGGCCAATGTCGAAGCGGTGAGCGAGATCTCCGACCTGATCGCCGCCCAGCGCGCCTACGAGATGAACGCCAAGGTGATCAGCGCCGCCGATCAGATGCTGTCGGCAACCTCCAACTTGATGCGTTGAGGACGACCCATGATCCGCACACTCATTGCCGCATTCTTAAGCCTCGCCGCGCTCGGCGCGTCCGCCACCGCGCAGGTCACCGACACGCTCGATCAGGAGCGGCCACGGCTCAAGGCCGAGGCGGTCGTCACCGGCGATCTCGTGCGCATTGGCGATCTGGTCGAGCATGCCGGCGTCATCGCCAAGGTACCGATCTTTCGCGCGCCCGATCTAGGCTCCACCGGCACGGTGTCAACCGACGCGGTGGTCGAAGCGGTGCGCGCTCACGCCCTGGTCGGCCTCGATACCGGCGATCTCCGCGACGTGGAGGTGACGCGCGCAAGCCGCACCATTACGCCGAAGGAAATCGAAGACCAAGTCGTACGTGCGCTGGCCACGCGGTTCACGCTCGGTGAGCCCGCCGACGTGGCGCTCAATTTCGACGGCGGGTTGCGCCCGCTGTACGTGGAGCCCAACGCCAAGGGCGAGCCGCAGGTCGCGCGTATCTACTATGACGCGCACAGCGGTCGCTTCCAAGCCACGCTCGAGATCCCCACCGGCCGGTCCAGCCACGCGCCGCTGCGGCTAGCGGGCCGCGCGATTGCGACTGTGGAGGTGGCGACGGTGGCGCACACGGTCGATCGCGGCGCCATCCTCCGGAATGCGGACGTGGTGATGGAGCGGCATCCGCGCGCCCGCATCGGACGCGACGTCATCACCGACCGCGCGCAGGCGGTCGGCCTTGCCGCCCGCAATACGTTGCAGGCGGGGCGACTGCTAAGCGCCGCCGAACTGATGAAACCCCAGCTGATCAAGCGCGGCGAGCAGGTGACGCTGGTCTTCGCGGTGCCCGGCATCACGCTCACCGTGCGCGGCAAGGCAGCCGAAGGTGGCGCCGACGGCGACGTGATCTCGGTGCTCAACGAGCATTCGAAGCGCACGCTGCAAGGCACCATCGTCGGCCCCGGCCGTGTCGTCATCAACAGCGGCTCGCGGCAGCTTGCCGACAACATCGCGCCGGCCAAACCCGCAACCGCCGACAGGGCGCGCTAACGCATGAGGCCGAAGACGGCAATGCGAAATTCCGCGGCGAGCAAGGCGTCACGCCGAGCTCTTCAGTCAGTCCGAAACGGCACGGCACGAGCCGCGCCAATGGTGAAAGTGACGTCGATGCATGTAACCAAGCTCACCCGCCATGCGGTGCTGGCCGCAATGACGGCTTCGCTGCTCAGCGGCTGCGCCTATCTCGATCGCCTCAAGAATGTCGGCCAGCCGCCGCCGCTCTCCGTGGTCGACAATCCGACCACGCGACCCGGCTACAAGCCGGTGCAGATGCCGATGCCGGCCGCGCAGCCCGCCTCCTACAATCCGAACTCGCTGTGGCGCAACGGCTCGCGCGCCTTCTTCAAGGACCAGCGCGCGCACCAGGTCGGTGACATTCTCACGGTCAAGGTCAACATCACCGACAAGGCCATCATCGACAACGAGACCAAGCGCAGCCGCGACAGCAAGAACGATTCCAACATCGACAGTTTCTTCGCCAAGCCGAAAGTACCGATCCTCAACACCCCCGCGCCGACGCCCGTTTTCAAATCGGATTCCGCCATCTCGACCGACGGCAAGGGGTCGGTCAACCGCTCGGAAGCCCTGGTGACGAACGTCGCCGCGGTGGTGACGCAGGTGCTGCCGAACGGCAACCTGGTGATCGAGGGCAAGCAGGAGATCAGGGTCAATTTCGAGATCCGCGAGCTGATCGTGGCCGGCATCGTGCGGCCGGAGGACATCGAGAGCGACAACACCATCGAGTCGACCAAGATCGCGCAGGCGCGCATCGCTTATGGCGGACACGGCCAGATCACCGACATGCAACAGCCGCGCTATGGCCAGCAGGTGCTCGACGTGCTGCTGCCGTTCTAAGGACGACGGCGGCCGGTGCGCCGGAGCTGGCGGGCCTGGGCCGGGCGCCGTTTAAGGCGAGGTTTTTGTGGCGTTAGTGGCGTTCGCGCGCGTAGCAGGTTGATTGCGTAACTTATTGAGCTCCCGCGCCGTTTTTGTTTCGCGAGCGGAAACGGCGTCAACGACGCGGCCTCCGGCAGCTCCCCAGCCGGGGGCCGCGTGCATTTTAATCGCTTAACATCGAAGCATCTTGGCTGGCGCCCGCCGCGGAACGCCTTGCGCAATCCGCGCACTGTTCCGACATTGAGCGCGGAGCGAATGACGGCCCGCCGGGCCCGCATGCGAGGAGCCGCCGCGTGTTTCCCTTTACCGACACCGCCCCGCGCGCCGCTTTCCCGGCGATCGTGCTCTTGTTGATCGCGGTCAACGCGCTGGTATTTCTGCTCACGCTCAGCCTGCCGATCGACCTGCTGCATGTGGTGCTGGTGCAATACGCGCTCATTCCGGTGCGCTACACCTATCCCGATCTGGCGCGTTCGGTCGGGCTCAATCCGCACGATTACTGGCCGCTTGTCACCGACGCCTTCCTGCACGGCGGCTGGCTGCACATCATCTTCAACATGTGGTTCCTCTGGATCTTCGGCCCGGCCATGGAAGCGCGCTTCGGCCGCGTCTTGTTCCTCGCGCTCTATTTCGGCGGCGCGCTGGCAGCGAGCGCGGTGCAGATCGTCACGCATCCGGATTCGGCCGAACCGGTGCTCGGCGCTTCCGGCGCGATCGCTGCAGTGATCGCGGCCTATGCCGTGGTCTATCCGACCGAGCGCGTCATCACCATCGTGCCGATCTTCTTCATTCCGCTGTTCGTGCCCGTCCCGGCTATCCTGTTCGCCGGGCTCTGGTTCGGCCTGCAGGTGCTGCAAGGCTCCTCCGAGCTTGCGCGCCCCGGCATGGCCGCGGGCGTGGCCTGGTGGGCGCATATCGGCGGTTTCGCCTTCGGCGCGTTGTTCGCGCTCATTCTCTCAGGGCTGATGGGCGGCGCGCAGACCCGGATCACCCAGTGGAGCGACCACGGCAAGCGCGTCTATGGCCGCCGCGTGCCGGACATTAAGCCGCGCGACTGGCAATAAGGGCGTTCTGATACTCGAAACGACAATGCCCGGCGCGACGGCCGCGCATTGAACTTGAACGTGAGCAAACGAAAGCTCAATCGTCACGGTAGACCCGCTCGCGCCGCGCTTTGTTACGTTTGAGCGGCGCGCTCGATAGGCCCTCAATCGTCCCGATAGACCCGCTCGCGCCGCTCGTGGCGCTCCTGCGCCTCCACCGACAGCGTCGCGATCGGGCGCGCTTCCAGCCGGCGCAACGCGATCGGCTCGCCGGTCTCCTCGCAGAAGCCGTAGGTGCCGTCCTCGATGCGGCCGAGCGCCTCGTCGATCTTGGCGATCAGCTTGCGCTGGCGGTCGCGGGCGCGCAACTCGATGGCGCGGTCGGTCTCCGAGGATGCCCGATCGGCGAGATCGGGATGGTTCTGGTTCTCCTCCTGCAGATGCAGCAGCGTCTCCTTGGCCTCCTTGAGAATGTCCTCCCGCCAGGCGAGCAGCTTGACGCGAAAATAATCGCGCTGGCGCTCGTTCATGAACGGCTCCTTGTCGGACGGCCGATAGGTCTTGGTTTTGGCCAACATCCCACTGAACTCCCTGTCTTCTTATTTTCTTGGGTACCGAAGTCCACCCTCCCAGTGCGGCAGGCTTATATACGCGTGCCACGGCCCGGACAATATCCGAGTAAGGGGACCCGCCTGGTGTGATTAATATGACGGTTCAGTGACTTAAAGGGCCTGGCGGGCCGCGCAGGCGGGTTCCCAGGGCCTAGCGGATGCCGGCCTTGGCCAGTTCCACCGCCACCCGAAGGTCGATCTCGCCCAAGACCGTGTCGAGCCCGGCATCGCCCGAGCCCTCGGTCAGTCCCTCGGCCGCGACCTTCAGGCGCGCCAGCGTGGACTGATTGACCGAGCCGTCGAGCAGGCCGAGCTTGAGCGTATCGAGCACGTCGAGCGCCTTGCGGCCCTTGGTGACCGCGCGTTTCTTGCGCTCGGTCGGATCCTCCACGCCTTGCAGCGCGATCAGCGCATCGACCGTCGCAATCGCGCGTAGCGAGCCGGCGGCGGCGGAATTGTGCGGCGCTTCCTGCCCCCCGACCGTGAATGTGCCGCTTTTCGCGCGGCGCGCGCCGGACGGCGCGTTGGCAAGCGCGGCTCCGTTCGGTCCGTAAATGCGCATGGCAAGCAATCCCAGCCGACGAAATCGTCGGTCTCCGAATACCCCTGAAGCCTGTGCCGGTATGGTTAACCGCCGGTAAAGACACCGGCAAAAATTACCGCCCAGGACGATCATGCCCGGCTGGCGGAGCGGCGCTTGCTCGCTGCCAATTCAAAAACCGCTGCATTGCCAGAGTCTTGGCACACAAGCGCGTGTTGGCACGGTCTTCGCATAGGACAAGGCAAGTCGCACGTCACATTGGGGAGCAGTGATGACGAAGACGTTTCAGGCCGCGTTGCTGGCCGTATTACTGGCCGTGTGCGTCCCGGTGGGAGCCGGGGCGACGTCGCGCATCAAGGACCTCGCCAATGTCGAGGGCGTGCGCCAGAACCAGCTGATCGGCTACGGCCTGGTGGTTGGCCTCAACGGCACCGGCGACACGCTCAATAATATTCCGTTCACCAAGCAATCGCTCACCGCGATGCTGGAACGGCTCGGCGTCAACGTGCGCGGCCAGACCCTGCGCACTGGCAACGTCGCCGCCGTGATGGTGACAGCCAATCTTCCCCCCTTCGCCACCCAGGGCACCCGCATCGACGTCACCGTCTCCGCGCTCGGCGATTCCAAGAGCCTGCAAGGCGGCACGCTGCTGGTGACGCCACTGCTCGGCGCCGACGGCAACGTCTACGCGGTCGGCCAGGGATCGGTCGCGATCGGCGGCTTCCAGGCCGAAGGCGAAGCCGCCAAGATCACGCGCGGCGTGCCGACAGTCGGCCGCATCGCCAACGGCGCGCTGATCGAACGCGAGATCGAATTCAATCTCAATCGCCAGAGCCAACTGCGCATGGCGCTGCGCAATCCAGATTTCACCACCGCCAAGCGCATCGCGGCCGCGATCAACGACTTTATCGGCGTGCCGACGGCGGAGCCGCTGGACCCATCGACCATCGGCATCACCGTGCCGAAGCAGTATCGCGGCAACGTGATTTCGCTGCTCACCGAGGTCGAGCAGTTGCAGGTCGAGCCGGATCAAGCCGCCAAGATCGTGATCGACGAGCGCTCTGGCATCATCGTCATGGGCAACGACGTGCGGGTTTCCACGGTCGCGGTGGCACAGGGCAATTTGACCGTCACCATTACCGAGACGGCGCAGGTCAGCCAGCCGGCGCCGTTCTCGCGCCTCGGTCAAACCACGGTGGTGCCGCGCACGCGCATCGGCGTGCAGGAGGACGGCAAGAAGCTTGCGCTGGTGCGCAACGGCGTATCGCTGCAGCAGCTGGTCGACGGGCTCAATTCGCTCGGCATCGGCCCGCGCGACCTGATCGCGATTCTGCAGGCGATCAAGGCCGCCGGCGCGATCCAGGCCGACATCGAGGTGATGTGATGGCAAGCGCGCTCACCCTGCCCGCGCCGGGTCTAAAGCCGATCGACCTGATGATGGCGAACGCGGCCGGCAAGCCCGCCGCCACCGGCAACAAGGCCAAAGCCAAAGCGGCGGCGCAGGATTTCGAGGCCGTGTTCCTCAACAACATGTTTCAGCAGATGTTCACCGGCATCAAGGGCGAAGGCCCGTTCGGCGGCGACGGCGCGACCGGCGTGTGGCGCTCGTTCCTCACCGACGCCTATGCCAAGTCGTTCGCCAAAGCCGGCGGCATCGGCATCGCCGATCAGGTCTATCGCAGCCTGATCAGCATCCAGGAGAACGGATCATGAGCGAGACAGCCAAAGCTAACGTCGCGATCGCCAGCGCAAGCGAGGCTGAGCACGCGATCGCCAATTTAAACAAGATCATGGACCGGCTGGTTGAAACCGTCGAAGAAGAGACCGCCCGCGCGCGCGCCGGCAAGCTCACCGCCGCGACCGAACTGGATGAGCCCAAGGTCGAGCTCGCCCGCCTCTATGCCACCGAAAGCGAACGCGTGAAGGACGCCCGCGACCTGATCGCGCAGTCACTGCCCGAGGCGCTCGATGCGTTGCAAAAGCGGCACGAGGCCTTCCGGGCCCTGCTGCAAACCAATCTGACGGTGTTGGCGACCGCGCATGCCGTCTCCGAAGGCATCATCCGCGGCGTCTCGGACGAGCTCGCCCGCAAGCAGGCGCCCTCGACCTATGGCGCCTCCGGCCGCGCCAACGCGCCGGGCGCGATGGCGGGTCAACCGCTGGCGCTCAGCCGCTCACTTTAGAGCACGGCACGGATTCGCTCAGGCTTGGGCGGGCGCGGCTTTCCGACGGCGGCGGGGCCCGCACGCCGTAGCCGTGGCAGCGAGTCATCTCCGGCAAACACCCGCTCGAAATGCGCCTGCGTGCCTTTGGTCGGCGGCTCGTTAGCCTGCCCTGCCGGCGGCACCCAAGCGGCACCCGGCAGGCATTGGGTCGCCAGGAACCAATCGGCCGGACCGTCGCCGACGACGCCGCGGAAGTCGCAGTGTTTCTCCGGCTCGCCGGCGAGTCCCAGCCACAGGATCATAAATTCCAGTGCCGATTGCGTCGGTGTCAGGTTTTCCGCCACATGGCGCACGGCATTGCGCGAAATCCTGTCGCGCAATTCCGGCAGCAACAGCAGCATTTGCAACAGCGAGATGCATTCCGCGATGGAGTGCGCAACGAATCCTGTTTCACCGTCGCGAATAATGGCTCTTTCTGCCGGATTGCCCCATACCACCGGCGTCAGCCCCAGCGACATCGCCTCGACCAGCGCGTTCTCTGCCGTGCCGTAATGATCGGGCTGCAGCGGATAGAAGAAGATATCGGCCTCGGACAGCGCGGCGGCGGGATCTGCGGTCTCCCCGCAAAAGCGAATGCGCTCGGGGTGACGCATGGCCTGCGTGCGGGCCAACACTGCATCATCGGCGGCGCCCCATACCGAGACGCTGAATTCGTTTCCAACCAATCGGTCGATGGCCTCGAAAAAAACGGGGTGCATCTTCACGAAATCGACGGTGCCGAGGTAAGCAATGCTAGGCGGTCCGCCGCGCCGCGGCGTGCGTTTTGGCGCATCCGAAAAGCCAAAGCCGCTATTGATGACGGAGATTCTTGGTTTGGCGGCTCCGCACGGGGCGGCAACCCAAGGGATCGACAGGGACGCCTCGCTCGAAAAAACGAAGCGCCCCGCCTCTGCCATCAGGCCCGGTTGAATGAGCGGCCGGAACAGACCCGAGATATGCGACCAGAATACGCTGCGCATGGCGGGGAATGCACATCGGGCAAGACATTCGAACAGTCGCGGATGGTTCCAGAACTCGAACTGGACGATGTCCGCCGCGCGAGCCAGCGAGGCAATTTGATCGAGGTCGGCGGCGACAACGACCCGCCCGCCCGTTGCTTCGATCATTTCCAGGTAGCGGCGGTCGCGCGGGTCTTCGAGCAAGACGAAGGTCTGCTCCGCCGCATCGGGCAGAGCGGCGCTGATGGCCGCGTGCGCTTTGCCGACACCGCCGCCCAGATGCGGCGCCACATGCAGAATCTTCATTCCGCCGCCACGTCGATGAACTTGCGATTTTGCCCACCGGGCGGCTCGACGTTCGGATCGATTGCGACGAGCCTTTTAAACTTGTCGAGCAGCGTCAGGCGGTGCGCGTCGATATTGTCAGGCAGGCAATGGCTGAGCTGGCCGCAATTGCCGCAAACGCCGTTCTGCCGCCGGCGCCCCTCGAGATGCTGCAAGCGTAGCGCATTCATTGCCGTGGAATTCCAGATCTCCTTCATCGATTGGGTGCGCACGTCGCCGATCACCAGCTTGCGGCTCCAGTCCAGGAAGCAGGAGCTAACCAAGCCATCGGCGTTCACCGAATAGCCGTAGAAGATATAGGGGCACATATCGGTGTCGCCGATGTCCTGCTGGTAGATGCCCTTGCTGATCTTGACGCCGGTGTGCTTCTCGATGTCGAACCCCGGCCAGCAAGGCGCGAAATTTTCGACGAAGATACGGTCGCAATGGTCGCCGAAGGTGTCGAAGAACTGCTGGCGCTGCGCCTCGGTGATGAGCTCGTTCGGAACCTTGACGACGATTTCGCAATTGCCGCGGTTGTCGTAGATCCACTTCACGTTGTCGACGAATTTCGCGAAGTCGAACTTGAAGCCGGTGAAACGCATATACGTTTCCTCGGTCATGCCCTCGACCGAGATGTTGATCTTGTCGATGCCCGCTTCCAGTACCGGGCCGACGCGCTCGGGCGTGAGCAGCGAGCCGTTCGTGGTCGTGTCGATGAAGTCGACGTGGCCGGACTCCTTGGCGTAGGCGACCATATCGGCCAGGCGCTTGTTAAGGAACGGCTCGCCGTCCTTGTACATGCGCAGCACCTTGATCGGATTGTCGAAATCGCCGAGGTCGTCGATGAGCTTCTGGAACAGATCGAGCTTCATCGCGCCCTGGAAGCGGCCGGTCTCGGCGATCATGTCGCGATGCCCGGTCGGGCAGAACGTGCACTTGAAATTGCAGGAGCTCGCCGGATCGACGAAGACGATGAACGGCGTGGCCAGAGGGATCACGGTCTCCAGCGGGGTGCGTCCCTCGAGATTGATTCGCGGTTCCAGCCGGGCTTTCATGGGTTTTCCTGCAGCGAGAGGCACCTGCGTCGAGTCCTACAGGACAATGGTTAACAGGGATTAACCAAGGGGCGGGTCGGCGATCAGCCTCCGCGCACGCCGACCACGATCGGCGGATCGGTGAGATTGTCGGGCCGTGCGCCGAAACGCAGCAGGTCGCGGCGGCCGTATTCGTCGGCAATGCGCTCTGCCAGCGCCCGCACCGTGATGGGAACGCCGGAGCAGATATTGACCGGCCCCTGCCCCGGCCCGAGCGCCGCATCCGCGATCATGCGGCCGGCCTCGGCGACGTCGAGATAGTCGCGCACCTGCTCGCCGCGCGACAATTCGACCGGCGCGCCGGCGGCCAATTGCGCGCGCAGATAGGGCACCAGGCGGCGCGCGTCCTCGCCCTCGCCATAGAGATAGAACAGACGGCACCAGGCGAATTCGACTCCATGGCCGGGCAGCAGCTGCGAGAGCGCCTTGAACGCCTCGGCCTTCGCCCGCGCATAGGGCGTCGACGGCTTGAGCTCCGTTGCGACGCTCAAGCGGCCGGCGCTGAGATCGTATTCGAAGCAGGTGCCGATGCCAACGAAGCGCCGCACCTTGGCGTCAATCGCACCCCGCGCCAGCCGCAGCGTGCCGGCGAGGCATTCGTCGTTCTTCGGCGACACGAGATAGGTCCCCGGCTCGGCGTACCAGGCGACGTGGATCACCGTATCAACGCCGCGGCAGGCGTCGCCCCACCAGGCCGTGCTTTCGGCGAAGATGTCCGGGCTGGTGATGATCCGGTCGATCGTGGCCGCGCGCGGCAGCCAGTCCTGTTGGCCGTCTCGAATGACAGGCCGTACGTTGCATCCCCGACCGAGCAGCGCGCGCAACACCTGGCGCCCGACAAAGCCGGTGGCGCCGGTCAGCAGAATCAGCCGAGATCGCGAATCGGGCGTCACGATGGTATGAAGCTTGCCCCATTATGCCGACGCCGCAAAAACAAGTTCGACCGGCGCGCGAATTGCGCGCGCAAATCCTATCGCTCGGCGAGGACTTCTTCGCCGAGCAGCAAAGCGGCAAGACCTTCACCCCCGGGCAAACCTACATACCCTGCTCCGGCAAGGTGCTCGACGCGCAGGACCTGCGCCACCTGCTCGACGCCGCGCTCGACATGTGGCTAACCGCGGGGCGCTATGCGAGCGAATTCGAGAGCGCGCTGGCGGCGCAATTCGGCCTGCAGCATTGCCGCATGACCGTATCCGGATCGGCCGCCAATCTGCTGGCCTTCACGGCGTTGACCTCTTGGAAACTGCACCAGCGCCGCATCGCGCCCGGCAGTGAGGTCATCACCGTCGCGGCGGGATTTCCGACCACCGTAGCGCCGATCATCCAGAACCATTGCATTCCGGTGTTTGTCGATGTCGATCTTACGACCGCCAACGTCAACGTCGAGCGGTTGGCGTCGGCGGTCGGGCCGAAGACGAAGGCGATCATGCTCGCCCATACGCTGGGAAATCCGTTCAATCTCGACGCCGTGGCGGCGATCGCCAAGCAGCACGATCTGTATCTGGTCGAGGACTGCTGCGATGCCCTGGGAGCGACCTATAACGGGCGCCATGTCGGCACATTCGGCGATCTCGCCACCATCAGCTTCTACCCCGCGCATCACATCACCACCGGCGAAGGCGGCGCCGTGCTGACCAACCGCAAATCCTTTGCTACGCTGGTCGAATCCTATCGCGACTGGGGACGCGATTGCTGGTGTCCGCCGGGCGAGGCCAATACCTGCGGTAAGCGCTTCGATTGGCGCGTGCGCGGCATGCCGGAGGGCTACGACCACAAATACACTTACGCCCATATCGGCTACAACATGAAGGCGACCGACATGCAGGCCGCCGTCGGCGTCAGCCAGCTTCGCAAGGTCGACCGCTTCATCGCGCAGCGGCGCGACAACTTCGCGCAACTGACCGCCGCCTTCCGCGCGCACGGGCTCGACGAATATTTCATTTTGCCGGAAGCGACGCCGCGGTCGGCGCCGAGCTGGTTCGGCTATCTGCTCACCATCCGCGATGGCAGCCCGCTCAAGCGGCGCGATGTCGTGGAATATCTCGAGGCCAGGAAGATCGGCACCCGCCTGCTGTTCGGCGGCAACCTCACGCGTCAGCCGGCGTTCCGCGAGGTCGAATACCGGGTGGTTGGCGCGCTTACCAACACCGACAAGCTGATGGAAGACGCCTTCTGGATCGGCGTCTGGCCCGGCATCGGCGATGCGGAGCGCAGCTATATCATCGAAACATTCGTCGCGATGGTCCGGGATTTCCCGGCCGCTTAGGTTGGCTTCGCCATGATCGAGATCACAGCGGGACAGATCGCCGGCGTTCGACTGCTGCGGCCGGCGGTGCACAGCGACCCGCGCGGCCGCTTGGTGAAAACCGTCGAAGCCGACGTATTCTCTCGCCACGGAATTCCGACCGCGTTCGAAGAGCAATATTATTCGGTGTCGGCCAACAATGTTTTGCGCGGGCTTCATTTCCAGACACCGCCGCACCGCCATGACAAGCTGGTGACCTGCGTCGAGGGCGAGGTGTTCGACGTGGTGGTCGATCTGCGCAATGGGCCGGGCTATGGCCGGCATGAAAGCTTCGAATTGAGCGGCAACAAAGGCGAAAGCGTGTTCGTGCCGTCCGGCTGTGCGCACGGATTCTATGTGCGTTCGCCGATTGCCATCATGCTCTACAACGTCACTACGCTCTATGCGCCGTCGCACGACGCCGGCATCCGCTGGGATTCCGTGGGGGTAGCGTGGCCTTCGCCGTCGCCGATACTGTCGGAGCGCGACGCAGGGTTCCCGGCGCTCGCCACGTTCAAGACGCCGTTCGTTTCCGGCGCGTAGCCGGCGGCATGTCGGCGCCCGCGAGACGGCCGACGCGGCTCGCGAAATCGGCAATATCGGCCAGGCACAGCGCGTGCGCCTCGCCGCCGTCCATGTGCGCGCGGTACCACGCCATCGTACGCGTCACCGCCTGTACCAGCGTTAAGGTCGGCGAGACGCCGAGCACGTTCCGCGCCTTGGCAATATCCAAAGTGAGCCAGGCAGATTCGTGCGGTCCTTCGCTGGCGTCGCCGTAACGCACCTCGCCCTCTCCGTAAGCCGCGCGCGCCAGTTCGACCAGGTCGCGCACGGCTACGGCTTCGCCGGTGTCGGGGCCGAAATTGTAGGAACCGGCAAGCGCCGGACGGTCCCAAAGCCGGTGCGCCAAGGTGAGATAGCCATAAAGCGGCTCCAGTACGTGTTGCCAGGGCCGAACGGCCTCCGGCCGGCGAACCTCAAGCGCCTGCCCCGCCCGCCAGGCACGCACTGCATCGGGGATCACGCGGTCCTCCGACCAATCGCCGCCACCGATCACGTTGCCGGCGCGCGCGCTTGCCACCGCCAAACCCTGCACCGACAGGAAGGCGTCGCGGTAGCTTTCGATGACGATCTCGCTTGCCGCCTTGCTGGCGCTGTAGGGATCGTGGCCGCCGAGCGGATCGACCTCATGGTGGGGCCCGGGCACTTCGATGACACGATAAACCTTATCAGTCGTCACCATCACCGCTACGCGCACGCCCTCGAAGCCACGTAACGCTTCCAGCACATGGATGGTCCCCATCACATTGGTCTCGAACGTTGACAGCGGCTCCCGGTAGCTCGCGCGCACCAGCGGCTGTGCCGCCAAATGAAAAACGATTTCCGGCTGCGCCGCGTGGATAAGTTCGGTCAGCGCCGAAACGTCGCGAATGTCGCAAAAATGGCTCCGGCACGCCGCATCGACATCGGCTTCGGCGTAAAGATTGGGCGTCGTCATCGGTGGCAGGCTGATGCCGGTGACATCGGCGCCCCACCGATGCAGCCACAGGGTCAGCCACGAGCCCTTGAATCCAGTATGGCCCGTGAGCAGGACGCGCTTGCCGCGCCAGAAGGCCACGTTTGGCGCACCGCTCAATGCCAGATTTTCCATGGCGCCTTGCCGGATGCCCAGAGCTCTTCCAACATGGTCTTGTCGCGCAGCGTGTCCATCGCGTGCCAGAAGCCGCGATGCTCAAACGCCATCATCTCGCCCATGGCCGCGAGCCGGATGATCGGCGAGCTTTCCCAGCTCGAGTCGTCGCCGTCGATGAGGTCGAGGCAGCGCGGCGACAGCACGAAAAACCCGCCGTTGATGTAGCCGCCGTCGCCGCGCGGCTTTTCGGTGAAGGCGGTCACCGTATCGCCTTGACGCTCCAACGCGCCGTAGCGGCCGGGCGGGCGCACCGCCGTGACGGTGGCGAGCTTGCCGTGGCGATAATGGAATTCGACGGCCGAGCGGATGTTCAGGTCGCTGACGCCGTCGCCGTAGGTGAAGCAGAACGCCGTTTCGTTACCGACATATTCGGCGACGCGCTTGAGCCGTCCGCCCGTCTGCGTCTCCTCACCGGTATCGACCAGCGTTACCCGCCAGGGCTCGACCTTCTGCTGATGCACGATCATGCTGTTGTCGGCCATGTCGAAGGTGACATCCGACATATGCAGGAAGTAGTTGGCGAAATATTCCTTGATAACGTAGCCTTTGTACCCGCAGCAGATCACGAAGTCGTTGGCGCCGTGCGCCGAATAGATCTTCATGATGTGCCAGAGGATCGGTTTGCCGCCGATCTCGATCATCGGCTTCGGCCGCAGATAGCTTTCCTCGGAAATGCGCGTGCCGAGCCCGCCGGCGAGAATGACGACTTTCATGGCAAGGTTGGCCCCCACCCAGCGCTAGTCCGTGGCAACCAAAGGGCGGTCGGCCGGTCTGCGTTGGTTGATGGCCGCATTCCAAACGTCGAAATAGCGTTGCGCACCGTCTTTGGAAGACAGCGCCATGAAGCCAGCGAGATCGGCCAGCATGTCGTGAAACGACATCTGCCCGGACATTTTCCGAAGCTTGTCGCACAATTTATCCGCCTCGCCGGTAAGGCTCGACCCGAACGCCAGCCGCTCCTGGCCTTTGAATCGGTGGAACATCGCGGAAAACCATAGATCCGCAATCGGCTGACGTTGCGTCATTGGATAGTCCGGAAAGAGATGCGAATTACGAATCGTCACGGCGCCTTCAAACGCACACACGAACCAGTGCAGCTTATTGATAGCCGAATCCAGCCCCGCCGCCGTGTAGAATTCGAGGTCCCGCTTCTGCGCGGATTCGACCGCCTCCCATACTCCCAGATCGTGGAGATAAAGCAGCCGCTGGAGTCTGACAAATTTGCCATTGAGCAAATAAAGCAAGCAAATAATCTGATCATGAAACGAAAATATAGAGGGGAGCCTGCTCATGAAAGCGAAAACACGTTGGACGATTTCTCGCCGCACCGGCGAGTAGTAAAGGGTGTTTGAGCCTGCGTGGCTCAGATAGCCGGCCACGCGCTTCGAAACATCGTCCGACTCTGCGTCCTGATAGCTGAAGATCGACGAGCCTTTCGATGATTCGACGACATAGGCTCCCGTCACACCGGCGACCGAGGGATCTTTGCCAAACTGCTCGATCAGGGCGGGCAACGCGGCGATGGCGTGGTCGAAGCAAAAATCATCGTCAGAGAGAATAAATACGAACTCGCCTTTTGCCCGCCGGAGGATTTCGGAAAGATTCGTGAGCGCATCGCAGGGCTCAGCGATGATGATGTTGCAATTGTCACGTTGGAACTGGGGCAATAGCGTGCGCTTTTGCGCGTCGCCGGAATTGTCGCGCACAATGACTTCGATGTTTGGCCCCGCGCAGGAACAGGCCTGAGCGATTCTGGAACAAGCCAGCAGACCATGCCGATGAGTCGGGACCAAAATGGAGAGCTGCACGTGCTTCCCTGCCGGCTGGCGCGACCCCCAAGCGGGCCGCGGTGGATTCGCTCGGGCACCGCAAATAGAGCCGAAGCCTGCGTGCTTTTTATCTGATTCGCGCCCCCCAAGGGCCGCTATTGGGCTGGGCAACAGATGCTGCTGGTGGCAAAAACGATGGCGGCTGATTCGTCTTAAGCAGCGAGCTTTCATTGCCGCACAAGGCCCGATCATTCACCGCTCTGCCCGGCGCCGACCAGGCGCCGGCGCTGTTGGCCGAGATCGTGACCGCGCCGTGCCCTTTTGCTCCGGCGACTGCCGACGCGCCGCTCGCCCTTTATGGTGCGGGCAATCTTGGCCAGCTGGCGCGCGATTTCCTCAAGGCGGTGGGACAGGATTTCGTCATGGCCATCGACCGCGACGCCGGCCGAATGGCGACAGACCCCGCCTGGTCCGGCGTGCAATTGCTGCACCCCGACGAAGTGGCGGACGCCGCTAAGAACGGTGTCCGGCTGGCGGTCAGCGTCGTCACTTCGCCTTACGTACCGCTCGAACGATCGCTGGCGGCGCGCGGGTTCAAAGACATCGTGCCTTTCTACGACCTGGCCGAGGGTTTCCGGCACCGCCACCCGCTGTCGAATGGCTGGTTCGCACCGCCATTGATGGCGGAAGACCAAAATAACACGAGCAAGGTCCTGACGCTTTGGGACGATGATGTGTCACGCGCCCACCATTTGCAGTTTCTAGCTTGGCGGCGCCTGCGCGAGGAATGGACGTTCGAGGCAGCGCCGGCGCCCGATTGCGCCCGGTTTTTCATTCCGGAGGTGACGCGGCTGCTGCACGCCGATGAAGTCCTGCTGGATGCGGGCGCCCATCACGGCAGCGTGACGAAGACCTTCGTCAAGCAGACCGGAGGATCGTTCCGGCAGATCATCGCCATCGAGCCCGATCCCGCCAACCGCGCGCGCCTGATGGCGAATCTGCAATCTTGGCTGCCGCACGATCCGCGCGTCACCGTGCACAATTGGGCGCTCGCCGCGGATGAGCGTGACGCGCTGTTCCATGATGGGCTTGGCTACGCCTCGCAGCTTTCCGATACCGGCCACATGCGCGTCCCAACGCGCCCGCTTGGCGCGCTCGGCCTCTCACCCACCTTCGTCAAGCTTCATCTCGAAGGCGCCGAGCTTCCTGCGCTGAAAGGCGCGAAGGATACGCTATTTTCGAGCCGACCGATCGTGGCGGCGACCGTCTATCATAACGCGGATGGCATCTGGCAAACGCCGCTCTGGCTCATGGAAACATTGCCCGACTACCGTTTCCTGTTCCGCGCCGATTCGTGGTGCGGCACCGGCGCCGTGGTCTACGCCATACCCAACGAGCGGCGCACACCATGACGCCGACCATGAGCAGACTGAACTCAGCAGCCGATCGCGTTTTGAACTCTGTTCCCGAGGGGGTCACGCGCGGCAAGATCCCAGCAGGTCTCTACGGCCTTGGTTTTCTTGGGCGGTGGGCACTTCCCCGATTGAAGGACCGAGCCATCAAGCTCGTGTACTGCTATGACGCCAATGAGGCCCTGACAGGCAGCATTTTTGAGGGTGTACCGGTCTATGCGGCCAGCGATCTCAAATCTTCCGCACCGGAATTTTTGTTCGTAACCGCTCGCCACGCCTTGCCGCCCGTGTCGGAGATGCTTTGCAATCTTGGCATAGCTTACGTGTCATATGACGCGTGGTTCGTCGCATCGAATTTTCCCGCCTTTCGTCGCATTCACGATTTCATTCTCCGCGACGAGCGGTCGAAAGGCGTCTTGCGCGCCGTCATGATGGCGATGCTGACCGGAGAAAAAAAATACTGTGCCGCTGTTTTTGAAAAGGACCAGTATTTCTGTTTGCCGCGCTTTTGCGGCTCGGAAAGGGACGTATACGTCGATGCGGGGGCCTTCTGCGGTGATAGCGCAGAGCGATTTATTTGGGCCCATAACGGGGTTTTTTCCAAGATTTATGCATTTGAACCCGGCGCTCGCCAATTTGCCGCTTTGAAGGCGCGCACCCAACGTCTCATCGACGAGTGGGCGCTGGATTCCGGTGACATTGAGCTCATAAATTCCGGCCTCGGGCAAAACGATTGCGTGATGCCTGCGGTGAGCCCCAGCGGGCAAATGACCAATCTCGCACTTGGCTACGATTCCGGCACAGCCGAGACGAACGTGGATATTGTCAGCCTCGACAATTTTCTAAAGGGGAACGGCGTCACGTTCCTCAAAGCGGACGTGGAAGGCATGGAGATGCAGCTTCTGAAGGGTGCCCAATCAACGATCCGTCGCTACCACCCCAAGATCAGTATTTGCGTCTACCACTACCCGAACGACATTCCAGACATTGCAAATTATCTCGCTGATTTGGTGCCGGATTATCAATTCGCGTTGCGCCATCATTCGCCGCAGCTCATGGAAACCGTGCTCTATTGCTGGATAGACTGAAGCATCTGAAATGAAAAACGCTCCAAATCCCGTCGAGGATTTTCGCAACCTGGTTGCTGATAACATCCGAAAGCTCGGAGAAGATCGCGATTTTATCGGCCTGTCAAATATTTCGATCCGGGAGGCAGTCCGACACAGCCATGCGCTGAACTTTTCTTAGCTCGGCCGACCAACGATCCTGATCCCCAGAATCTATACGCCATCCACGAACTGATCTGGGCCTGCCGTCCCGACCTAGTGATCGAGACCGGCATTGCTCATGGCGGATCCTTGGTGATGAGCGCGTCAATGCTGGCGCTGCTCGATTATTGTGATGCCGTTGTAACGAGCGGCGTGGTCGATCCAACTGCTGACCGCTGTAAAGTGGTCGGGGTGGATATTGACGTCCGTGCGCACAATCGCGCGGCGATCGACGCCCATCCACTGCGTCATAAGATCCACACCATTGAGGGCTCCTCGATCGCCCCCGACACCATGGGCAGGGTTGCTGCCCAGGCCGAGGGCTACGAGCGCGTCATGGTGTTTTTGGATTCCAACCATTCGCACGATCTTGTCCTCGAAGAGCTCGAACGTTATGCGCCTTACGTCAGCAAAGGTTCTTATTGCGTCGTCTGGGATAACAGCGTCGAAGACCTGCCGGACGAGATGTGTGCCAACTGCCCTTGGGGCAAAGGCAGCGATCCGAAAATTGCGGTCTGGGAAGACATGAGGCGCCTGAACGACCAAGGCCGCAAGGCACGCGACGCGCTGCGCTTCGAATACGATCACACGATCGAGCACAAGCTCACGATTACCGCTTCACCGGACGGCTTTCTTACGCGCGTATGAGGCCTTAGCGCGGGTTTGCCCACCGTCGGGCCAGAGTGCGCTGCCTATAATGCCACTTTGCGGGGCGGAAAGTCCGTATTGGCCGCTTCAGCCAAGTGAGGACGCCCAATCAAGCCGAAATGCTCTGCATGGCCTCTCCAAGTATTATTCTTTGCAATGATCGCGTCGTAGCTTTCCAAGTTTTCCGTGACCTTCTTCTCATTGCCGCCAATTTTTTGATAAGCTTTGGCCAGGAAATAATGCGCGAAGGCGTGCTCGCGATAGCGCTCGATCACGTCCTCGAAGCAGCGCGCGGCCACCTTATATTCGCCCATCCGCATCCGCCGATTGTTGACGAAGTTCACGTCCAGGTTCATCCGATACGACGCCAGAGGAAGGCTTTCGGGATCGAGGCCCGGAGCGCGAATGATGTAGGTGCCGAGTTCGTATTCCCCGATTTCCATGTTGTCGGGAATGTACTTGTTCTTGACGCAAATATCATAAAGCTCAGTCCCGCGAATCGGCGAAGCAAGGCTGAAGCTGGCCCAGTCCAACCCAACATCCTTGATGAATTGGGCAGTCTCAATACGATCTTGTTCCCGTTCTCCCGGAATGCCCATTACAAAGAAGCCCTGAACGAACAAGTCGTTCTTGTGCAGCGATTCGACGACCGGCGCGACCTTGCTGAGCCGCAACGGTTTTTTGATCACGTTGCGCAGCATATGTTCGGTGCCGGACTCGATCGCGAGCTGCACGGTATCCATTCCTGCTGCCTTCATGAGAGCCGCCATTTCTTCATCGATATAGGCAACGGTTAGCCCATTCGGCGTCTCAACCCTGAGGTCGTATTTAGCCAATATTTTGAAAAATTCCTTTGCCCTCTTGTGATTCAGGAGCAGTTGGTCGTCATAAATGGTGAGCACGTTCATTCCATACGTGTCGACCAAATATTTGATGTGATTTTCGATAACCTCCAGGCTGGCGTAGCGCATAGCGCCGCCATGCAAGGTGGGCTCCGCACAAAAAACGCATTTAAACGGGCAACCGCGCGAGGTAACGATGAAAAACTGTTTGACCTCATCATCATTCGCTTTGCGGAAAGGCGAAAATGCTTCAATCATCCCATAATCGTCGACATCGATAAGGTTGTAGTCGATCGGTATGACTTCATTCAGATCTTCGACGTGCTTTGTCTTCGGCTTTCTCCCTTCGACAATCGATTGCCGAGTGACCCAGGGATCTGCGAACAGCTCTTTTTGCGGATCGTCCGAATTCAAAAGATTGGCGAACGCAAGCTCTCCTTCTGAGTAACAAAGTGCATCAACAAACGGTTGGTCGTTTAATATGATATCCCAAGCTGTCGTGACGGCAGCGCCACCCAAAAGAGTTATAGATTCTGGATTGGCGGCCTTGGCCGCAGCTGCCAGTCCCGCAACGTGCTTGTAGGATACGTCGAACATCACCGATATCCCGACGATATCAGGCTTGAAATTGTTGAGGGCTTCTGTGAAGCGCGCAAGCCGTTGGTCTGCGCTGTAGCGATTAAGATCGATAATTTTTATGTCATGCGCGCCAGCGGTTGCCTTGTTGATGTAGGAGGCGAGGCAAAGAACCCCGTACGGGAAAGCAAAAAAGCTTCTTAGTTTTGTTGGCCGTATTGCCTCAACCTTGTCTCCAAGATACGGAGGGATGACAAAAATAATTTTGTAGGCGGGCATCATTCGACCTTTCTGCCGCAAGTCTGACGTCGGAACGGCTGTACAGGCTCCAGCCAATGTTCCGAGCCCCGATCATCGAATAAGCCGCCATTCTTAAGGTTCCGTTAACCATAGGCGCGTGACCGCGCCCAGGGGGCCATAGGCTGGCCTGCCCAGTCGGATTTAGCGAATTCTATTGGGAGCCAGGACCGCCGCTAGGCCGTGGTCGAAACCTTCAGGCCGGTCACGGTGTCGATCTGGGTGCCGTCGCCGAGCGTCAGGATATTGGTCTTGGTATTGAGGTAGGCGCCATTGGCCATCTGGATGACGTCGGCCGGATCGACATATTTTGCGCCCGTCGTGATGTCGTATTGGGTGCCGTCCGCCCGCGTCATGATGTTGGTTTCGGTATCGATGGTCGAGCCGTCCGATAAATAGACGAATGGGTTCACGTTCTGCGGCTTGACCTGGTTTTGAGATTCCTGCAGCGCCTTGAACACCTTTTGCAGCGCCTCAGCACTGCGTTGTTTCTGATTTTGCGATGCGATCTGGGCGTAAAAGGCCGACGCATTGGTGACGTTGTTTTGCGAAATGAGCGCGAGATTACTGGCGTTGGTCGAGCTCTGCCCCAGGAATGAATTGATGCTGCCGTCGCCGGAGCTTGCCAGCGCGCCGAGAATGCCGCCCTGGGTGGCTGAATTTTGGATCGCGGTGATAGTGTCGCCGATCCAATTCGCGCTCGGCCCCGCGGTAAATATCGAGGAATAGTAATCGGTGGACGAACTTGCACTGACAACTGAAGTCATACGCGTGTTCCTGAACGCTTCAAGCGTAGACGAATAGGATTAACAAAGTCTGAAAGTTTCCAAATTGTTAACGCCGCCGCATCGTCAGACGGTGATGCCCGCCTATGCGGCATAAGTCAAAAGACCACGGGAAGCGATCACCCGGATTGCCAAATCGCATTGAATGCGGCCGCAGGCAATTACAGATTGCTAACTTGTTAACCATGAACTTTTACGGGCCGTTTGGAGCAGCATGCGATGACAATCGCCGATCCTTTGGATCGACACGTGTAATTGCCAGTACGGCACTCTAAGACCAGAAAGGTAGCGTAAGATGTCCGACATCGTACTTTCGGCTGGTGTTCGTTCGAACCTGCTCAACTTGCAGCAGACTGCGAACCTGATCAACCAGACACAGACCCGGCTGGCCACCGGCAAGCGGGTCAACTCTGCTCTCGACAATCCGAACAACTACTTCACCGCCCAGGGGCTCGATAACCGTGCCAACGACTTGAGCAACCTGCTCGACTCGCAGGCCACGGGCATCAACACCATTCAGGCGGCGAACAACGGTATCACGGCGATCACCAAGCTGGTGCAGTCCGCTCAGTCCCTGGTCAGCCAGGCGCAGCAGACCACCGACACCTCGACCCGGGCGACGCTGTCGTCTCAGTTCACCGACCTTCTGACGCAGATCGGTCAGCTGGCCGGCGACTCGGGCTTCAACGGCATCAACCTGCTCGGCGGCGACGACCTGACCGTCACCCTCAACGAGACCGGCACGTCGACCACCACCGTGAGTGGCGTTGACTACACCGATGCGACGGCTTCGCCGTTGAGCATCGCCAATGCGGCGAACAACTGGGGCGG
>Ga0307417_10000218_pt1 | contig 24415 bp, 21 predicted proteins | sample SalMarWE160210MG_2_FD_202514 | JGI IMG/M metagenome (GOLD analysis project Ga0307417, IMG submission 202514) | Salt marsh sediment microbial communities from the Plum Island Ecosystem LTER, Massachusetts, United States - WE1602-10 | ecosystem: Environmental > Aquatic > Marine > Intertidal zone... | reverse complement strand
GGCTGGGAGCCGCAGATGCGCGAATTCGGCAAGCGCCACCGCTGCATCACCTATTCGGCGCGCGGCTACACGCCTTCCGATGTGCCGGCAGACCCGGATGTCTATAGCTACAACGACGTCATGCGCGACGCGGTGGCGGTGCTCGATCACCTCAAGATCGATGTCGCGCATCTCATCGGCTTGTCGATGGGCGGCTATACCAGTCTGCAGGTCGCGCTCAATCATCCCCACCGCGTGCGCTCGCTGGTGCTGGCCGGCACCGGCTCGGGCTCCGAGCGCTGGTATACGGCCGACTTCCACAAGCATGCGCGCGAATTGGGCGATGCGTTCGAGCGCGAGGGTTCGGCCGTGGTTGCCAAGGACTACGGCATGGGCCCGAGCCGGCTGCCGTTCATGCTCAAGGACCCGCGCGGCTTTGCCGAGTTTACGGCGAGGCTCGCCGCGCACGACGCGCAAGGCTCCGCCAACACCTCGCGCGGCTTTCAAGGCGCGCGGCCCTCGCTCTACGATTTCGCCAACGAAATCCGGACGCTGAACACGCCGGCGCTGATCGTGGTCGGTGACGAGGACGAGCGCTGCATCGAACCGAGCCTGTTCCTGAAAGACACTATCCCGGCCTCCGGCCTGGTGGTGCTGCCGAAGACCGGCCACGTGGTGAACCTGGAGGAGCCTGACCTGTTCAACGCGGTGGTCGGCGATTTTCTCAGCAGGGTCGAGGCTGGCCGCTGGACCGGGCGCGATCCGCGCACGCGCGGAACGCGGCCTTTCATCGCCGTGAAGGAATGATCATATGGAAACCCGGCAGCGGCCTCGTTCATTGACGAGGCGGTAACCGCGCTGAGGATCAAGCGATGCTGAGATGGGCCTTAGTCTTCCTGATCATCGCCATTATCGCGGGCATTTTCGGCTTCAGCGACATTGCTCACGCCGCGACGACAGTTGCGCAATGGCTGTTCGGCATTTTCCTGGTGCTGTTCCTGGGGGCGGTCATCATCGGCCTGGCGATCGGTTCCAAGCTGATGTCGTGAGGCGGCGCGCGGCTGTTTAGCGGCGGGCGGCCGCGTTAACCACGGCAGCAAGCGACTTGCCGGCGCGGGGAACTTTCTGCGAAAATCCCGATTGTTGATTGTTTCGTTCGGTTTTCAAGCTCGTGCCGTGTCACGGGAGGTTTGGTCATGCGTATCGCGTTCGTACTGATTTGCTCATTCGTCTTCACGTCGCTTTGTAGTTTCGTCAGTCCTACCAATGCCGGCGAATATGGCGGCCGCTATGTCTGGACAAGCGGTAGCTGCTGTTACCAGAAGGTCGTTCACCACCAGCGTGCCGTACGCTATCTGCCCGCTGGCGCCTATCGTCCATACGGCGTCTATTACACGCGGCCGCGTGTCCATGCTTATCGCCCGGAGCGATATCGCGTCGTGCATTTTTCGGAGTTCGATTTTTATACTACCGTCGCCGACTATGCCGAGGCGCGCTGCCATTGGCAGGAGGTGCCGCTGCGCGCCAGCCGCAGCTTCTGGGTCTGGGGCGTGAAGACGGACTGCTACTGAGCGAGGGCGCTGGCTGTCCGTTAGCGAACCGCGCCGATTTTGCTCAGACGTCGACGCTCGCGGCCAGCGCGTTGTCCTGGATGAATTGCCGGCGCGGCTCGACCAGGTCGCCCATGAGCTGGTCGAACGGCACATTGGCCTGTTCACGACAGCAAGCCAGGCATCAATCGGACATTGGGAATTGCAGCGACCCGATCTCTCGTCTTTTGAAGAATTTCCCGGTCGCTCCTTGGCAAAGTGGGCAGATCACCATCTTTGAAATATCCGAGCGCCCTCAGTGGCAGGGCAGGGTCCTTTCCGAACATGACACTGAACGCGCCTAAGCCTTTCTCCAAAGAAATCCCGGCCGTAAGCATGGCCGCAATATCGCGGTAATCCTTCGCTTCGGCGCGATCGAGAATGGTTTTCAATTTCGTCGCCATCAAGTCGTCCAGTGACGCGACCAGGAGAACGCCGTCAGTCGTTTTCAGCGGCGCATTAACGTGCCCGATTTCCATCGTGCCGAAGATCGAAATGCGAACCGGACCAAACGTGGTCCTGGCGGAGATCACAAGTGTATGCGGGCCCTCCTGGAGGGTCTGCGCCTCGCGCATGAAATCGAACGATGCTTGGAGCTGTGTCTTGTCGAGCGGCGCCGCGCTGAAAAAATCGAAATCGATGGATTGACGGTGGCCGAGATGGAGTGCGACCGCGGTGCCTCCATACAATACGAAAGACAGAGTGGAAGCAGGGGCGAGATGCGGCCAAATGTCTCTTTGAGCCGGCGGCAAGATTGCCGTTTTTGGCTCAAAGTGCTGCGGCATATAGCGATCTCCGCGGAGGCTCCTCGGCTATCGCCTGCCGGGTCGAAAGCTCCAGGCGGCCGCGCCAGAGTTCCCACGATCGGTCACTGAGCCAGCCGGGTTCGGCCCGACGCATGACTTCAACGAGATGTTGCGGACCGACGACGATTTCAAGCCGCCGAATATCGGCAAAGGACGCCTGGTCCATCGCTTGTGCGAGAATGCGAATCTCGGAGCGGGGCTGTAGGTCGACCGGCTCCCACCAGAAATATTTGCGCTCCATCTCGGCGACGAAGTCAGACGGGATGGAACTTTCCAACGATGCGCTCATAGACTAAGAATCCGCCAGTTATACGTCGACGCTCGCGGCCAGCGCGTTGTCCTGGATGAATTGCCGGCGCGGCTCGACCAGGTCGCCCATGAGCTGGTCGAACAGCACATTGGCCTCATCGACTTCCTTGACGCGCACCTGTAGCAGCGAGCGCGCGTCGACGTCGAGCGTGGTCTCCCACAATTGCTCGGGGTTCATCTCGCCCAACCCCTTGTAGCGCTGCATGGAAATGCCCTTGCGGCCGGCGGCCATCACCGCGTCGATCAGGCTGACCGGGCCGTAGATCGAGGTCATCTCGTCCTTGCGCCGCAGCACCGCCGGCGGAGTCGGGCGAGGGAAGGCAGCCTGCAACGCTGGGGCAAATTCGTCGAGTTTGCGCGCGTCGGCCGAGCCGAGCAGCGCCTGATCGATCACCGCTGCTTCCTTCACGCCGCGTACAGTGCGCGAGAAGGTGAAACCCTTGTCCTCACTGAACTCACCCTGCCAGCCGCGCTCGGTCTCTTCGGCCAACGCATCGAGCCGCGCCACGATATAGGGCACCGCCGCGGCCGCTTTCTTCGGGTCGGCGACGATGTCGGCATTGAGCACGCCAAGGATAGCAGCCTGCTCGATTACCTGCCGGTTATAGCGGCTGTGCAGCCCGTTGAGGATGTTGCGGATCGAGCGTGAGTCCTCGACCAGCTTGCGCAGATCGACGCCGGCGCGTTCTTCGCCGTTGGTCAGGCGCAGCACGGCATCTTCCAGACCGGTGTCGATCAGATAGTCCTCGAGCGCGCGCTCGTCCTTCAGATACTGCTCGGACTTGCCGCGTGACACCTTGTAGAGCGGCGGCTGCGCGATATACAGGTTGCCGCGCTCGATCAATGCCTGCATCTGCCGGTAGAAAAAGGTCAAGAGCAGCGTGCGGATATGGGCGCCGTCCACGTCGGCGTCGGTCATGATGATGATCTTGTGGTAGCGCAGCTTATCCGGGTTGAACTCGTCGCGGCCGATGCCGGTGCCGAGCGCGGTGATTAACGTGCCGATCTCCTGACTGCCCAGCATCTTGTCGAAGCGCGCGCGTTCCACATTGAGAATCTTGCCGCGCAGCGGCAGCACCGCCTGGAATTCGCGGTTGCGGCCCTGCTTGGCCGAGCCGCCGGCGGAATCGCCCTCGACGATGAACAGTTCGGATTTGGCCGGATCGCGCTCCTGGCAGTCGGCGAGCTTGCCCGGCAATGAAGAGATGTCGAGCGCGCCCTTGCGCCGCGTTAATTCGCGCGCCTTGCGGGCGGCCTCGCGGGCGGCGGCGGCTTCCACCACCTTGCCGACGATGGTGCGGGCTTCCTGCGGGTGAATCTCGAACCAGTCCTGCAAAGCCTGGTTGATCACGTTCTCGACCACCGGGCGCACTTCCGATGAGACCAGCTTATCTTTCGTCTGCGAGGAGAATTTCGGGTCTGGCACCTTGCAAGAGAGCACCGCGGTCAAGCCCTCGCGGCAGTCGTCGCCGGTCAGCGCCACCTTCTCCTTGCGCGAAGTGCCGATGGTCTCGGCGTATTGCGTGATCTGGCGCGTGAGGGCGCCGCGAAAGCCGGCGAGATGGGTGCCGCCGTCGCGCTGCGGGATGTTGTTGGTGAAGCAGAGCACGCTCTCGTGATAGCCGTCGTTCCACCACAGCGCGCATTCGACCGTGGTGCCTTCGCGCTCGGCCTTGATCATGATCGGATTGGGGATGAGCGGGGTCTTGTTGCGGTCGAGATATTTCACGAAGGCCTCGACGCCGCCCTCGTATTTCATCTCCTCGCGCTTCTCGACCGCGTGACGCTTGTCGGATAGCACGATGGTGACGCCGGAATTGAGGAACGCCAGCTCGCGCAATCTGTGCTCGAGCGTGGCGAAATCGAATTCGACCATTGTGAACGTCTTGGTGCTCGGCAGAAAGGTCACTTCCGTGCCGCGCTTGCCGCCCGCGTCGCCGACCGCTTTTAGCGGCGCCACCGCGACGCCGTCATGGAACTCGATGAAGTGTTCCTTGCCGTCACGCCAAATGGTGAGCTTGAGCCAGCTCGACAACGCGTTGACCACCGAGACGCCAACGCCGTGCAAGCCGCCCGACACCTTGTAGGCGTTCTGGTCGAATTTTCCGCCGGCGTGCAGCTGGGTCATGATGACCTCGGCCGCCGATATTCCCTCGCCCTTGTGAATGTCGGTCGGAATGCCGCGGCCGTTGTCCCACACGGTGCAGGAGCCGTCCGGGTTGAGTGTGACCGCCACTTCGGTAGCGTAGCCGGCGAGCGCCTCGTCGATGGCATTGTCGACGGCCTCGTAGACCATGTGGTGCAGGCCGGAGCCGTCGTCGGTGTCACCGATATACATGCCCGGCCGCTTGCGCACCGCGTCGAGGCCTTTGAGGACCTTGATCGACTCGGCGCCGTATTCGGCATTGGACGGGATATTGCGGGCCGGTTCAGCCATCGGCGGCATCCTCAAGATGGGCTAGAAAATGAGTCGGGATTGACTGTTTGTCTCGCACGAAAAATGGGCGTGGTACAGAGCAAAGTCATCAGCACTAATATGTTGATTTGAAAGGATTTTTTAAGGACGCGCGGGCCTAAAAATTAGCGCTTCTTTTTACCCATTGCAGGGGTCAAAACAGCCGTGCGCCAAACTGTGATGACGGCCAGCGTGCGCCGCGGTTGCGCGGAAAATCTAGTCGCGTGCGCTCACGCTTCCATTGTGGACCTCGAACACTTGCGCGCGGTCCATGATGTCGCCAAACGCCGCTGGATCGGCGCCGGTCATCCACACCTGCGCGCCGAGGCCGGCAAGCGCATCGTAGAGCGAGGCGCGCCGCGCCGGATCGAGATGGGCGATCACCTCGTCGAGCAGCAGCACCGGCGCGAAGCCGGTCATGTCCTTGATCAGGCCGGCATGGGCGAGCACCAGGCGGATCAGCAGCGCCTTCTGTTCGCCGGTGGACGCGTCCGCCGCAGCGATCCCCTTGCCGGCGTGGCTGACCTTGAGATCGGAAAGGTGCGGGCCGTCAAGAGTGCGCCCGGCAGCAGCGTCGCGCGCGCGATTTTCCTTCAGCAAGGCGCGGTAGCGGTCCTCGATCTCGGTTGCGCTGTGCTGCGGCAAAAGCTGCTCCATCCAGCCATCGAGCGCGACGTCGGCGCGCGGAAATTCCGGCGCTGCGTCGCGCGCACCGGCCAAAGCCGCCGCTAGTCGTGCGAGCGTTTCGCTGCGCGCCGCCGCCACCGCCACCGCGACCTCGGCGGTCTCGTGCTCGACGGCATCGAGCCAATGCGGGTCGCTTGTTGCGTCTTCCAGCAGGCGGTTGCGCGAGCGCAGTGAACGCTCGAGCGCGGTGACGCGGCTGGAATGGGCGGCGTCGACTGCCAAGACCAGGCGATCGAGGAAACGGCGGCGTTCGGAGGCCGGTCCGTTGAACAGACGGTCCATGGCCGGCACCAGCCACACCACGCGCAGGTGATCGGCGAAAGCCGCCGCCGAGCCGACCGCTTCGCGGTCGACGCGGCATTGGCGCGTCGGCGAAACATCCTCGGCTGCGGGCGGGTCGATGCCGGTGCCGAGCGTGGCTAAGCCCAGCATACCTTCGATCTCGGCATTGACCGCCCAGGCGCCGTCGCCTTCGGAAAAGGCAAATTCCTCAATTGTGGCCCGGCGCAAGCCGCGGCCCGGCGCCAACAGCGATATCGCCTCGATCAGATTGGTCTTGCCGGCGCCGTTCGCCCCGGTCAGCACGACCGGTCCGGCGGCCGACAGTTCCACATGCGCGGCGTGATAGCTGCGGAAATTGCTCAGTGTCAGGCGGCGGATGCAGGCTGCGGTCATGCTGATCGTGCCATGCGCCGCAGCGCTTTCTCCTCTCCCATGAGGGGAGAGGGTAGCCGAGCAAGCGGCGAGGCTCTAGACCAGCTAGGCCGCCGGTTTGCGGGTGATGTGGTACGACATCACGCCGGTCAGGAAATCGCGATTTTCGATGCCGACGAAACCGATGCCGTCGAGTAACTCGCTCAGCTCGTGCGGCTTGTAGAAGTGGTAGATCGCATCGGCGAAGTAGCCGACGCACTTCTTGCTCTCGGCAGAGCTGCCGAACAGCAGCGCGGTGAACCAGACCGAGAAGCGGATGAACGCGAGATAAGGCACTTCCACCACGCGCGAGGACGGGCGCAGCATGTCGTTGTGGCAGAAGATGCCGCCCGGCTTGAGCACGCGATGAATCTCGCGGAACACCTTGACGATCTCAAGATGCCGCGAGGCGAATTGCAGCGTCACCGCGTCGAAGGAATTGTCTTCGAACGGCAGCACATGGGCGTCGCAGACCTGCGCATTGATGGTCAGGTTGCGCTCGCTGGCGCGGCGCTGGCCCTCGGCGGTCATGTGCGGACTGCCGTCGACTGTATGGATGTCGAGCGTCGGATCGAGATTCAGCAGCCGCAGCGGAATGTCGTGCGTGCCGGAACAGACGTCGAGCACCTTGGCGCCGTGCGGCAGATGGCGTTTGATCGCCGCGGCGAAGGTGTTGCTCCACCAAGCGCAACTGCCGAGCGAGGCAACCGCATTGCCCCGGTCGTAATAGGTCGGCACGTCCCGGAACACTTCCGGGATCAGTTTGCGCCAGACGTCACCGAAAAGATGCGAACGAAGGTCTTCCTTCTTCAATATCTGCTCAGAGAGACTCATAATGTTCCTCTTCGGGTCGATGCACTGTTTCGGCAACCGGCCCGCGCGGACGCGCGGTCTCTCGCGTGGAGCCCGGGGTAGCCCGCTTGAGCGGCTCGTCCGGGGCGCCACGGCCATGCCTACACCCTCATCGGCATCAATACATAAAGCGCGCCCTTGCTGTCTTTGTCCTGGATCAAAGTGGGCGAGCCGGGGTCGGCAAGCCTGAGCTGGGCCACTTCGCCCTCGATCTGGGCGGCGATATCGAGCAGATAGCGCGAATTGAAACCGATATCGAGCGGATCGGCATCGTAGTCGACTTCGAGCTCTTCGGTGGCGCTGCCGCTGTCCGGATTGGTCACGGACAGCACCAGCCGCCCGCCGGTGATCGACAGTTTCACGGCGCGGCCGCGCTCGCTCGACACCGTGGAGACGCGGTCGACCGCGGCCTCGAAATCCTTCTTGTCGACGGTCAAGAGCTTGTCGTTGTTGGCCGGGATCACCCGCGCATAGTCGGGGAAAGTGCCGTCAATCAGCTTGCTGGTGAGCACGACGTTGCCGATGGTGAAGCGGATCTTGCCGGCCGACAATTCGATTGACACCTCGCCTTCGCCGGTCTCGATCAGCCGTTGCACTTCGCCAACCGTCTTGCGCGGCACGATGATACCGGGCATGCCGGCGGCGCCGTCCGGCAGCGGCAGCTCGCATTGCGCCAAGCGATGGCCGTCGGTCGCCACAGCGCGCAAGGTGGCCGACTTGGCGCTGCCTGCGGCGTGCAGATAGATGCCGTTCAAGTAATAGCGCGTCTCTTCGGTGGAGATGGCGAACTGGGTCTTGTCGATCAGCCGCTTGAGATCGGCGGCCGGCAGCGTGAAGGAATGGCTCATCTCGCCAGCGGCGAGGTCGGGGAAATCGCTCTCGGGCAGCGTCTGCAGCGTGAAACGCGAGCGGCCGGCGCGGATCGAGAGCACGGCGCGGTCGCCCGAGCCTTCGATCACGATCTGCGCGCCTTCGGGCAGCTTGCGCACGATCTCATAGAACATGTGCGCCGGCACGGTGGTGGCGCCGGCGGGGCTCACTTCGGCGGCGATCGAGTCGGTGACTTCGAGATCGAGGTCAGTGGCCTTCAGGCTGAGCTTGCCCTTGTCGGCCTTGATCAGCACGTTGGCGAGAATGGGAATCGTGTTGCGCCGCTCGACCACGCGGTGCACGTGGCCCAGCGACTTCAAGAGCTCTGCACGCTCGACGGTAACCTTCATGGGGAGACCCGCTTCGGCGCCTTTGAAATGCACCCAAAAACTGAGGCGCGACGGCAAGCCGGCCGGAGGCCGGGGAGCAAAGGTGACGCGCCGGCGCGAAAATCGCAAGGGTGGAGGGGCTAAGCGACCCCTATCCCCAGGGCGTCCACAGGGCGGCTAGGACGCCAATGCCCGGCACTTGGCCGGGCATCAGGGTGATTGGTCCGCGCGGGCGGGCAGCTATTCTTGCAATTGGCGCTTGAGAATCTCGATCTCCTCGGCCAGCGCCATGTCGTTGCCGACCAGACCCTCGATCTTGCGCACGGCGTGCAGCACGGTGGTGTGGTCGCGCCCGCCAAACCGGCGCCCGATCTCCGGCAAAGAGCGCAACGTCAAGGTCTTAGCCAGATACATCGCCACCTGGCGCGGCCGCACCACGTTGGCGGTGCGTCGTGACGACAGCAGGTCGGAGCGGCTGACATTGTACTGGCGCGCCACCACCCGCTGGATGTCCTCGATCTTGACCCGCTTAGGTTCCTGCGGGCGGATCAGGTCGCGCACCTCGCGCTCGGCCATCTCCAAAGTAACGGCGTGGCCGGTGAGCTTGTTGTGGGCGAGCAGGCGGTTGAGCGCGCCTTCCAGATCGCGGCCGTTATGAGTGACGGTCTTGGCGATATAGCCGAGCACCGGCAGCGGCACGTCGAAACTCGGATGGTGCGAACGCGCCGCCGTCACGCGGGCTTTCAGGATCTCGAAACGCAGTTCCTCGCCGAGCGGGCCCATCTCCACCACCAGCCCGCCGGCCAGCCGCGAGCGCACGCGGTCGTCGAGGCTTTCGAGCTCCGAGGGCGGCCGGTCGGAGGCGATGATCACCTGGCGGCCGGCATCGATTAGCGCGTTGAGCGTGTGACAAAACTCGGCCTGGGTCGACTTGCCTTGCAGGAATTGCAGGTCGTCGATCACCAACACGCCGATGCCGCGCAGCGCCTCCTTGAAGGCAAGCGCGGTCTGCGTGCGCAGCGCCGAGACGAAGCCGTACATGAATTTCTCGGCGGTGAGGTAGAGCACCTTGCGCTCGCCGGCGGCGTTTCCGGCCCAAGTGATCGCCTGCAACAGGTGCGTCTTGCCGAGGCCGACGCCGGCATGGATGTAGAGCGGGTTGAACATCACCGGGTCGGACCGCTTGGCAGCGGCCACTTGCTTGGCGGCGGCGTGTGCCAGCGTATTGGAGCGGCCGACCACGAAGCTCTCGAAGGTGAGGCGGGCATCGAGCGGCGAGCCGCCGAGCGCCTCATGCACGCCGGGGTCGCCGGCCGGCATCGGACGGCCGTTTCCGGGCCCGTTTCCGTTGGCGAAACGGCCGGCGGTATTGCCGGAGGGCTCAAGTTCGGGCTTTGGCTTGGCCACCGCCGAGCGCAGCACCGCCGAGCGCACGATCAGCTCGATGCGACCGACTTTGGTTTCTTGGGCTTGCCAGCAGGCCAGCACGCGTTCGGCGTAGTGCGACTGGATCCAGCTCTTGAGGAAGCGGGTCGGCACCGACAGGCGCACGGTGCCGTCCTCGATCGCTTCCAGGTCCATGCGTGCAAACCAGCTCGAATAGACGTCGTCGCCAACTTCCGCGCGCAGGCGTTCCTTGACCCGTGACCAGTTCTCCTGATCCGCGTTGGACATTTTTTTCTTCTCGTTTGCGTTGAATGGTTGAAACGGACTCAGGTTGCTCGGCCTGGCGGCACTCAACGCCGCCGACGCACCGGGAACGGAACGCAACGTCACTCACTCGATGATGTCGTCGGGGAAACCGGTTCCGCTAAGGGCTTTTGGGCCGGCGGCACGACACCGAAGGTTCGAGGAAGCTGCGCCTCAGCCCACCGGCGGCGGGACGGCGCCTCGAACTCCGGTCGTGAACGTGGACCAATCAAGATTTAAAGAAACTGCAAGAGCGGAAAGCGCGCATTCGGCGGAGGGAGGAGTAATGGCGGGGTGCTGTCCCGCTTCGAACGCTATGCACTTACTTGTGCCGATGTTGGTCGCCGTTCCCGTTCCTGTCATAATCCAGTCCCCCTACGTGTTTGCAGGTTCTCGCCTGATCGTTTTTCGCGCCCGCCTTCGGCGACAGTGCGCATTTGCGGTGTCGATTTCAGTTGACTTACTCTGTTACCGCCAACCCCCATGGAAACCGCTAAATCCAATGCGGTATCCAACCAGCCCGGCACTTTGAACGACCGAATGCGTCAGCAACAGGCAGACGAGAGCCGTCCTCATCCTCTGATGAGCGTATGCCGGGACCTTTTTCTGAGCCGTCCGGGGAAGCCCGAACGCGTTTTAGAAAATACACAAGCACTCAGCGTCGGCAATGAATTTCGAGAGTCGCTGCAGCACAGCGCACGATGCGCCGCGTTGGCGGGTCACTTCGGCGGTATCGCCAGCTGAGAATCACTCGGCAAGGTGTTGATGAGTCGCATAGAATTTAACAAGTCGATGACTGTTGCCGGCGTGCCGCGGCGGCAAAATATTTTTTGACGCTACGAGCGCAAAACCCTTGTCACACGGGCATTTCCGGGTCCTTGGTCCTGCATTGACGTTAAGCTATTCTCGGTGCGCAAAAATTCTTGATCGATATACCAAGGTAACCCACGCGATGAAACACGCGTGTTGTCGAACTTCGCGCGCGCCGAGGCTTCGGCGTGTTATGCTAAACCGCGCTGGGCAAATTTTTCTGACGCGCTGATGACGTTTTGATAACGGCGCGCTCGTCGCGTGCCTGGGACGCCGACGTTCAGACGTTTCTATCCGATTTCGATCGAAAAACGCCCAGCGCGACCGCCGACTCGATGTCGGGGCGTCTTAGGCCTGCTTTCCGAGCTTGTCGACGCAGTGGGCAAGGCGCGAAACCTTGCGGCTGGCATTATTCTTATGCACGACGCCGCGTTGCGCGGCACGCATGATCGCCGGCTCGGCCGCCTTCAGGGCTGCAGCCGCCGCCGCGCGGTCGCCGCTGGCGATCGCTTCCTCGACTTTGCGCATCGAGCCGCGCAGAGCCGAGCGACGCGCTTTGTTGACTTCGGTCCGGCGCGCGATCTGGCGCGTGGCTTTGCGGGCGGACTTGGTATTGGCCATGTGACTCTCGTTGAACGTGGCGCTAACGCGGAAATTCCCGACGCAAGCAGCCGGATTTGCAAGAAGCTGCGGCGGCAAGACAGCCCGCCACCAAGGCTGAGGCTTATAGTGAGGCCGCGCGTGGGCGTCAACGCCGGGAATCGGCGCCTCACGCGACCCGTTTGGCTCGTACCGTGTCGTAGCCGGCAGTCACGGCAGCGCGATCGGCCGCCGATAGGGGCGCCAGCGGCGGTTTCACCCGCGCTAGCGCCGGATCGCCGTGGATATGGGCGAGCAGCGCCTTCACGCCCGACACCAGCGGCTTGCCGTCGAACAATTTGCGGATCATCACCGCTGCATCGAGTGCGGCGGTGTCGCCATCGCGCCAGGCGCGGGCGCAAAGATCGGCGTTGCAGTTGGCGGTGGCCGAGATGCAGCCGGCAAAGGCACCGCCGCGCGCCTCGAGCAGCGCCGCTTCGGTCGATGGAAACACCGCGAAGTCGGGCGATATCGCCGCCGCTGCGCGCGCGTAAGCCATGTCGCCGGAGGAATCTTTCAGGCCCACGATGCGGGTTGGGAACGATTCCAGCAATCGCTTGATCAGCGTCAAGTGCCAGGGCAGGCCGGACATGGCCGGGAAGTGATAGAGATAGAGCGGGATCGGCTTGTCGGTCGTCGCCTGCACCAGCGCGCCGATATAGGTGGCGAGCCCGTCGTCTGGCACGCCTTTGTAGTAGAACGGCGGCAATACCAGTGCGCCGGCGAAGCCGAGCTCCGCCGCGTGGCGGGTGAGCGCGACCGCGTCCGATACCGCGGCGGCGCCGGTGCCGACCATCAACCGGTCGAGCGGCAGCCTTTCCGCCTTGTAGGTGCTCATCACCGCCATGCGCTCCTCGCGCGCGAACGAAGTGGCCTCGCCGGTGGTGCCGAGCACGTTGAGGCCGTCGCAGCCGTTGTCGAGCAGATAGCGCGCGAGCTTCACCGCCCGCTTGAGATCCGGGGCGCCATTGTCATCGATGGGCGTGGCAATCGCCGCGATCACGCCGGAAAGGGGCTTGCTCAACGAAGTTCTCCGCCGGTCTCTAGCCAGTTCGTTGTGCGCATGATCTTTTCCGAAAACCGGCTCCCATCCCCGATCAAGTCGAGGACATGCTTTTCGGGATCATGTGCTATCCGCTGACATTGTAAGCCGCCAGTGCCGCCATGTTGACGAGCTGATTGTCCTTGGCGCCGAGTTGCACGATCTGAACGGGCTGGTCGAGCCCGACCAAGAGCGGCCCGATTACGGTAGCGCCGCCCAGTTCCTGCAGCATTTTGGTGGAAATCGAGGCCGAGTGGAACGCCGGCATCACCAGCACATTCGCCGGGCCCGACAGGCGGCAGAACGGATAGGGCCCCATCAGTTCCGGATTGAGCGCGACGTCAGCGGCCATCTCGCCGTCATATTCGAAATCGACCCGCTTGTTGTCGAGGATCCGCACCGCCTCGATCACCCGCGCCGATCGCTCGCCCTCCGGGTGGCCGAAGGTGGAAAAAGCCAGCAGCGCTAGTCGCGGCTCGTAGCCGAGCCGGCGTGCAACGCCCGCCGCCTCGATGGCGATCTCGGCCAGTTCCTCGGCGTTCGGCATTTCTGTCACCGCGGTGTCGGCCACGAGCACGGTGCGGCCGCGCGCCACCACCAGCGAGACGCCGATCACGCGGTGGCCCGGCTTCGGGTCGATCACGCGGCGCACATCCTCGAGCGCAACAGAGAAATTGCGCGTAACGCCCGTCACCATGGCGTCGGCGTCGCCGAGCGCCACCATGCAGGCGGCGAAGTGATTGCGGTCTGTGTTCACCAGCCGCTGGCAGTCGCGCACCAGATAGCCGTGCCGCTGCAGCCGCTCGTAGAGGTGATTGGTATAGATGGCATTGCGGGTCGACATGGCGGCATTGATGACCTCGATGCCCTCGCCAAGCTCGATGCCGGCCTCGCGCGCGGACTCGCGCATACGGTCCTCGCGCCCGACCAGCAGGGCGCTGCCGAGGCCGAGATGGACGAAGCTCGCCGCGGCACGGATCACCTGCTCCTCCTCGCCCTCGGCGAACACCACCCGCTTGGGCTGCCGGCGCAGCCGGTTGAACACTTGCACCAGCGTCCCCGCAATCGGATCGCGGCGCGAGCGTAACTGTTCGCCATAGCCATCCATGTCGACAATCGGCTTGCGGGCGACGCCGGTGTCCATGGCAGCTTTGGCTACCGCCGGCGGCACGAAAGAGATCAGCCGCGGATCGAACGGCACCGGGATGATGTAGTCGGGCCCGAATTTCGGCCGCGCGCCGTAGGCCGAGGCCACCTCGTCGGGCACGTCCTCGCGCGCCAACGCGGCGAGTGCGCGCGCCGCGGCGATCTTCATCTCCATATTGATGGCACTGGCGCGCACGTCGAGCGCGCCGCGGAAGATGTAGGGAAAGCCAAGCACGTTGTTGATCTGGTTGGGGTAGTCCGAGCGGCCGGTCGCCATGATGGCGTCATCGCGCACCGCCGCCACTTCCTCCACGGTAATTTCCGGATCGGGATTGGCCATGGCGAAAATGATCGGCTTGTCGGCCATCGACTTCACCATGGCTTGCGTCACCGCACCCTTGGCCGATAGGCCGAAGAACACGTCGGCGCCTTTGAGCGCGTCCGCGAGCGTGCGCGCCGAGGTCTTCGCGGCATGAGCCGACTTCCACTGGTTCATGCCGTCGGTGCGGCCCTGGTAAATCACGCCCTTGGTGTCGCACAGAATCATGTTCTCGGGCCGCAGCCCGATCGCCTTGAGCAGTTCCAGGCAGGCGATACCGGCGGCGCCGGCGCCGTTGCAGACCAGCTTGGTGTCCGCAATGTCGCGCCCGGTGAGATGCAGCGCGTTGATCAGTCCCGCCGCGGAGATGATCGCGGTGCCGTGTTGGTCGTCGTGGAATACTGGGATGTCCATCAATTCGCGTAAGCGCTGCTCGATCACGAAGCATTCCGGCGCCTTGATGTCTTCCAGGTTGATGCCGCCCCAGCCGGCGCCGAGCAGTTTCACGCAATTGATAATCTCGTCGGGGTCCTCCGACGAGACTTCCAAGTCGATGGAGTCGATGTCGGCGAAGCGCTTGAACAGCACCGCCTTGCCTTCCATCACAGGCTTCGCCGCCAGCGCGCCGCGGTTGCCCAGCCCCAGGATGGCCGTGCCGTTGGTGATGATGGCGACGAAATTGCCCTTGACCGTGTAGTCATAGGCGCGGGTCGGATCCTCGGCGATGGCGAGCACCGGCACCGCCACCCCCGGCGAATAGGCAAGCGAGAGGTCGCGCTGGGTCGCCATCGGCTTGGTGGCGACGACCTCCAGCTTGCCGGGACGCCCTCGGCTGTGAAATTGCAGGGCTTCCTGGTCGGTAAAGGTCGGCCGGGTCGGACCGGCGGGGGGCTTGGCGGGCATTTTGACTCCATATACGCGACCGGGGTGCCCGGCGCTGGGGACCCTAGCGGAAGCAGGCGCGCTTGCTCAAGGCAAGCCGATTGGGCAGCGGTGGTGGTTGAACGGAAGCGCGGCGCGGGTTAACGGTGCGCGATGGGCGCGTGAGAAGACATTTCGACCATGATCCGTTTCCTGTTCCGCTTTATCGGCGTGTTGTGCCTGGCCGCGGCCTTTATCCTGGTGATCTATGACGGCACCAAGTCGATCGCCGGCAACAGCCTCTATCTCACCAGCGTGCGGGCGCTGTGGGACCTGATCAATGCCGGCAGCTTGGCCCAGCTCAAGCCGCAGATCCAATCCTACGCCAATGGCGTGTTATGGGACCCAGTGATGCTCTCCTTGCTGGCGGCGCCAAGCTGGAGCGTGCTTGGCATCTTCGGCATTATCTTCGTCCTGCTCGGCCGCAAGAAGAAGCCGCTGATCGGCTACGCCCGGCCTTGAGCCAGACAAGCCTCGCGCCTGCGTGAGGGCCGCGTACGTGCCGCTATCCGAGACGTGATCGGCGAACGCATTTCGGATAAGCTTACCCGCGCCTATATTTCTGCCATACGTTGCAGGGAGACATCCAAACATGTTCGGGTTCAAGAAAATCGCGATGCCCAAGCCGGGCGAGGCGCTGCCCGGCCGCGGCCAGCCGATCCGCACCGCAACTGAGCACTTCGTCAATCATCGCGCGCTGAAAGGTCCGTATCCGGACGGCTTGGAGACGGCGCTGTTCGGGCTCGGCTGCTTCTGGGGCGCCGAACGCAAGTTCTGGGAGTTAGGTGACGGCATTCACGTCACCGCGGTCGGCTATGCCGGCGGGCTGACACCCAATCCGACCTATGAGGAAGTGTGCTCGGGCCGCACCGGCCACAATGAGGTGGTGCTGGTGGTCTTCGATCCAAGCAAGATTTCCTATGAGGCGCTGCTCAAGACCTTCTGGGAGAGCCACGACCCGACCCAAGGCATGCGCCAGGGCAACGATGTCGGCACGCAGTATCGCTCCGGTATCTATGTCTTCAACGCCGCTCAGCGCAAAGCCGCTGAGGCCTCGAAAGCCATGTACGAGGCTGAGCTGAAGAAGAAGGGCTATAAGCCGGTCAGCACAGAGATCGTCGAGGCGGGTGAGTTCTACTTCGCCCAGGACTATCACCAGCAATATCTGGCCAAGAACCCGTTCGGCTATTGCGGGCTGGGCGGCACCGGCGTGTCGTGCCCGATTCCCACCGGCGCCAAGCTGGCGACGGCTTAAGCGCCGGCCTTTGCAACCCAAAAACCGGGCGCCCAAGTGGGGCACCCGTGGCTTTTCCAGCCCACCGGGCGCCACCGGGGCTCCGGCGGTGAGGATTTGTTAACCATATAAAGTGTTAATCGGGCCTCAGTTTCCCGCCATCCCGGATTCGTTTTCATGCGGGTAGCCCGAATTTTATTGCCGATCTTGATTGCGCTCGCGGCCGCCGCCTGTGCGCGGCAGCAGCAAGCCTATTACGCCGTCGATCCGGCGACCGGGCAGCGGATACCTGTGGTGCAGCAATATAGTCGGGGCGCCTATCAACAGGCTTACGCGCAGCAGCCCCAAGCGCCGGCGCAATCTGCGCAAAACAACAACAACAGCCGCGGGCTGTTCTCCTCGCCGCAAGCCGCCCAGCAAGCTTACGCGTCGGCGCAATATGCCGAGCAGACTTATCCGCAGAACGATACGCAGCCGCAATACGAGCCGAGCACCGAACGCGGGCTGTTCAACACGCGGCACACAGCCGCACAGCCGCAACACGCGCAGGCACCGCAGCTATCCTACGTACTGCAATATCACCCGCCGCAGGCCGCCGGCGGCCCCTACGTCGCGGCTCCTTATGCTTATGCCTATGCGCCGCCCGCTAATCAGCAGGGCTACACGCTCGACTCCGGCGACAAGCTGCGCGTGGTGGTGTTCGGGCAGGAGGGCATTAGCGGGACATACATGGTCGACGCCGGCGGCAATGTCAGCCTGCCGCTGGTTGGTACTGTGCCGGCGCGCGGCGTCACCACACAGCGGCTCGCCAGGACGATCGGCGAGCGGCTCAAGCAGGGTTACGTGCGCGAGCCGCATGTGACGGTGACGGTCGAGGGCTACCGGCCGTTCTTCATCCTCGGCGAGGTCACCACGCCCGGCCAATATCCTTTCGTTCCCAACATGACGGCGGAGAACGCTATCGCCGTTGCCGGCGGCTTTTCGCCGCGCGCCAAAAAGCAGACCGTCGAGCTCACCCGCAATGCGGCCGGTCAGCAATTCAAGGGCGACGTGCCGCTCAATTATCCCTTGCGCCCCGGCGATACCGTCGTGGTGAAGGAGCGGTGGTTCTAATAATTCAAGCCTAACGCGGCCTCATGGTGAGGAGCGCTGCGCAGCAGCGCGTCTCGAACCATGAGGCCGCCCCACATCCTTCGAGACGCATCGCTAACGCGATGCTCCTCAGGATGAGGCGGCGAGAGGCCGCGCTTGGCGAGCGTGATGTTTGCGCCGCGCCTATTTCATATGCTTGCCGAGGAACTCCTGCGTCCGGCTCCAGGCCAGATCCGCGGCGGCTTTGTTATAGCTGGCGCGCTCGTCGCAATAGAAACCGTGTGCGGCGCCCGGATAGACATAAGTTTCCGCCTGCGGCTGCTTCTGCTTGATGGTCTCCACCACGTCCATCGGAATGCTCTCGTCCTTCTCGCCGAAATGCATTTGTAATGGGCATTTCGGCTTCTCGTCGGCGAACTTGCCGATCATGCCGCCATAAAAGGCGACCGCGCAGGCAAAGCCCGGCAGCCGGCAGGCCGCCAGGAACGAGGCGGTGCCGCCCATGCAAAAGCCGATCACGCCCAGTGGCCCCACGCCTTTCAGGTTCTCGGCGGCGGCGGCGACGTCCGCCGTCATGTGTTCCCAGTTGAGATTGCCCAGGTAACTCCGGGCATGGGCGATCTCGTCGGGCGTATAGCCGCACTCGAAGTCGCGCACGAAACGGTCGAACACCGCCGGCGCCACCGCGGCGTAGCCGAGCGCCGCCAGCCGGTCGCAGACCGCACGGATGTGGTGGTTGACGCCGAATATCTCCTGCACCACGACGATGGCGCCTTTCGCCTTGCCTTGCGGATCGGCGCGGTAGGCGCCGAGCGAGTGCTTGTCGGTCGTGGTGAGGGTGAACTGCTGGCCCAAGGGAACCTCCCGTTTCTTGTCAATCGATCGAGTAAACGCTGGTCGCGCCCTTGGCCTTTTTAGCACGGCGGGTCGGGCGGAAACTACCCGGTGCCCGCGATGAAGGCCTGCGCCAGCAATTCGTAGGAATGCTTGCGGGCCGTGTGGTCGAAGATCATGGCGGTGACCATCAATTCGTCGGCCTGCGTCGCCGCGAGCAGCGGCTCAAGCCGCGCCTTGACGGTCGCCGGTGCGCCGACGGTGAGGCGGCTCGCATTTTGCGCGATGCGGGCCCTGTCGACCTGCGTGTAGGCGTAGCTGGCTGCTTCCTCGGGCGAGGCGAGCGGGAGATATTCACCCTTGGCGCGTCGCACGAAATTAAGCTCGACCGTAGTCGCCAGCCGCTCGGCTTCCGTGTCGCTATCCGCGCAAACCACATGGGTCGCCAGGATCGCATAGGGCTCCTCGTGCGAGAGCGAGGCGCGGAAATTGTCGCGATAAAGCCGCATCGCCTCCACCGCGTCGAAGGTCGCGAAATGATGGGCGAATGCAAAGGCCGCGCCGATCTGGCCGGCCAATTGCGCCGAGTAGTCGGAGGAGCCGAGCAGGAAGATCGGCGGCAGTGGCACATCCGACGGCATGGCGCGCACCTTGTAGAACGGATGGCCTTCGGGAAAGCCGCGCGTTTCCAGCAGCATCAGCTCCTGGAAGCGCTCGAGGAAATCGTCCTCCTCGCTGATGCCCTGGCGCCGGCGCAACATGTAGGAGGTGGCGGGATCGGTGCCGGGCGCGCGGCCCAAGCCGAGATCGATGCGGCCGGGATAGAGCGCTTCCAGCACCTTGAAGCGCTCGGCCACCATGAGCGGGGCGTGGTTGGGCAGCATCACGCCGCCGGAGCCGACACGCACGCGTTCGGTCACTGCGGCGATTTGTCCGATCATGATGTCGGGGGCCGAGCTGGCGATGGCCGGCAGGTTGTGGTGCTCCGCCACCCAGTAGCGCGTAAACCCGAGCCGGTCCGCGAGCCGCGCCAGATCGAGCGTATTGTGCAGCGCCTGCGCGGCGCTGGAGCCGGCCGACACCGGCGACAGGTCGAGGACCGAAAGCGGGATCATGCGTTATGCTAACACAGCCGGCGGCGGCTTCTCTCGCGTGACGATCTGCGTATGATGCGGGGAGGGGAGAGGCGACAAGGAGAGCGCACCGATGGCCTCGCTGCTCGAATGGAAGGTTCCGCCGGCCGCGCAGCCGCGCCCGGAAGACTACGGCTACGATCTCGAGCGCGCGCTGTCCTCCGTCGTGGGCCTGCATTCCCTCATTCCGCCCGACGCCTTCACCGCCGACACGCTCGGCGTCGAACGTGCCGGCAACGGCGTGCTGATCGACGATGGGCTGGTGCTCACCATCGGCTATTTAATTACCGAGGCCGAGACCGTCTGGCTGCATTTCGGCGACGGCAGCGTGGCGCCGGGCCATGCGCTCGGCCACGACCAGGAGACCGGCTTCGGCCTGGTGCAGGCGCTCGAGCGCATGGATCTGCCGGCGCTGCCGCTCGGCTCGGCGGCTGCGGTCGAGATCGGCGAGCGCGTGGTGATGGGCGGCGCCGGCGGGCGCACCCATTCGCTTGCCGCCCGCATCGCCGCCAAGCAGGAATTCGCTGGCTATTGGGAATACGTGCTGGACGAGGCGATCTTCACCTATCCGGCGCATCCCAACTGGGGCGGCACCGGCTTGATCGCGCCTTCTGGCGAACTGATCGGCATCGGCTCACTGCAGGTCGAGCGCATGCGTGAGGGCCGCAACGAGCATCTCAACATGGTGGTGCCGATCGATCTGGTAAAGCCGATCCTCGAAGACCTGCGCAAATACGGCCGCGTCGACAAGCCAACGCGGCCATGGCTCGGCCTCTATTCAACGGAAATCGAGGACAAGATCGTGATCGTCGGCATCGCGCCCAAGGAGCCGGCGGCGCGCGCCGAACTAAAAACCGGCGACGTCGTGCTGTCGGTCGCCGGCGAGCGGGTGTCGAGCCTGGCCGCCTTCTACCGCAAGGTCTGGTCGCTGGGCGAAGCGGGCGTCGAAGTACCGCTTACGCTTTATCGCGAGGGCGTCACCTTCGACGTGGCGGTGAATTCATCCGACCGCGCCAAGTTCCTTAAAGCGCCGCGGTTGCATTAGGGCTTCTTGCCGAGCATTTTCATCACGCCGGCATAGGCCATGAGCGCCGCCATCAGCCAGGTGATGATGGCGCCGAAGCCGAACATCGCGCGGCCGATCATTTCAGCCAGCGAGCCCCAGACCGGCAACGACATCGAAAATTGGCGAGGCCCCGGCCCGAAAGCGATCCAGGTGCCGATGCTGGCGAGCGCGACGATGATGATCAATGTCGCCAGCCATTGGACCGCCACCGCAATCGCCGGCGCATTGTCCGGCAAATTCGGCTGCTTGTCGGGAACGTGCAGCCAGGCGCGCACGAGCACCGAAAGGCCGGCTGCCAAAAACACCAGCCCGGCGGCGAAGCCCAGCCAGTTCGGTCCGTGCAGCTTGCTCGGCGGTGCCGTCACACCCAAACCTACCAGCGCCAAATAAAATCCGCCGCCAGCCATGGCAATGCCGATCGCCCAAAGGATCCAGTCGAATGAGCGTGCGGTCGAAGAATTCAGCTCTGCCATGCGCGTGCCCCCGCGCCATGAAATGCGTGGGCGTTCTCTAGCACGGCATGCTTGCCAAATCGTTGAACGGCCCCGTCAGGCCTCAATTTCCTCGATCTTGTCGACGCGGCTGGCATAGAACGCCAGGTGATCCTTGATCGCGGCCATCGCCGGAAACGGCTGCTCGTAGCTCCACACCGCGTTGTTGGCACGGCGGCCGCCGATGGATATCGTGAAATAGCTGGCGTCGCCCTTGTAGGGGCAATAGCTGCGGTGGGTGGTGGGCTCGAGCGCGCTCATGTCGGCGTCGGCACGCGGGATATAATGTACCGGCCGATAGCCCGCTTCATTCAGCGTCAGCGCTTGCGTTGTGTCGGCGATCACCTTGCCGGCGAAGCTGACGCACACGCGCTTGCCCGTCGGCACGATGGTGATCGGATGATCGGGGCCAGGCTCTTTCATGTTGCTTGCCTTGCTGTCGGAATTAACCCGGCGTTAGCCAAACAAAATAACTCATCCCGCGCAGTTTGCGAGCCAATTCAGCCTTGCCTCTGTCGCGTTTGCGAAAAATTGACCGGCCGATCTTAGGAATATGGCAGAACCTCTCAACTAGCGTGGGGCTCCACATTGACTCAGGCAGTGGCGCAATTCATGCCGAATATGTCGCTTTCGCTGACCAACAAGTCGGTTGAAAAACTGATTCAGGGCCTCAGCATCCTGGTTGTCGACAACAATTTCTATATGCGCAGGCTCACCCGCACGATGCTGATGAATCTCGGCGCCAAGTCGGTGGTCGAGGCCGCCGATGGGCTGGTCGCGCTGGAGGCGATCCGCACCTGCGACCCGGACGTTATGTTCCTGGATTGGGACATGCCGGTGCTCAACGGCATGGAGGTAATGCGCATCGTGCGCTCGCCCGGCGTGTTCCCGCGCCCCAATTTGCCGATCATCATGCTAACCAACCGCGGCCAGCGCTCCACCGTGATCGAGGCCTTGCGCGGCGGCGCGCATGAATTCCTGATCAAGCCGACCTCGCCCAAGGCGCTGGGCGACCGGCTGGCGTCGATCGTGATCAAGCCACGGCCGATGGTGAAGCTCGGCAATTATTACGTGCCGCAGCCGCGTCGCATGCCGGTGCTGAGTGAACTGACATAGGCCGCCTGAAGGCGCCGCCGCTCACTGTGGGTGGCGGAAAATAGCGCGCCCGAAACAATTCGAACGTCCGACCTTTGCCCTCGGAGGGCGCCGGCTCGTTCCGGGCGCGGAACGCGGGCCTAGGGCTGCAAGTCGCTTCACTCGTTGTCACGCACTGTCGTCTCCGACATGGACCCCGCCGACGATCGCGGTGCGCTCCGCGCCCGGACTAGGCGGCGCGGACGCTTGTCCGCGGGCCGGCAGCGCGCGCGGCGCAAGCGTTTTTGTGCGCCGCTGCCAGACGCATTTCCCGTTCATGCGGGTAATGGACGAAGTCGGGTACTATCGAGTCAAAGGCATCCCCAGCGTGGCTGCACCGCCGGCGATTTTGCGCTGCTTTTCGAGCAGGACGCGCAAGGCGGCGGCGGCTCTCCCTTTCCGCTAGCCCACCTTGATCGGTCTTATGGGATCGCTATGATCCGGCCGCGTTTATAGCGCAGCGTTCTGCGTGATGATCGTGTTATCAAACAGACGGCGTGGAGTCATCGATGTCCGACGATCAAGCCCGCAGGGTCATCTATGTTTCCCACCCTGCGAGCGGCTTGGCGCGGTCGAATTTCCCCCTCGTCTGTCACGTCGACGGCGGCAAGATCGTCCGATCGCTGCCCTTCTTTATTCCCGACGATGTCCGGCTGTACGAGATCAAGACCTCGCGTGGCAGTTTCAGCCGGCCGAAAAAAGAAGTGCAGATGCCATTGGCGTTTGCCGCCAAGCGCCGCGTGCACACGGAAACGCGCGTGAAATATCCGCTGTTGCGCACCGACTGGAGCCCCGACAACCCCAACACTGAGCAGCGCGGCCGCAGCGGCTACAAGCGCATCAGTTGGGATCAGGCGCTCGACATCATCGTCGACCAACTCAACCGCATTCGCGAGAAGTACGGCTCTATGGAGCCGGTTCTCGTGCAGGCCGACGGCCACGGTCAGAGCGGCTATCTGCAGTCGCTGCATTTCTGGGGGCACTATCTCTTCGACATGATCCGCGAGCATCTTGGCTGGGGTTGGTGGACGCAGCAGGTACGCAATCCCGATAGCTGGGAGGGCTATTACTGGGGCGCCAAGCATGTCTGGGGCTTCGATAGCTGCTTGGGCGAACCCTATCAGGACGCGGTCTGGGACGACGTGCTCGAGCACGCCGAGATGGTGATCTTCTCGGGCAATGATCCGGAGGCGACCGGCCTCGGCATGTCGGGATCGATCGCGCTGGAAATGCCCAAGTGGCTCAAGCGCGCGGGCATCAAGATCGTCGCCATCTCGCCTGACCTGAATTATGCAGCCGCCATCCACGCCGACAAATGGATTCCGGTGAAACCGAATTCCGATGCCGCGCTCTATTTCGCGCTGGCCCATACCTGGATCGTCGAGGGCAGCTACGACAAGGACTATGTCAAAACGCACACAGTCGGTTTCGATGAGTTCAAAAAGCATGTGATGGGTGAAGATGACGGCGTGGCGAAGTCGGCCACCTGGGCAGCGAAGATCACCGGCGTGCCGGCGCATACCATTCGCGCGCTGGCCCGTGAATGGGCCGGCAAGAAGACCACGCTATCGGTCTATTTCGGCGGCCCGAAGATTCGCGGGTCGCTGTCGCATCTGGTGGCGCGGGCGGAAGCCTATGCGCTGGCGATGCAGGGAATCGGCAAGCCCGGCCGGCAGTTCCTGCGCACCGGCGCGCCGTCCTTCTACAAGAAATCGCTGGCGCAAGTGCCGCGCTACCCGGAAGTCGATCACCACGGCATCCCCTTCAGTGAGATGATCGAATACGCGATCGGGCACGGGCCGAAATCGCCGGTCTTCATTCCGCGCACGCTGGCCACCGAGGCCATCCTCAGTCCTTCCGTTGAATGGCGCAGCACGGCCGCCGCCTTGGTCAAGACCGAGGACCAGTTCAAGCGCTACCATTTCCCGCCGAACAAGGACCATCCCGGCATCCGCATGGTGTGGAACGAGAACGGCAGCCAGCCGGGCAGCTGGGGTCACGGCTGGAAATGGCTGGAGGCGCTGCGCAGCCCGAAAATCGACTTCGTGGTCGGCGTGCATCCGTGGTTTGAGAACGACATCCCGTTCTCCGATCTGATCCTGCCGGCGCAGACGAGTTACGAACACGAGGATCTGCTGGCGGTTCAGCGCAGCGACATCCTGTCCCTGTTCTATCAGGACCAGGCGATCGAGCCGGTCGGCGACTCCAGGAGCGATTACGAAATTCACCGCATGATCGGGCTGCGCCTCGGGCTCGACAAGGCGTTTCCGCCGGCGGACGAATGGCTGAAGAAGGC
>Ga0307417_10000217_pt1 | contig 24443 bp, 17 predicted proteins | sample SalMarWE160210MG_2_FD_202514 | JGI IMG/M metagenome (GOLD analysis project Ga0307417, IMG submission 202514) | Salt marsh sediment microbial communities from the Plum Island Ecosystem LTER, Massachusetts, United States - WE1602-10 | ecosystem: Environmental > Aquatic > Marine > Intertidal zone... | reverse complement strand
CCCCGCCGCTGCGCTCGCTCCTGTAGGGCATCTTCCACCAACTGCGGTAGAGTGGATGTCTCTAGAAACCTGCAAGCTCTGAGGAACGGAAGTCGGAGGCCACTCTCATGAAGAAGCGCCACCCGGAACTGGTCTTCGTTGCGGGCGCGCTGGCTGCGCTCACCCTCGGGTGTGCGCACAGCGGTCTCGGTCCGTTCGTGTCCACGCCGTCGCCGCTCACGCGAGAGGCCGGGAGGCCGCCCGCGTGCTTTACCAGACCTATCGCGGAGTCCGTCGGTGATGTTCCTCGGCAGACCGCCGAGGAACGCCTCGCCTCCCGCTGGCGCTACCCGTTCCAGCCGGATCTCCACCACCGGGTCTGTCGCGGGGATGCGCAGGCAAGGCGCCGCTTTCTCGATGGCGTCCGGCAGCTCGGGCCCGGCAATGGATCGGGCGATGCGGAGCGGGTCTACCTCGGTTTCCTCGACGGCTGTTCGGCACCCGGGTTCTGCGACTGGGCGTTGGCTGTTGCCGCCGACACGAGTGAGACGCCGCAGACTCGTCGCATTCTGCTGGAGGGAGCCAGGCGGGGTTGTGAGGCGGTAGTCGGTCTGGAGAGACTGGAGGGGGCCGCGGCGCCTCTGGGCGTGTCGATCGCCACCCAGCCGCGCTGGACTACGAGCTCCCGGGACGCCCAATGCGCCGGACTCACCCGGGTCGAGGAGCCCTGGGACGATCTCGTGGCGGTCCAGTCTGCCGGCTGCCTCGACCTCGGCGACTGGCTGGAGAGGCATCGCAACAATCCGGAAGGCACCGCCGCCGCCCTCGAACGTTGTGTCGAGGGGCACCAGATCCGCTACCGGGAGGCCGATTGCCTGCGCGAGCTTGCCGGGCTCGACCGGGGTCGAGCGGTGGCCTGGCTGCGGAACGACGCGCGCCGGGGCTTTGGCATGAGCTCGACCATCAATCGCTATGCGAAAGCCCTGCTGCGCTTTCCTCAGCCGGGGCAGCTCGAGGCGGAGCTGGGGCGACTCGGACTCCTGCCCCCTGTATCTGCCGCGGGGCCCGAACGCGGGCCGGCGGCGGTCCTGCCGGACGAGATTCTCGAAAGGCGCGGCCGGCTCGCCCGCTTCAACCCCTCGTGTGCAGTGCGCTACTGCGAGCACGCCCCCCGCATGTACCAGCTTGCCGATCTCGCGTCCCCGGTCCTTGACGACCTGATCATCGAGGAACGTTGGCCTGCGTTGGAGGCGGTCAACCTGGGCTCCGGACCTCAGTCGGTTTCGACATCGGTTCGCGGGATCCCAGTCACGTTTCTGGTGGCCGAAGGCAAGGACGGGAGCGCCTACGACCAGGCGCAGCTTCAGCAGCACCAAACCGCCGTGGAGCAGGCTCTCAGGCAGCCGCACGAGATCACCGTGTACACGGGCGGGGAAGTCTATCGGTTGTCGGTGCGGTACCTGGGGGAGTGGATCGACGTCGAAACCCTGGTTGGAGCCCTCAACACCATCCTCGCCGACCGGCGGAGCGACTTGCGTTTCGTCACTCTCGCGCCGCACTGCATCCCTTGCGCCCGAGTCCTCGTCGGCCCACGGGACGGGCTGATCGAGGCGGCGTTTGGGGGGATCATCGAGGTTGTCGATCCGTTCAACGAGCTTTGGACCCTGCCGAGCTTCGACCCCGGGCTTCTCTAGGAGCGCGTACCGCAAAACCCGTCTCGCACGCCTCGGATGCGGCCGCAGGAGCTTCGGACGGGTCTTGCGGTACGCGTTCCTAGGTTGACGGACTCCTTGGCGTGAACCACCGCCGTGGTCCGGTCGCCGATGATGGTGTAGACGAGGGCTGTGTCGAAGTAGACCGTCGGCTCGTCAGGCAGCGTCTGGAGCTCTTCCTGAACCGCCGATACGGCTTCCCGAGCCAGGCCGAGGTGCGCCAGGCACTGCGCGCGGATGCCCCAGTAGGCAGTCGGGTCTGACTCGCGGTGCGACTCGTCCAGCTCGAGCGCCTGCCGGTAGGACTGTTTCGCCGCCTCGGCTCGGCCGAGCAGGAGCTGGCAGTCGCCGATGTTCATGACCGTGACCGGGTCCTTCGGGGCGAGCTCGCGGGCGGTGCTGAACGCATCGAGGGCCTTCTCAACCTCGCCCTGCAGAATGCCGCCGGGCCGAGTGAGGATTGACAGAGGCATAGTGGCTCACGGGGGTCACTGACAGCGGAGGTCGTTGTGCGCACCCTCACGGTTTCGTCACGACCGCGGTGATCAGGAAGCCTCCCGGGGTCACGCCGACCATCGCGCGTTGGATCTTGAAGTCGTCTCTGTTTCCAGTTGCGCCGGGCGCGATGACCACGAGCTGGGCGTCGGCCGGGCTCAGGGAGATGATGCCGGGGGTGCGGTTGGCGAGCGCCAGGAAGACCGGACGCTCGATCCCGGCCAGGCCGCGCACGCGGATGTGGGCGGTCGTGTGCTGGCCGCGCAACAGGTGTGTCTGATCGGCCCAGAAGTCGAGGCCGAGGTTGCGCACGGTGGTGCTCGTGGTCGTGGAGCCCTCGGTGGCTGTTACGACCAGGGGACCGATGAGCTTGGCAGGGGTGTAGAAGGAGACGCCGAGGGTCGACTCCGCGACCACCCGTAGCGGCTTGCCGCCGACCTCGAGGCGGGTGTTGGCGCTGTCGCCGTCGAAGGCGCCGCGCAGGGTGAAGCCGTCCCCGGCCAACGCTGTGGGGGTGCCTTCTGGCGCGGTCGCTTCGGGCGCACCAGGCATGATGTCGAACGGCACCGTGCCGCCGGCCACGACCTTGCTCTTGCGGATCAGCGCCACCTTCACTTGCCCGGCGGCCGTCAGGTGCAGGGTGTCGCCGCCGGCCAGCGCAAGCTCGGCTCCGCCCGCTCTCACCGCGTAGTGCTGGAGCTTGTCGGTGTTCTTCTTCACCTTCTTCGGCGAGGTCCCGGTCGCCGCCAGGGTCACGCCCCAGCTCACCGGAGTGTCTTCCACCGCCTGGCCGGGCGCGCTCAGGTAGATCATGCCTTCAGGGGTCGAGAGGTCGATCGTGACGAGGTCGTTCTGCTCCCGGTACGAGAAGCCGTAGCCCTTGTCGACGGCGGTATCGGCCGGTGTGACGAACTGCGGCAGCGGCTTGTCGCTCGCGGCCAGCGTGCCGTCGTGGGCGGTGTAGCTGGAGAGCCGCCCCGAGGCCACGTCGAGCATGTCCTCGACGGGACCGGCGCCGTCGTCGACCGCCACGGTGTAACTGCCGGGAGGAAGCGGCAGGCTCACCGTTCCGGTGCTGTCGGTCCGCTTCTCGGTGACCGTGACCTTGCCGCGCAGGATGCCTATCCGGGCGCCGGGGACGGGGTGCCCATGCCCGCCAACCCGGATCTCGACCGCGCCCGCGTCGGTGCCGGCGGTAGCGACGGCCTCGGTTGCGGCGCCGCCGGTGTCGCTCACCGGCTCGCCTTCGTGCTTGGGAGGCCCCAGGTAGCTGTGGCGTCGGTCCTTGTGAGGCTTGGGATGAGCGACGCAGTACTTGGCGAACAGTCTGAGGCGCTCGGCTGTCATTTCGGCCGTCGTCACCTTCTTTGGGTTATCGCAGTCGCACTGGTTGAACTGGTCGCAAATGGCCTTGGCGGCCATCGACCGGTGGTAATTGTCGAGGTCGCTGCGTCGGTCGATGTCCCCCAAGTACGCGAGATCCTGGAGGCAGTCCGATTTTGCACACCCGGGCAGGGCCGTCGGTACCGGCTTCGCCTTCGTGCCCCCGCCGCCCACAACGGTCTCGGTGTTCTTCTTCGGGGGCATCAGCTGTGCGTCCCGGTAGCGGTTCTTCCCGCCGCAGGCACAGTCTGCGGACAGGTGGACGAGGTGGGCCGGCCCGAAGACGGCCTTCAGCTTCTTCTGACCCTTCTTGTAAGGCACCCTGGCGGTGCCCTCGAAGATCGCGATGAAAGCTTTCAGGTGAACGGTATCCGTTCCCTTGCCAGTCTGGACCTTGTTGCACCTGCAGATGCCGGCGATGCTGAACTGGTAGATGCCCTTGGCGGGGTCCCAGATGGTCTTCGTGAACATCGAGCACCCCTTCTTCTGTTCGACCTTGGTCTTGTAGCCTTTCGGTGGTTTTCCAGCGAGGCTTTTGGCGATCCTCGCACGGACCCATTCTTCAGTCTTTTTCTTGGCGAAGTTCTCGAGGCCGCCCCTTCCGAACGTGATTAGGTTGTCCATGAGGTCGATCCAGGTCTTCCCCATGCCCTGGATCGGCCGTGCTTTGGACAGCTTGAATGCTGCCCACCACGTCTGGTTGAGCGCCGCCCACCGGCAGGGTGCGTTCTGCCTCTGGTGTGGACGCGCTCTGCCCAGGTTCATCTGTGCCTGCTTGACGCTCTTTGGGAGGCCATCGAAGATCGCATGAAACTCCACCGAGATGTCCGTCCCGAAGGCAGAGTCCTTGAGACGGTTCTTTGCCCAGTCCTTCATCCATTCCTTGGGGTCGGTGATGCCCTTGCCGGGCGGAGAGCCCTGGGCGGCTGCTTGGGTAACAATGCTGAGGCAGCCCAGCAGCAAGACAGCGACCCGGACGGCGGTACGAGATTGTTTCATGGCGTCCTCCGGCAGGCGGGCACGTCGCGACGACGAGGGGCGAGAGCGCCCGCGCGGCCCGCGGCGGCCGATTATGTGCGATCGAGACCTGTTCTCTGTAAGAAGAGTGTAGCACAGGCGGCCGGGCAGGGGACGTTCCCTCTATCCAGCCGGTAATCAAGTCATGAAGTGATTGAGTTCCCCCACCCACCCGGAGAACACGGGCGGGGAGCGCTGTGGGGGGGGGCGCTCCGGTTCAGCATGTGCGCAAGGAGGTGTCTGACACCTGTTCGGGCTCCGGGCACGTACTTTCTACTCGAGTCGCAGCGCGGTGGCCGGGTAGAAAGTGCGCTTCACGACGGGGCATCCGAGGTCTAGATTCGAGGTGAACCGGAGGAAGGGTAGGTACTCCATGAAACGCATCTCTGTCAGCGCGTGTCTCGGCGCCGCACTCGTGGCGCTCGTTGCGATGGCCGCTGCGGCGGATGAGCTGACCGTAAGCTCGATTCTGACCGCGCAGCAGGCTGGCGCCCCAGCCTCCGGCATGATCGCCATGGTCAACAACCCGGCCAACACCGTGGCCATAACGGCCGAGGATCTGGTCACGCTGCACAACGCGGGTGTGCCGGGATCGGTGCTCAGCGCGATCTGGGCCCGGATCCCGGCGTTCACTCAGGTGCCGGAGCCGCTTCAACCCGATGACAGCCGCCTCGTCGACACCGTGCGCCTGATCGCCTCGGGGATATCCGAGGCCAACATCGCCGAGCAGGTGCGGCAGTCGGGACAGTCGTACAACCTCTCGGTCAACGACCTTCTCTACCTCAAGCAGAACAACGCTCCGGAGTCGACGATCGCTGCCTTGATGGCGACCCGTCCCGGCACGCCGGCCGCGCCGGCCGTGGCTCCCTCCGAGCTGGTCTTCGACAACTTGGTGTACCTGAGGAAGGGCTTCTGGAGGAAGGACCACCAGGGTCGTCTGGTCCTCGAAGGTGACACCCTCAGGTGGGAGGATGCTGGGAACCCACGCCGGAACTTCACATTCCAGGCCTCGGGCCTGGCGAAGGTGTGGTTCACGTGCGATGCTCGATCTTCCGGGAACTTCTGCTACCAGATCAACTTCCAGATTGTCAGGGGTGACCGCTATCGGTTCACCGACAGCCAGCGCGAGTCGGGATCCAACGCCGCCGTCACCCAGCTCATGGAGGCGCTGCGCACCTACTTCCCGCGCCTCAACTACGGCACGCCGAGAATCGACGACTGAGCTGGTGAAGCGGTCGGTCGGGAGCGGCGGCCACGACAACGGTCCTCGGGACGCGCAAGGGAGAGGTCATGACAGACCAGGAAGCACGCGGCAAGGACAAGAGGCTCTTGGGGAAGGGGAAGGAGCTCGTCGGCATCGTCACGGGCGACACGGAGCTGGAGCTGGAGGGCGATCGGGAGCAAGCCGAGGGCGCCGTCCAGGAGAGCCTCGGCAAGGTACGTCGCAAGGTCGGCGAGGTCGCCAAGGTGCTCAGGAAGTAGCGCAACACGATCCCTGTCAACTGCCTGCCGCCGCCCAGCGAAAGGGAGGGCCGACCGGGGGGCAAGTGCAAGAAACACCGTCTCTTCTCGCCCTGAAGGGCGTGTGAAAGGAACCTGCAATGTCGATATCGATTCCGGCACTCCTGATTCTCATCGTGATCGCGGCTGTCTGCGGCGCCATCGGGAAGGCTATCGCGGGCGACGTGCGCGGAGGGCTGATCGTCTCGATGGTCCTCGGCTTCATAGGGGCCCTGCTGGGGCCCTGGGTCGCTGGCAAGCTCAGCCTCCCGGAGCCCTTCATGGTCACCATCGGCGGGCACCCTTTCCCGGTCCTGTGGTCGATCATCGGCGCCGCCTTGTTCGTGGCGATCATTCACCTGTTCTCCCGGCGGAGGTAGCGACGGCGCCGTCCGGGCGGCCCTATTCCCCTCACCGACGGCAGCGGCGGCATGGGGCTTGGTAGAGCTTTCATCGCGGGCAGTTGAGACCTCGAGCTACTCGGGGAGCTGCCCTGAGGTTGTTTGACCCCGAACCAGATAGGAGGATGAGATGTCAATCGCAAAGGTCTCTGAGATCAGCTCGACCTCGGCCAAGAGCTTCCAGGACGCCATCGAACAGGGAATCGTCAGAGCGAACAAGACGCTCCGCAACGTGAAGAGCGCGTGGATCAAGGAGCAGCAGGTACGGGTGACCGGAGGTTCGATCACGGAGTACCAGGTCAACATGATGGTCACCTTCATCATCGACGACTGACCCGGCCCTGTCGCCATGCGGAGGGGGTGGGCAGGGGAATGATCGGTCAGGCGCACGTGAGCGACGCCAACGGCACGTCGATCGCGTGGGGCGAGACGGGTGCGGGCGATCCCCTGGTGCTCATCCATGGATTCCAGCAGTCGCACCGGAGCTGGCGCCGGGTGGCTCCGCTGCTCGCGGACGACTTCCGCCTCCTCATGCCAGATCTCCCCGGTCACGGCCTCTCCGGTCGGCCGGATGCGCCCTACACACTGACCTGGTACGCCGCGACAATCGCCGCGTGGATGGAGGCGATCGGCGTCCCGAGGGCCCACCTCTGCGGACACTCCTTCGGCGGCGGGATCGTGCAGTGGATGCTGCTCGAGCAGCGGGAGAAGGTGAACCGCCTCGCGCTCGTGGCACCGGGCGGGCTCGGGCGCGAGGTGGGAATGGGCCTGCGGTTCGCGACCCTCCCCGGGCTCGGGCGCGCCCTCACGCCGTTCGTGATCCGCCACGTCCTCCCCATTGCGATGCGGCATGCCGCCGCGGCCTTCGGCAACCCGGAGCCCGAGGAGGTCGACCGCGCCGCCGCGATGAACCGCATCCCGGGCACCGACCGCGCCTTCCAGAGATCGGTCGAGGGCGTTATCAACCTCTCCGGCCAACATGTGCAGACGATGGACCGCGTTCGTGAGGTCGCGGCGCTGCCGCCCATCGCCCTGTTCTGGGGCGAGGACGATCCGATCATCCCGGTCACCCACGGGCGCGAGGCCTTTGCGGGCTTTACGGGTGTCACGCTGACGACGTACCCCGACGCGGGGCACTTCCCGCATCTCGACGTACCGGCCGACTTCGCCCGCGATCTTGAGGGGTTTCTCCGCGACCCACACCGCGCTCCCGCACGCCCGCCTCCGGCAGGCTAGCCCGGTTGCCCGGGCGCCGAGCCCCACGGGCCGCGTCGTGCGTTCTGTGGCCCCGGGCAAGACGGTTGCCAATTGTGGGATGCTGATCATCCCAGGGGAGGCTCTCTACCTGTCTGTGCTTGTCCCGACTCGTGCGCCGCAACCTGATTCCAGAGCCTGTGTGTTCTCCGCCGCCGGGATCGGCGAGACACGTGAGTTACAGCAGGCCGTGCTCTTCGGCGTAGTTCACCAGTTCGACCCGGCTGGTCAGCCCGAGCTTGCCCATCAGGTTGGCACGGTGGCTCTCGGTGGTGCGGATCGAGATGCCGAGCAGAGTGGCAATCTGCCGGTTGGTGTTGCCTTTGGCGAGAAGCCGCAGGACCTCGAGCTCGCGGCGGGTCAGCGCGGCGCCCCTCCCGCCGGGCCTCGACTCCTTCGCGAGGGGCCGGTGGAGGAGGGCACGGGTCATCGAGGGGGACACGAAGATGTCGCCACGATTGGCAGCGTGGATCGCCTGCAGGATCTCGGATTCGTCGGCCCGCTTGACCACGTAACCGGCCGCGCCCGCGCGCAGGGCCGCGTGCAACAGGCTCTCCTCCTCGTGCATGGTGAGGAACAGCACCACGAGATCCGGATGCTCCTCCTTCAGCCGCCTCGCGGTCTTGATGCCGTCCTCGGGGGGCATGGTGAGGTCGAGCAGGACGATGTCGGGGTGCAGCTCCTCGGTGAGGCGCAGCGTCTCGATGCCGTCTGCAGCCTCGCCGACGACCTCGAGCTCGGAGTCGGCTTCGAGCAGAGCCCGGAGGCCGGAACGGACGACCGCGTGGTCGTCAGCGATGAGGATGCGGATCGGCACTCGCCACCTCCACGACGACAGTGGTACCGGCCCCCGGCGCGCTTTCCACCGTCAGGACCCCGCCGAGGGCCTCGGCTCGCTCCCTCAGCCCGATGAGGCCGATGTGATCCCCGCGCAGGACCTGGTCCGGCTCGAACCCGACGCCGTCGTCCTCGATCATCACGACCACGCGGCCTCCGCTTCGCTCGACCAGGACCTCAACCCGGGTCGCGCTGGCGTGGCGCACGACGTTGGTGATCGCCTCCTGGACGACGCGGTACAGGGCCGTCTCCACCTCCGGGGGAAGACGCTCGCCGGTGAAGGAACGCGCCTTGAAACGAACCCCGAGGCCGAACTTGGCGCCGGCAGATCGGCAGTACTCCTGGAGTGCGGCCTCGAGCCCGACGTGATCGAGGCTCGCCGGTCGCAGGCCCGCGGCGAGAGTGTGCAGGCCGTCGATGATGGCATCGGTCTGCTGCTTGAGCTCTGCCACCCGGTGAATGACAGGTCCGCCGTCCTCGACCTCTCTTTCCAGCAGGCGAAGCCCGAATCGCAGCGAGGCCAGGGCCTGGCCTGCCTCGTCGTGAAGCTCCCGTGCGATGCTCCGCCGCTCGCTCTCCTGCGCTTCGACGAGGCGGCGCGAGAGCGTGCGCATCCGCTCCGTCGATTCCCGCAATTGCTCGAAGAGAATGGCGTTCTCGACCGCCACGGCGGCCTGGGACGACATCGCTTCCGCCAGCTTCACGTGCTCATGGTTGAAGTAGCCCGCTTCGCGCTTGGACAACGACAGTAACCCCAGGACGCTGCCGCGAGCGAACACCGGGATGCCCATCCAGCTCGTTTCGGTAGGCTGCTCCGCCGGCAGGCTCCAGCCGGGGTGGGCGCGAGTATCGGGGATCAGGACCGCGGTGCCGGTCGTCAAGATCCCGTGGATGATCGGGTGCTCGGTCGTCTCGAACTCCGGCCGCTCCTCGGCCGCAAGGGGAATCACGCGCGTGCCGTCGGAGACTGCCCTGACGCTGACCCGCGATGCCTCCTCGAGGACCATGATGCGACCGCGGTCGAAGGGGACCAACTGGTGCAGGCGGTCGAGGAGAGTCGCCAGCACGGTATCGCGGTCAAGGCTGCGCGTGAGGGCCAGGGTCGCCTCGCGGAGTGCCTCGGCAACGGTCCGGGCACGTCGCGCGGCCTCGTAGGCGAGCCAACGGTCGGTCACATCCCGGGCAACGCTCAGCACCGATACTACGGCGCCCCCCGGCCCGATCTCGGGAACCATCTGGCAGTCGAAGCGCCGCGGCCCGCCCTGGGTCGGGAATGCGAACTCGAGCCTCTCGGGCCGGCCCGTCGCGAAGACCGTGTGCAAGGCATCGTTCCACCCCTCGATCAGCTCCGGCGGCATTCCCAACTCCTGGTTCGTCTTGCCCACGAAGTCCTGCGGCGGCCGGCCGGTCACGTGCTGGACTGTGGGGCTGACGTACAGGTGGCGCAGATCAGGGCCGAACCGGGCGACGATGTCTGGCAGGTTCTCGACCAGCGTTTGGAACTTTTCCTCGGCCCGCTGCAGCTGTACCGCGCCGTTGTGCACCTTGCGCTCGAGGCCGTTGACGGTGCGGCTGTTGAGCATCGCCACCGCGGCCATCTCGGCAAAGACCTCCGCGAGTCGGGCATCGGCCGCGGAGAAGCCGCCGGGCTTGTTGACCAGGCCGACGAGCCCCGTCACCTCGTCGTCAATCACGATCGGTGAGACGAGCGCCGGCAGGGTTGCGACGCCGCCATCAGCGGATGCCTTTGTCGCTCCCTTCGCGGGCTTGTTGGCGATGACGGTGCGGCTGCTCTTGGAAACGCGCGCGCAGAGTCGGCGAAGCGGCATCGGCAGGCCACCATCGGAGGTGAGGTCGAGGCCGCCGGGATCGCAGCAGACGACCTCGATACCCCTTCCACCCGGCGAACTCACGGCGACCAGGCCCGCATCGGCGCCGAGGATCGTCTTGCACGCCGCCAGGACCGCCCTCGCCGCGTCGACGAAGGCACGGTTCTCAAGCACCGCGCGCGCCGCCGTGAGCAGCGCTGCGGCCTCTTCTCCGCGGCCGTTTGATTTGCTCTTCGGTACTGGAGGTTTCTTCATAGCCTGAACCTCCGGATTCAACACCACCGCCGCCCCGCGCTTACTGCCGGCGCCGCGGGGACGAACGTGCGGGGCGTGGGAACAACGTCTCTCCAAAGATACCATCATACGGCGCCAGCGGCAGAAATCCGATCATCCGGCCTACGCGCGGCCGGGCAACGTTCAGGACCTCCACCGGCTTCGCCCGGACGACAAGCCGTGAAGCAGAGTGCTTCGCGTATCTCGACGGCGACGGCGACGGTCGGCAGTGCGGTCGGGATGGCGCGTTGCGGGGCCAGTGAGAGACCGGCCCGTGTCGCAGCAACGCGAGATCAAGAAAAAGTGGGGCGCTCGTGCGCCCCTGAGTGACTGAGAGAAAGGAGGAGAGGAGTGGATGGCTAGACCAGAGACCTGCGGATCGCTGCAACGCCCGACAGCGCCACAAGAATCGCGAGTACGAAGGTGCTCACGTGTTTGAGGATCATGGCGACACTCCTCCATGTTTCGCGCCAGGGATGAGTTGCAGCCGAGTGGCTGGTTCCCAAGAAAGCGTTCCGGCTACGTTCCCAGGCACAGATTGCTCAGTCCCTATAGTAGTTCCGATCGTCCATGCGGGACCACCGAAGTTATTACTTGGGGGAAACGCCGGGAACTCCGTAAGAACTACGCATACGATGCGCCGGCGACACCCTCCACCACCGCGAGGTGCCGCGCTACCGCCCTGGTCCGGGTCAAGCCCATGCTGGATTCAACTCCGGCACGCGTGGTTGTCGGGAGACGCAGCGCCAGCTCGCCACGCGTGGGCGAGCCGGCGCTGGTGTAGACAGAGCTGACGACGCCGGCGAGCCGACCGAGTAGTTCCTACCCAGCTTGCAGCTTTGCTCTCAGGTAGAAACTGCGCATGCCGCTGGGAGGCCGGCGCGCTAGCTTCGAGATGTGTCCTGGATCAGTAGGCGTTCTCCGCGACGCAGCGCCGTCGATCAGGGCTCTGATCCCTCGGTGCCCCGGATACCACAGTGTGCCGGCAAAGGTGAAGCATGAGCGGCCTCCGCGTACGAGCCGAGGACCACGACCACCGGGAGATTCCTGAGGAGGCTGCGCGCCTGAGTCGACCGGCACCGCACGGACGCGGAGCTCTTCGGAAGATCGTCCGGCTGGTGTCGACGGTGTTCGCGATGGCTGGGTGGCGGCTCGAGCACCTCAACCTGGTGTGGGCGGCCGGGAGCGTCGCCTCGGTGGGCCTCGCCCACGTTCTCATCACCCGCGCCGACTGGCGGCTCACGCTGCCCTACTTCTTCTTCACGCTCGTCTTCTACTACGGCGGCAACGCGCTGATTCTCAAGTCGAACCTGCCCAGCCGCGCCGTCGCCCGGCTCGGCGAAAAGCGCGCCTTCCGGGCGTACGAGACCGTGGCCGGGCTGATGTTCCTCAACCAGGGGCTGGGGGTCGGCTGCATGGCGGCCCTTCACCTCTCGAGCTTGGAGCGGGCGGTACCGCCGTCTCTCACGCTCGCCGCGGGCATGGTGCTGTTCGCCGTTGGCCTCCTCGTCAAGTTGTGGGCCACGCTCACCGTCGGCGTCGACGCGTACTACTTCCGAGACATGTTCCTCGGGCGACCGCTGGCCCCCGCCTGTGGCGGCGGGCCCTACCGCTTCCTGCACAACCCCATGTACTCGGTTGGGCAGCTCCAAGGCTACGGCTACGCCCTGCTCTACGGCTCGCTTCCCGGTCTCGGCGCCGCTGCCGCCGGGCATCTGCTCATCTATGCGTTCTACCTCGCAGCCGAACGCCCGTTTGTGCGGAGCACCTACATCATGCAGCGCTCCGTCCAAACGATCACCTCGGAGTCACGGTGAGGTCGCGGCCAATGCGAGGCGCGCTCCCGACGAGAGCGCTCGGCGCGGGCCTCAGGTGCGTGGTCCGTGCCGCCTGCATCGCCGCACTCCTGCTGGCTGGCGCGACGACTCCCGCGCTCGCACAGGCCCCGGCGTCCCCGGCAGCCCTGCCCGCGGCCATCACCGGCCCGCCAGCAACGTCTCCCCCGACATCGGACTCACAGCTGGTGCTCGATCAGATCGCCGGGTGCGGCGACAGTGGCACCTTGCGCCTCGACATCGACCTGCGCGCCGGGCGCTTCGCGGCGGCTGACGCGTGGGCGGTGGAGGTCGTCGGAACGCCGACGGCAACGCTTGTGGCGACGGCGGTCGGCGGCCACGTCAACCGCCTCGATGTGGCAGTCGACGGCGGCATGCTGCTTCTCGACGGAAGCCACCTGCGGCCGAAGATCCTCATCCAGAGCTTCCACTTCGAGGAGGGCAAGGGAATCACCGAGGCCAGCTACCGCGGGCGCGGAATCTGGAGACCCATCGTCTGGATGTTCCGGTGTCTCGCGAGGTCGGCGCTGCGCAATCTCGAGATCCATACCGATCTCCCATCGATCTTGCACGGCGAGTTCCTGGGCGCGAAAGGAGCGGCCCCTTCGGCGCCTTCCGGCGCCTCGTTCCTCGACCTCGTCCAGGAGGTGCGAGTCCACGACTCGGAGTTCGTGGCCTACGGCGGCCGCCCATTGAGCCTTGGCACGATGGTCCAGTTCCACACCGCCTCGCAGCCGAGGGAAGGCACACCCGTGCACGTCGCGATCGTGGAGGGCTTCTTCCGACCGGCCAGGGGGGGCCGGCTGGCGCAGTTCGCGGTCGCCGGGCGGGTCGATGGTGAGATCGAGAACGGCGCCATTGCCTTCGTCGGGAGCCGTTGCACCTTCTCGCACGGCGAGCTGAGGCAGGGCGCCTTCCAGGTCGGATCACGCGCCGACGGCACGCTCGAAGCGACGCTCTCCGCCGCCAGTCTGGCCGCCGACCTCACGGCAGGGGACTTCCACGTACCCGGCGGCCCGACAGTTGACGTCGAGACGCCGTCGCGCTTTGTCGTTCGCGATCTGCTGCTGCGGCCGGACGGGCGGTACTCCGGGATCATCGACGCTGAGCTGCACGGCAAGGCGGGCAGGATCGAGCGGGGCGGCGCCGTCGTCTCGTTGAGCAACGTGGAGCTGCGGACAAACGGGGCAACCATCGCCAACGGCCTGGCGACCGGCGATGTCGAGCTGGGAGCCGACTACCGCATGGACTACCCGCTGGTGGTGCACTACCCCGTCGAGGAGGTCGGAGATCGGAGCGTCCAGCTCCTCTTCCGGGGGTCGCTCACGGCCACGCTCCACCTCGAGGACGCGGGCAGCAGCGGCGAAGGCGCGGTCACGGGAGTGTACCGTTTCACAGTGCCGTGGCCCCCGGTCGAGCAGGCCGCCTTCGAGGTTCTGCGCGCCGCATGGATGCAGGACGTCACGCCGGCCATGCGTGACGTGGACTTCAGGATCGAGCCGCGGCGCTTCGGTCCGTGCGGCGGAACCTGCTTCCTGGTCGACCTCAACGTGACGGTGGAGAAGAAGGAGGCCAAGGGCCGTCTCTTCCATCAGCTGTGCGACACACAGGGGAAAGCGGACCTCGTGGTCGATGCGGCCACACGCAGCTTCCTCCTCCGCAACGTGCGGATCGAACCGCGGTGCCATGGGGTTCTTGGTTGGGTCGTGAACTTCATCGGGCCGCTCCTGACGAAGACCTACACGGACATCACGCTCTTCCAGATGCCCGAGGATCTCCCCTTCACGGTCGAGTCGGTCGACAGTGGCAGCGACTGGATCGCCATCGCGGGCAAGGTCGCCTGGACGTCGCCGATGGCCGATGCGCCGCCTCGACCGTCTCCTCACGTTGCGAGTCAATGATCCGGGGCTAGCCCCGGCTTCTCGTGGAGGCGCGCGGCCGCGGGATCATGGCTCCTCCTCTGTCAGCCGGGAAACCATCATGGCGACCTGCTCCCCGCGCACCGGCACGGACAGCAGGGTGCAGCCCGCCGTCGTTTCGGCCTGCCCGCACCACACCGGTGGCTTGAGGTCGAGGATGTGGCACAGACCGGCGACTGCGCTGCGGACCTCCTCGGGTCGCGCCGCCCGCGAGGGAAAGAAACGGTGCTCGAGATGGTCGAAGTTGAGCAGACCCAAGCGAACCGCGGTCAGGACCCTGCGGTAGCAGGGCAGCTCGATGATGTCGGACATTACCGGCGAGCTGCCGCCCCCGGCCGCCTCCAGCTGCGGCGCCAGCGACACCAGCAAGATGGCCAGCTCGGATCGGGTCAACCGCGGTGAAGCGATGCTCTGCCGGGCGCATTCTTGGAGGTTGGAGAGTCGCCACTGGAGCCTGATCCGGAGCAGGGACGCGGTGCGCTGCGGGTTGTCGGCCGGCAGCAACTGATAGAGGCGCATGGCCGTCTCCCAGTCGTGCCTGCCCTCGGCGATGTGACCGAACGTGAGGAGCGCACCGGGGTCGCCGCTGCGACCCAGCCCGATCAGTTCCAGGCCTCCCGTCAGAGTGGCGGTCAGGTCTGCCGCTTCGGAGGCGCGGACCAGCTCGGCGAAGGTCGTCTCCGCCTGGCCGGCCTCGGGCTGGCTTATGACCTCGGTGTTCCGCCCCTCCACCGGGAGGCCCAAGGCCGCCCGGCGGGCGTTCGCTTCGGCAGCCTCAGGCAGGCGCGGACTGCCGAGCAGGGTGGGGTCGGGGTAGGCGGCGGTCCGCGGCGGTGCGGTGGCGCAGCCGGCAACCCAGACCAGCCCAGCCGCGAGCGCCACGAGCAGCAGCCGCCGAGACGGCGTCGGGCGCGAGGCCGCGGCGCGGATGCTGCCACCTCTTCGGATGCTGCCACCTCTACGGTCAGGCTGAGGTCTCATCGTTGGGTCTTCGTACTGCCGCTGATACTCAGCGCGCCCTGCGCCGCCAGTAGTAGCTGCCACCACCGCCGAAGAAGAGAACCAGCAGGAGGATCACGATGATTGGCGTGATATTTCATGACCACATCCTTCATTTCGAGTCCTCCTTAAAGGTAAAAGGTAGGTTACGGGTATCCCATTCGGGAAGCGCACTTTCTACTCGGAAGGGAAGCCGGGCGCTCGGTAGGAACCACCCAGTCGGGAACGTGCACGTGGAGGGGAACGCGGTTGGAACCGGGAGCTTGGCTCACCCGTAAACAACCTGCATTCCCGAACCGGCTGCGTCTCCGTCGGGGCTGCGCCCGGTGCAGGAGGCCGCGCCGCGGCGCGGATGCTGCGGCCGCGCCTCGTTGTCTCACCTCGATTGCCGCAACCGCACCGGTCGCGTAGTTCCTACCGACTCCGTCGCGTCGCTCCCGGGTAGTAAGTGCGCTTCCCAGTGAGAGACTAAAGAACTAAGTTCGAGGCACGTTCGAGATTGGAGGGTTGTGATGCTGTGGACGATTCTGGTCATTCTTCTCGTGCTGTGGCTGCTCGGCGTGGTCACCTCCTACACGATGGGAGGGTTGATCCACATCCTGCTGGTGGTGGCGGTGATCATTCTGATCGTCAGGCTGGTCTCTGGACGGCGCCGTCTCTAGCGACGGAGTCGTGGCGCGGAGGGGGCCGCCGTCCCGGTAAGGGCAGGCAGCGATGAGGAGTAGCCGTAGCTCTGTCGGTGCCTGGACTCCTCCATGGCGCCTGAACACGCGGTCCCTAGGACCGCCAGAAAGGAAACTGGACAATGGAGAAGCACCATTTCAAGGTTCTCGTTCCCGGCATCTTCGCCGCCACCGCGCTGGCGCTCACCGTGGGCGTCGGCGCCCAGACGGCGCCGCCATCCGTGACGCCCGCGGCCACCAAGTGCCCCGAGGCGGGCGCGATGGCCGGCCACCACAAGGGCAGCGCTGCGGCGGTCAAGCACGAAGCTGACCTCAAGGCGGAGTGCCAGGCCATGACGGCTAAGAAGCAGGAGATGCAGGAGAAGCTCAAGGCGATGGACGATACGCTCGACAAGCTGGTGGCTGAGATGAACGCCGCCAAGGAGTCGAAGCAGCCCGACGCCCTGGAGAAGCCCATGGCAGCCGTCATCACCGAGCTGGTCGCCCAACGCAAGGTCATGCGCTCCATGATGATGAAGATGAGCTGCGCGATGATGGAGCAGAGACAGCATCAGATGCACGTGCACCGCATGAAGGGAACGATGAAACGCCCGATGATGAAGATGGGCAATCCTCCCGAGCCCAAGGCAGAGGAGACGAAGCCCGAAAAGTGAGGAATCAGCCGGACGGCGACTGAAACCTCCCGTCGCAGACTTGGACGAAGCGTTGGGAATGGCCCAGGACCCTGTTCGTGAAATCAAGTTCGATGCCGCAGGCATACTTGACGGTATGTTGAGGACACCGAGGCGCGAAAAGCGCAGCGATGGCTGGCGTATCGCCGGTCGCAGTAGATTGCGAGTGAATGATGCGGGCTAGGCTCTCGTATCGCCGGTCGCAGCAAACTGCAGGTGAATGATCAGGGTTCGGATCGCCGCGCGCCGGAGCGCCTCGACGGCGAGCAGGAAGCTCGGGAGCTCACCTCCCGGTTCGACCGCGACTGGCGCCCCCAACCCGCCTGAAGTCGATGAAACCGCGCTCCACGTCGGTACGGATCAGCTGTACCTGTAGGCGGTGACCGACGTCGAGGCCGGCCGAGCCCTCGACCAGCTTCCCCTCTGCGGGCGGCTTGAAGATGCGCACCCAGGTGCCCTTGGCCGCGGCGCCAGTGACGATCGCGTCGAACCTCTCTCCGACGTGCGACGAGAGCAGCAGCGCCGCCGCCGACTTGCCGACCTGACGTTCCACCTTGTTGGCGGCGTCCTCCTGAACCGTGCAGTGGGTGGCGAGCGCGACAAGCTGGTCGGCGCCGTAGGGCGGTGACGTCCCGGTCAGGGCGGCCTTGACGAGGCGCTGTGTGATCAGGTCTGGGAAGCGGCGGTTAGGTGCGGTCGAGTGGGTATAGTCCTTGACCGAGAGGCCGAAGTGACCGGGCGCGGGCCGTCCAGGCAGCTCGGCGATGTACTCGCCCCTCCCGAGCAGCTTGACCACCGCCAGCGACAGGTCGGGGAAGCGGCGGGGGTCGGCGGCCTGCCGTCTGGCCAGGAAGAGCGCCAGCGAACGTGCGTCGGGTTCGGCTGGAAGCAGCTCACCGACCTCTGCAGCCAGCTCGACGATGCGCTCCCAACGCTTTGGCGTCCGCACCACCCGGCGCAGCGAGGGCAGGCCCTTGCGTGCCAGAAAGCGGGCAGTGACGCCGTTGGCCGCGATCATGAGGTCCTCGATGAGCTCCTTGGCGCGGTTCTTCTCCTCGACGGCGAGGTCATGGATCTGGTCTGCGTCGAACACCGCCCGCGCCTCAATGGTCTTCAGGTCAAGCGCACCGTGCTCATGCCGGACCGTCCTGAGCTTCTGCGCCGCCGTGTCCTGCAGCCGCAGGTTGACGTCCAGGCCGGGGACCGCGGCGACCGCCTCCGGCATCGGACGGTCGCCCTCCAGCCAGGCCGCAACCTGGTTGTAGGCGAGCTTGGCGTGGTTGTGGACGAGGGCCTGGTAGAGGTCGGCATTTTCCAGCGAGCCGTCCTCTCTGACCGTCATCTCGACCACGACCGCCGGCCGATCCTGCTGATCGGCGAGGGAGCTCAGGTCGGTGGAGAGCCGCTCGGGCAGCATGGGGAAGATCTCCGCCGCCGTGTAGACCGAGGTCGTGTTCTTCTGCGCGTGAGCGTCGACGGCCGAACCCTTGACCACCAGGGAGTCCACGTCCGCGACCGCAACCAGCACCCTGACCGCGCCGCCGGGCAACGCCTGCGCGACGGTGAGCTGGTCGAGGTCGAGCGAGTCGTCGTTGTCGATCGAGGACCAGCTCAGTTGACGCAGGTCGCATACCGCAGCCGCAGGCGTCGGAGGCGCGCCCACTCTCGCCAGCTCCGCCATCACCTCCGCCGAGAAGTCGGGTTCGAGGCCGCGGTCGAGCATCGCCCGGCGCGCAATCCGTCGCAACGTGGCACGGCTTGTAAGGCTCTCGGTCATCTTGATGTGACTATATCAAGGTTGGGGGAAGCGCCCCGGGGTCTGCTGCGGTCTTGGCGAGCGGAGGGAAGCAACCCCCTCGCCGCAGGTGGCCGCTCCTCCTCGCGACCGCTCCGTGAGCGGGCGTCGTTTCCAGTCTGGGCATCGCCCGTCCCCCGGCCGAAACCAGGAGAGCAGGCACCCCGCGGATAGAGTGGGAGCTGACAGCAGGATCCGGGAGAGCCCTTCAGCTACCGTCTGCCGCGCCAGTAGTAGCCACCGCCGCCAAAGAGAAGGATCAAGACGACAATCACGATGATCAACGTGCCAGTGCTCATGGATTCTCCCTTCCTTTCGAGTCCTCCTCAAAGGTGGGTCCCGGGTATCCCCTCCGGGAAGCGCACTTACTACTCGGAAGCGAAGCTGGGCGCTCGGTAGGAACCACCCGGTCGGGAGCGGACACGTTGGGGGGCGCGGTCGGGTCCCGGAGCTTGGCTCACCGGTGACGAGCCTGCCGCCCCGAGCGTCTGCGCCTCCGTCGGGGCTGCTCCCGGTGCAGGTGGCCGCGCCGCGGCACGTGATGCTGCGGCCGAGCTTCGTTCTGCTCGATCGCCGCCTGAGCACCGGTTGAGTAGTTCCTACCGAGTCCGCTGTGTCGCTCCCGGGTAGAAAGTGCTCTTCACGGGTGTAGTGACACAGGCACAACATCAAAGGTGCGCTGAGGAAGGGAAGGTGTCCCATGAAACGCGCAGAAACGGGAGGGTTGTCTGCTGTGTGCCATGCTGCCCTTGCTCCGCATGCCACGGTGCAAACCGATCCAGGGGCTCCCGTGGGTGTGAAGCGCCGTTGCTTCCTGGAGCTGCAGTGGCAAGGCCGGGGTGGGAAGTTCCGCCACCTCGCGCTCAGGTTGCCCGCTCTGCGGCGGGTGCTGGGGGCTCTCGGCATCATCGTCCTGCTCGCCGTCGCTGTCGTCGCAGGGTTCTTCGTCGTGTCGAATCGAGCTGCGGCGCAGAGCAGCGTCGCCGCGGCCCTGCGTGAGAACCTGGAGCTGAAGGCGCGTCAGGACGCCCTGCGCGAGCGAGCCTTCGACGTTGCCGAGCAGCTCTACTGGCACGTCGAGCAGGAGCGCCGGATGGCCCGGCAAGCCGGCTTTCCGGGTCATGCCTGGATCAACTGGTGCCCGCCGCCGCCCGGGAGGAACGCGGGGGACGAGGTCATCCTTGCCTGGCTCTCCGAGCAGGGTGCGCAGCTGGAAGCGCTCGGGAACGAGCTGGCGGCGAGCCGCGCCGAGGCCGGGGCACGACAGGCCCATCCTCGCGCGCCGGTTGGCAGTGGGACAGTCTTCCAGCGCCACGCCGCAACGCTTCAGGCAGCAAACACGGCGCCAGGCAGGCGACCCCAGGCGACACTCGTCGCTCGCTGAAGACCACACAGGAGGTGATCATTGTTCGGACGGCGCCGTCCAGAGAGACGCATTCCTCTCAGAGGTGAGCTCCTGAGCCTCGAGGGTCTCGAGGAGCGAGCGAAGACGCTCGCCACCACCTTCGCACTGGCCCCTACCTCACGTGCGGGCGCCCACGACGTGTTGCAGCGGCTGGAAGAAGACATCCACGTTCTGAACGTGGCGTACCGCTCCCTCGCCGATGATGTCCACCGGGGCCTCCCCGTTCCTCCGGCCGCCGAGTGGCTACTCGACAACTTTCACCTCGTCGAGTCGGAGGAGCGCGCCGTGCGGCACGACCTCCCCGTCCGGTACTACCAAAAACTGCCGAAGCTCGCGGCGCGCGAGCGCTCCGGCATGGCTCGCATTCACGTATTGGCGTTCGAGCTGATCGGCCACAGCGACGGGCGGCTCGACGCCGAGCGGCTCACCCATTTCCTCCTCGCCTTTCAGACCGTAACCCCGTTGACGATCGGAGAGCTCTGGGCCTGGCCCATCATGCTCAAGGTCGCGCTCCTGGAGAACCTGCGGCTCCTGGCGGACGGAATCCTGGCAGGTCGGACGGCACGCATGGAAGCGGACGCCGCTCTCGAGCGGGTGGAACACAGTGGCCATCCCGGTCCTCTGCCCGAACCGCTCTCGAACGCCTTCGTGACGGAGCTCCGGCAGCGAATGCGCGAGTACGACCCCCGGGCAGTACCCCTTGTCGCAGCGGTGGAGCAGGTGCTGGCCGCGCGAGGGATGACGCCCGAGGATGCCGTCCGCTCAGAGAACCAGCGCCATGCGACCGACCAGGTCTCTACCGGCAACACGGTGACGAGCCTCCGTTTCTGCGCGACGCTCGACTGGAGCCGCTTCGTGGAGCTGGTCAGCCCGATGGAGGAGATCCTGCGCCGCGACCCGGCCGGGGTCTACCCGCGGATGGACTTCGCCAGTCGCGACCGCTACCGGCACGCCGTGGAGGATCTCGCCGATCGGACCGGCGAGGCGCAGGTGCGCGTTGCCCTGAGGACCGTCGAGAGCGCTCGCCGCAGCGCACAGCAGAAGGGAATCAGCGACAGGGCTGCGCACGTCGGTTACCACCTGATCGGCCCCGGCCGGCGCGGCCTCGAGCTCGACGTGGCGTACCGCCCGCGCATCGCCCAGTGGCTTCGCCGTGGGATCTTCGCCCATGCAACCGCGGCGTACCTCGGCGGCATCGGTCTGCTGACCGGCGTCGGCGTGCTCGGTGCGTACGCGTACGCTGGCGCCGCGAGTGCCGCCGTGATGGCGACAGCGGCGGCCCTCCTCGCGCTGCTCCCCGCAAGCGAGCTCGCGGTGCTCGTCGTGCAGCGGGTCGTGGCCGCGCTGGTGCCGCCGCGCCGGCTCCCCCGCCTCGACCTCAGCAACGGGATCCCCGACAGCGCCCGCACGATGGTGGTCGTGCCCGCGCTCCTCAGCAGCGTGGGGGAAGTCCAGCGGCTCCTGGCGCACCTGGAGGTGCAGGCGCTCGGCAACCTCGACCCCCGGATCCACTTCGCGATCCTGAGCGACTTCAAGGACGCGCCAACCCTCGCGGTTGCCGGTGACGACGAGATCCTCGCCGCGGCAGTGGCCGGGATAGAGGCGCTCAACCGCCGGCACGCGCCCGACGGGAACGACCGTTTCTACCTCTTCCACCGCGATCGGCGGTGGAACCCGAAAGAGAACGTCTTCATGGGCTGGGAGCGCAAGCGGGGAAAGATCGAAGAGCTCAACCGCCTTTTACGTTCCTCTGGCGACAGCGGTTTCTCCGTCAAGATCGGGGACCTTTCGATCCTCCCGTCGGTGCGCTACGTCCTCACCCTCGACGCCGACACGCGGCTTCCGAGGGGCGTTGCAAGGACCCTGATCGGGATCATCTCGCACCCGCTCAATAGGCCCGTGGTCGATACCGCCCTCCGGAGGGTCACGGAGGGCTATGGCATTCTCCAGCCGCGCGTGAGTGTCGACCTGGCGAGCGCCGGCGGGTCGCTCTTCGCGCGGGTGTACGCCGGGCACACCGGCGTCGATCCATACACGACGGCGGTCTCGGACTCCTACCAGGATCTGTTCGGCACAGGGGTCTTCACGGGGAAGGGCTTGTATGACGTCGACGCCTTCCAGGCGACCGTCGGATGGCGCGTTCCCGAGAACGCGCTGCTGTCGCACGATCTCTTCGAGGGGCTGCATGCTCGCACCGCGCTGGTCTCCGACGTGGAGCTGGTGGACGACTACCCCGCCAACGTCCTCGCACACGCGCGGCGGCAGCAGCGCTGGGTGCGGGGCGACTGGCAGATCCTCGCCTGGCTCTTCCCGGTGGTCCCGACCCCCCAGGGTTTCGCGAAGAACCGCCTCCCGCTCATCAGTCAGTGGAAGATCCTCGACAACCTGCGGCGCAGTCTCGTGGCGCCCGCGCTCCTCGTTTTCTTCGCGGCCGCTTGGACGTTGCTCCCCGGCAGCCCACTTGTCTGGACCCTTGGCGGTTTGGCGGTCGTTACTTTCCCATTCGTTGCATCTCTCTTCCAGCTCCTCAAGCGGCGTCCCCCGCACGAACCGGCTCATGTCCACTTTCGAGGCCTTGCTGAGGATCTAAGCACCGCCTTCGGGCAGGCGCTCCTGACGCTGGTCTTTCTCCCATTCCACGCGTGGGAGAGCGTGCACGCCATCGCCCTGACGCTCGTCCGGCTCGTCATCACGCGGCACCACCTCCTGGACTGGGAGACGGCTGCCGCGCAGGTCGCACGGGTCGCTGGCCTCTTGCGGGAAGGGATCCGTCCCTTCTTCGTCGAGATGGCCGCGAGCCCGATTGCGGCCCTGGCGCTCCTCGCCCTCACCATCGCCGCACGTCCCGAGGCACTGCCTCTTGCACTGCCGTTCATCGCCCTGTGGACCGCAGCGCCCGCCTGCGCCTACTGGCTCAGCCAGCCAATGGCTGCACGCCGGCGAGAGCTCTCGCCAGAGGACCGTGATCTTCTGAGGACGGTGGCTCGAAAGACCTGGGCCTACTTCGAGACCCTGGTTGGGCCCGACGATCACTGGCTCCCTCCCGACAACTACCAGGAGGACCGAGAGCCCAAGGTGGCCCACCGGACCTCACCGACCAACATCGCCATGGGCCTCCTCTCCACTCTCGCGGCGCACGATCTGGACCTGCTGCCGGCAGATGCAATGGTCGAGAGGCTCGACCGGACGCTGACCACGGTCGAAGGGCTGGAGCGGCACGAGGGGCACCTCCTGAACTGGTACGACACCGAGAACCTCTCGCCGCTCGTCCCGCGCTACGTGTCCACGGTGGACAGCGGCAACCTCGCGGGGGCGCTGCTCACCCTGGCGGAGGGGTGCCGGCAGCTGGGCGCGTGGCAGCCAGACCTGGCATCACGCCTGTTCGGCATTGCCCGTCGCGCAGTGGCCCTGGCGGACGGCATGAACTTCACCTTCCTCTATGACCGCCGGCGCCAGCTGTTCTCGATCGGCTATCGCTTGGCCGACGCCGGCGGGCCGGGGCAAGCGGATGTCGGCTACTACGACCTCCTGGCCGCGGAGTCGCGCCTGGCGAGCTTCTTCGCGATCGCCAAGGGCGACGTCCCGCAGAGCCACTGGTTCCACCTGGGAAGGCTCGTCGTCAGCGTGGAAGGTGTCCCGACGCTCGTCTCCTGGGGAGCGACGATGTTCGAGTACCTCATGCCGCTTCTCCTGATGAGAACGTATCCGGGAACGCTCCTCGGCCAGAGCTGCCGCATGGTCGTCAGGAGGCAGATCCGGTACGGTCGCGAGCGGCACGTCCCGTGGGGGATATCCGAGTCCGCCTACGATCTGACCGACCGGCTCGGCAACTACCAGTACAAGGAGTTCGGCGTCCCGGGCCTCGGGTTGAAGCGAGGACTGGCCGACGAGCTCGTCGTGGCGCCCTACGCGACCGCGTTGGCCGCTCTTCTGGAGCCGGCTAGAGCCGCGCGAAACCTGCGGCGCCTGACGGGCGAGGGAGCCGAGGGGCCGCTCGGATACTACGACGCAGTTGACTACACGGTGAGGAGGCCGGACGAGACCGGCGACTCCGAGGCCGTGCGAGGAGGCCCCGGCGTCGTCGTGAAGACCCACATGGCGCACCACCAGGGGATGACGCTCGTCGCCATCGCCAACGTCCTGCTCGGCGACGTGATGGTTGACCGGTTCCATGCGGATCGGCGAATTCAGGCGACCGAGCTCCTGCTGCAAGAGCGGATCCCACGCGAGGCGCCCGTCATCGAGCCGCGTCCGGCCGAGGAGGCCCGAATCGAACCGGCTGCGCTGACGCGCGCACCACGCCGGCTCCGCTCGCCTCACACGCCGTTCCCACGGGCGCAGATCCTGTCGAACGGTAGCTACGTCGCCATTGTCACGAACGGGGGCGGGGGAACGAGCTTCTGCCGCGGCCGTGCCGTGACGAGGTGGCGGGAGGACCGCACCCGCGACCCCGGAA
>Ga0307417_10000216_pt1 | contig 24523 bp, 20 predicted proteins | sample SalMarWE160210MG_2_FD_202514 | JGI IMG/M metagenome (GOLD analysis project Ga0307417, IMG submission 202514) | Salt marsh sediment microbial communities from the Plum Island Ecosystem LTER, Massachusetts, United States - WE1602-10 | ecosystem: Environmental > Aquatic > Marine > Intertidal zone... | reverse complement strand
TGATCTTAAGATCCCGGACAACGAAGCAGGCGTCGAAGACAATCGTGGCGTATCCCTTCAGTTTCTCGTCGTCGGTCACGGGATAAACCTTCACCTCGGTGAGCTGCATCTCCCCCCTCCTTCCGGGTCGTCAAACGTTGCGGACGATGAAGAATCTTCGCCCCTTCCCGTTCTCCATTGCGTTTTTCGCCCGTTGCGCATCCTTCTCGCTTTGGAACAGCCCGAACACCGCGGAGCCGCTCCCGGTGAGGGCGGCAGCTTCCGCCCCCGCCTCCCTCAGCTCTCTCTTGATGGCCGGGATCTCCCGCCGGTCGTGTTCCCAGGCGCTCTCGAAGTCGTTCCCCACGGCCACCACGAGATCCTCCCATTCCCGGAAGGATGGAGGATCCTCCCTCCCGGGAGAATCGTCCGCCTCCCGGCAAAGTCTTTCATACCCTTCCCGCGTCGGCAGCCCGAACGGAGGCATGACGATCACGGCAAAGAAGGGAACCTTCCATTCCACCGGGGTCAGCAGATCTCCGGATCCTTCCACGAGAGCGGGCATGCCCAGCATAAAGAACGGAACGTCCGCTCCGACGGCTGCCGCGAGAGACAGGAGGGTCTTCGGGAGAGGAGACTTCCCGGTCAGGGCGATCAGCCCCTTCAGCGTAGCGGCGGCGTCGGAACTGCCGCCACCCAGCCCCGCCTGCACGGGGATGGTCTTGCGGACCCGAACCCGGACCCCCTCCGGGACACCCGCCCAGTCGCGGAAAGCAACCGCTGCCCTGTGGCAACTGTTCCGTTCGTCGCCCGGGACCATGGGGTCGTCCATCTCCACGGAGATGCCCGCGGAGACCTGTTCCACGATAACCTCGTCGTAGAGGGAGACCGGAACCATGACCGAACGTATCTGGTGGAGCCCGTCGGGACGTTTGCCGAAAACCCGGAGGGAGATGTTTAATTTGGCCGGGGCGAGGAAAGAAACTGCCAAGGTTGCGCTCACACTTTGCCCATTTCAAACAGTGTTTTTAAATCACTTTACCCTCCAAAACCCCGTTTGTCAAGTCACCCTCGGTCGACATGCCCCTACTCGGATTTTCGGAAGGAAAACCCGGAATTTCCGTCCACGTCCACAACGATTGAATCCCCCTCACGATATTCCCCCTTGAGGATATGTAGGGCCAGGGGGTCCTGGAGGTGCTTCTGGATTGCACGACGCAACGGCCTTGCCCCGTACGTGGGATCGTAGCCGATCGTCGCGAGCCTCTCCCGGGCGGAATCGGTAAGCGTTACCGTGATCCTCCTGTCGGCGAGCCGCTCGTTAAGCTCCCGGAGCATGATCGCGATGATCCTCGCAAGATCCTCCCTTCCGAGGGAACGGAACAGGACGATTTCGTCGAGGCGGTTCAAAAACTCGGGCCGGAATTCCCGGCGAAGCTCCTCCATGACCTTCCCCCGGACGGCATCCTCCCCTTTCCCGGAGAGTTCCTGGATCCAGTGGGAGCCGATGTTCGAGGTGAGGATCACAACGGCGTTGCGGAAATCGACGGTCCGTCCCTTCCCGTCGGTAAGTCGACCGTCCTCGAGGACCTGCAGGAGGATGTGAAACACGTCAGGATGCGCTTTTTCCACCTCGTCGAAGAGTATCACGGTGTACGGTTTCCGCCGCACTGCCTCGGTCAGAGCCCCGCCTTCCTCATATCCTACGTATCCGGGCGGCGCCCCGATCATCCGCGCGACGGAGTGCTTTTCCATGTATTCGGACATGTCGAGTCGCACCATCGCCGCCTCATCGTCGAACAGGAATTGCGCCAGGGCCCGGGCCAGCTCCGTCTTCCCCACTCCGGTGGGGCCCATGAACAGGAAGGACCCGATGGGGCGCAGGGGGTCTTTCAGTCCCGACTTGGCGCGCCGGACGGCGTTCGCAACCAGCCGTACGGCGTTGTCCTGCCCCACCACCCGCTCCCCCAGCCGTTCTTCCATCCGGACGAGCTTCTCGACTTCCCCCTCGACCAGCCTCGAAACCGGAATTCCGGTCCAGCGCGACACGATCTGGGCAATGTCCTCTTCGTCCACCTCCTCCTTCAAGAGGCGCCCTTCCGAATCGTCGGATCCCTTGAACGCCCGCGCCTCCGCCTCCCGCTGAAGCTCCGGAATGACGCCGTACTTGAGCTCCGACGCCCGACCGAGGTTCCCTTCCCTCTCGGCCCGCTGCATCTCCGAGATGGCCCGTTCGATCTTCTCCTTGACCTCGCGGCTCTTCCCGATGCCTTTCTTTTCCTCTTCCCACCGGGACCGGTACCCGGCAACCTTTTCCTTGAGGGCGGTCAGCTCGTCCTGGATGCGGGCGTGACGCTGTCCCGAGGCGGCGTCCGACTCCTTCGACAGAGCCTGCCTCTCCATCTCAAGCTGGATGATCTTCCTCTCGAACTCGTCGATCTCGGTGGGTACGGAATCGATCTCTATCTTGAGCTTCGAGGCAGCCTCGTCCACCAGATCGATCGCCTTGTCGGGGAGGAACCGGTCGGAGATATACCGGTTCGACAGGGTGGCCGCGGCGATGAGGGCCGCATCCTTGATCCGGACACCGTGGTGCACCTCGTACCTCCCCTTGAGGCCCCGCAGGATCGCGATCGTGTCCTCGACGGACGGCTCCTCCACGAGAACGGGCTGGAACCGCCTCTCCAGCGCCGCGTCCTTCTCCACGTACTTGCGGAACTCGTCCAGGGTAGTCGCCCCGACACATCGCAGCTCCCCCCGGGCGAGTGCGGGCTTCAGCATGTTGGACGCATCCATCGCCCCTTCCGCCTTCCCGGCCCCCACGAGCGTGTGCAGCTCGTCGATGAAGAGGATCACCCGCCCCTCCGCGGCGGCGATTTCCTTCAGGACGGCTTTGAGCCGGTCCTCGAACTCGCCGCGGTACTTCGCGCCGGCAATCAGCGCCCCCATGTCCAGAGCGAGAACCCGTTTGTCCCGAAGCCCCTCGGGGATATCCCCGGAGATGATGCGCTGTGCCAGTCCTTCGGCGACCGCCGTCTTGCCCACTCCCGGGTCTCCGATCAGTACGGGATTGTTCTTCGTCCGGCGAGAGAGGACTTGTATCACCCTCCGGATCTCGTCGTCCCTCCCGATCACGGGATCGAGCTTCTCCCGGCGTGCCAGCTCGGTAAGGTCCCGGCAGTACTTGTCGAGCGACTGGTACTTCGCCTCGGGGTTTTCGTCCGTCACCCGCTGCGTTCCGCGGATGGAGGTGAGCGCCGAAAGGAGACCCTCCCGCGTCACACCGCTCTTGCGAAGCAGATCCGCAACGGCTCCCGGTTCGGATGTCATGGCAAGGAGGATGTGCTCCGCGGAGAGATATTCGTCCCGGAACGCGTCTGCCTCCGAGAGCGCCCGGTGGAAGAGGGGCTCCATCCGCGGGGAGAGCCCCCGGGTCACTGCCCCCGAAACCTTGGGGAAGGAATCGAGCAGGGAGGTCGCCCCGGACAGAAGACGGTTGGCCGGTACCCCCGCACGGGCAAAGAGATCCGCCGCCACGCCCCCCTCCTGGCGAAGGAGGGAAAGGAAGAGATGCTCCGGCTCCACCTGCGCGTGGCCCGCCTCCGAGGCGATGCGAACGGCGTCCTGCAGGGCCTCCTGTGATTTCACTGTCAGCTTGTCCAGGGAAATCATTCCCGCCTCCGGTGGTCCCATTGTCTGGATGACGGCCCGCCCCCTCCCGGGGGGAAGAGGCGGGCCAGACGGATGTCTACCGGTTCTTCACCGCGAGGAAGATCCGTCCCTCTCCCCGCTCCACCAGGAACAGGACGGTCTTTTCCTTCTTTTCCTTCGAGATCTTCTTTTCGAAATCACTGGAATCCTTAACGGGCGTCCGGTTGATCGCCCGGATCACGTCCCCCTCGCGGAATCCGGCATCGTCGGCCGGGCTTCCGGGTTCGACCGAGGTGACCAGCACGCCCTTGGGATTGTCGAGGTTCAGTTTCCCGGCGATTTCCGGCGTGATGTTCTGGACCGTGAGTCCCAGCCCTTTCGTAAGATCCGGCTCGTCGGCGCGCTTCTGCTCGGCTTCCGCCTTCATCTGCGTAATGGAGACGGGAATCTTCACCTCCTTGCCGTCACGGATGACGATCACCTCCACCTTCTTCCCTGGCGACGTCGAGGCGACGATCTGGGGAAGATCGTGCTCGCTTTCCACATCCTTGCCGTCGAAGGAGACAATCACATCACCGGATTTGATACCTGCCTTTTCCGCCGGCCCCCCCTTGGTGACGTCGGCCACCAGGGCGCCCTTCTTCCCCGGTATGTTCAGCGACTCCGCCATGTCCGGAGTCAGCCGCTGGATGTAGACGCCGAGCCAGCCGCGGGTTACCTTTCCCTTCTCCTTCAGCTGGCCGAGGACCGATTTGGCCATATCGATCGGGGTCGCAAAACCGATCCCCTGTCCCCCCTGGATGATCGCCGTGTTGATCCCCACAACCTCCCCTTTCAGGTTGAACAGGGGCCCTCCCGAGTTCCCGGGGTTGATCGACGCGTCGGTCTGGATGAAATCGTCGTACGGGCCGGAGCCGATCACCCGTCCCTTGGCGCTCACGATTCCCGCCGTAACGGTGTGCCCGAGGCCGAACGGATTTCCGATGGCCACGACCCACTCCCCGATCTCCAGCCCTCCCGAGTCCCCAAGCGGGACATACGGGAGCTTCTTCCCCGCCTTGATCTTGATGAGGGCAATGTCGGTCTTGGAGTCGGTGCCGACGACCTCCGCCTGAAACTCCTGCTTGTCCAGCAATGTTACCGAGATCTCGTCCGCTTTCTCTACAACGTGGTTGTTGGTGAGAATGTACCCGTCATCGGAGATGATGAACCCGGACCCCAGGCTCCGCCGCTTCTGCTCCCTGGGGAGGTTCCCGAAGAAGTTGTGGAAGAACTCCTCGAACGGGTCCTGCTGACCGAAGGGGGAGCGCATGTGCGGCCTGCGGAGATGGACCACCTGCGTCGTGCTGATGTTCACGACCGCCGGCGACACCTTTTTCACGAGGGCGGGGATTCCCTCCAGAGAGAGGGTCTTGCCGACAGCAAGGGGCGTCACCTCGCCAGCCTTTTCTTTCTCGCCGCCGCCCCAGAATGCGCTGGTGAGGGGAGACAAATTCAACGCCGCAGACAGAACCAGCCCTGCGGCCACCGCCGCGAGCAGAAGAACGAATACCTTGCCTTTTCCGATCATGTTTTCTTTCCTCCCGGTTCCTGCCCCGGTTTGGGTGCGGAAACCCCCGCCTTGAGCGCCGCCACGTACGCCATCCGGAGGTGGTAGAGCCCCTCCGAGAGAACGCTCGTTTCCTCCTCTGTCAGGTTCCCCTTCGTCTTCTCCTTGAGGATGTCGAGGAGGTCGATGGAATCCTTGGCGGCCGGGAGGTTCACCGGGGATTGTCGGCCGTCGCCGGCCTGGACCATCCCCAGGTTGACCATCGTTCCCATCTGGAGCGACATCACGAGATCGAGGAACGACGGCCCTCCCACGGGCGATTTCTCGCTCCCAGGGCCTCTCTCCTCATGGACACTTCCCGGGCCTTCGCGGTTCCCGGGATCGGCGGGAGGTATCGGCGGGGAGGGCGCTTTCTCCTTCTCCCGTTCCTCATCCGGCATGCCGCGCTTGTCGACGACCTTGAATCCCTTCTTCTCCTGTTCGGACATTAAATCGGCACCCCCTCTGCGATTACGACCACCTCCCCGCCTTCCGCCTCGACGAAGAAGCGATCGGACTCTTTCCACTTGAGCGTTATCGGCATCTTCACCTTCTCGTCGATGTGCCGCTTGAGGAAACGGGCCCCGAATTTCACGCTGAAGCCCGTCGAGGACAGGGCGTTCAGGGAGGCGTCGGAGAAGGAAAGCGTCTTGCCCGAGGCGGCCATCGTCTTCTGCACCGACTCGAGGTAGATCGCCGCGATCCGCTTCACTTCGTCGAACGTGAGGGGGGAGAAGACGATGACGTCGTCAAGACGGTTGATGAACTCCGGAGTGAACCGGTTCTCGACCGCCTTATGGACGCTTTTCTTCACCGGCTCGAAGTCCTCGGTGCCCGTCGCAAATCCCAGGGGTCGGGTAAGCCTCGAAAGTTCTTCCGCCCCCAGATTGCTCGTCATGATGATGATGGCGTCCGAGAAGTACACCTTTTTCCCGCGGCCGTCGGTAAGCCAGCCTTCGTCGAAGACCTGCAGGAAGAGGTTGTGCACGTAGGAATCCGCCTTCTCGATCTCGTCGAGAAGAACGACCGTGTAGGGATTGTCCCTCACCTGGTTGGTCAGGATCCCCCCCCTCTCGGAGCCGACGATGCCGCGCGGCATTCCGATGAGCTTGTCCACGGCGAGGGCCCCGTCCCGGTACTCGGACATGTCCACCCGGACCATGAGACGATCGCTCCCGAACAGGTATCCTGCCAGGGCCTTGGCCATCTCCGTTTTTCCGACGCCCGTGGGGCCGAGGAACAGCAGGACGCCGTCCGGCCGGTAGACGTTCTCCTTGAGCGGGCCCTTGTTCAGTCGCAACGCTTTCCCCACGGCCCGGATCGCCTCATGCTGGCCGACCAGACGCCTGGCGATCCTTTCCTCCAGGTCCCCGAAACGGTCGAGGACATCGCGCTGCACGATATCCGCAGGAGTCTTTGTCTCCTCGGAAATCACCCCGAGGACGTCCTCGCTCCGCACGGACTTCTTCCCGTCCCCGCGTATCTCGACCCGGACGCATGCCGTGTCGATCCAATTGATGATCTTGTCGGGAAGCCGCAGCGACCTCGCATACCGGTCGGACATGGAGAGGGCGAATTCGATCGCCTCGTCCGCTATCTCCACGGCGTAATTGTTCTCCAGCCTGGGCTTCAGGCCGAACAGGATCTCCCGGGTCTCCTCGATCGTGGGCTCCTCGATCTTGACGACGCGGAACCGCCGCGAGAGCGCCTCGTCTTCCTGGATGATCTCCTTGAACTCGGTCACGGTGGTGGCCCCGACGATCTGGACCTCCCCCCGGGCAAGCGAGGACTTGAAGATGTTCGCCGCATCGGAGGGAACGCCCATCGCGGAACCGGCCCCGATCAGGGTGTGCGCCTCGTCGATGAACAGGATCAGGTTCCGGCGGTCCCTGACCTCCGCGATGACCTTCTCGATCCGGTCCTCGAACATCCCGCGGAAGACCGTTCCCGCCACCACCGTGTTCATCTGGAGGTTGACGATCTGGTGGGCCCGAAGACGCTCCGGAACCCTGTGAGGTTCGTACTCCAGCCGCATCGCGAGCCCCTCGACCAGTGCGGTCTTCCCGACGCCGGGGTCCCCGACGATCATCACCGAGTTGCTGCGGTCCTTGTGGCAGAGATATTCGATCACCCGGTCGATCTCCCGGTCGCGTCCCACGATCGGCGGGATCTTGCCCTCCCGTGCGAGAAGGTTCAGGTTCACCCCGAACGTCCGCAGGTTGGCGGGCAGTTCGTACCTCTTGCGGAACTCCTCGACCTTCTCCTCCCGGCTGCGCAACTGGGTCGAAAAGCGGGAAAGGGCGACGGCGGGGTCCACCCCGTAGTTCTTGAGGATCCGGGCGGGTATCGAGTGAACCTCGTGAAAGATCCCCAGGAAAAGATCCGCGGCGTCGATCTGGGGCCGGCGATTCCTCTGCGCCGTCTCCCAGGCCACCCGGAAGACCTGCTTCGTGGCCGGGGGGACCTTGAGACCCACGCCGAGGTACTGGCGGGAGATATTTAGGTGCTCGTTCACCGAGTAGAGCACCGCCTCGACGGAAAGGCCCACGGACGACATGAGCTCCCGGAAAATAATCTTCTCCTGTTCGGCGAAGGCGATGAACAGGTGCTCGAGACCGAGATAGTAGTGATGCCGGCGCTGCGACTCCTCGATGGAGGCGTTCAGCATTCGGTGCCCGGATTCAGACAGCTTCTCCCGGTAGAACGATATCTCCATCATGGGATTCGCGACTCTCCTCTCCCGCCTTCCGGCGGTCCGGCCATCAGGCGCCCACCCGCATCGCGCGCAGTCTCTTCACCCTCTTCTCCATGGGCGGATGCGTGCTGAACAGCGACATCATTCCCCTGCCGGACAGCGGGCTCATGATGAACATGTGGGCGGTTGCCGGCGTGGACTCGAGGGGAATCCGCTTCGACGTGCCGGCGATCTTCTCCAGCGCACGGGCAAGCGAGTCGGGCCGTCCGCAGAACCGGGCGCCGCTCGCGTCAGCCTGGTACTCCCGCGACCGGGACACCGCCATCTGGACGAGCATGGCGCCGATCGGGGCGATAATCGCCATTGCGAGAAGGCCCAGGGCTCCCCCCCCCTCATCCCGGTCCCTTCCGCCCCCGAATATCGCGGCGAACTGGGCGAAGCGGGCCAGCATCATGATGGCTCCCGCAAGCGTCGCGGCGACCGTCCCGATCAGGATGTCCCGGTTCTTTACGTGGGCCATCTCGTGGGCGAGCACCCCTTCCAGCTCGTCGGGGGCAAGAATTCTCATGATCCCCCGCGTCACGGCGACCGCGGCGTGCTGGGGGTTTCTCCCCGTGGCGAAGGCGTTGGGGGAATCACTGGGAAGGATATATACCTTCGGCATCGGAACGGATGCCGCCGTCGCCAACCGGTGGACAATGGCATGCAGCTCCGGGGCCTCCGCCTCGGATACCTCCTGGGCACGGTACATCTTGAGCACGATCTTGTCGGAGAACCAGTAGGCCCCGACGTTCATGAGTACAGCGAAGGCGAACGCCATGACCATCCCTCCCCGGCCTCCCACGTAGCTCCCTATCGCAACGAACAGCATGGTCAGGAGAACGAGCAGGACCCCGGTCTTCAACGCATTGCCCATATCTCTCGCACCTCTCTCCTCTTGCGTATTGATTCCATTATATCCATATCAGTTCCACCTGCCCCGCAAATTCGGGTCTTCGAACGCCGCCAGTCGGTCGACCAGCGACAAAAGCTCCTCGGATTGTTCTTTTGGTACAGCCACTTGCAAAATCACGTACTGGTCTCCCCGGGACGAGGTCCCAAGTTTCGGGACGCCCCGCCCACGCAGTCGGAGCTTTCTGCCGCTCGACGACCCCGCCGGAACCGAAACCGCCACCGGGCCGTCGATCGTAGGCACCGATATCTTCGCTCCTTTCACCGCCTCGGAATAGGTGACCGGTACCTCGAGGTAGATATCGCTCCCTTCCCTGCGGAAATATGGGTGGGGAATCATCCGGAAGCGGACGATGAGGTCACCGCTCCTCGCCTTTCCTATCCCTTCCGCTCCCTTGCGCGCCACGCGGATCGTGGAACCGTCCTGCGCCCCGGCGGGGATCCGGACCTTGATTCGCTCGACCCCCTCCGTCATCCCCGCTCCCCCGCACTGGATGCACGCCCGGCGCCCCGACAGGCCGGATCCCTGGCAGGCCGTACACGCCCTCGGCCGCCGGTATTCCAGGGTCCGTACCGACCCCCGCGCCATGTCGAGGAAATCGACCGGGAGTTCCATCGTAAGGTCGGCCCCGCGGGCGGCAGGGGAAGCGAAGCCGCCCCCGGAAAACAGGTCCCCGAAAACGTCCCCGAGATCGAAGGACTCTCCGGAGGAATAGTTCCCTCGGTCGTAATGGAATCCTCCCGTCCCCCGGAACGGCCCTCCTCCGGTGAAGACCCCTTTTCGAAGCGCATCGTATTCCTTCCGTTTCTTTTCATCACCCAGAACCTCATGTGCCTCGTTGATCTCCTTGAACCGGTTTTCCGACGCCTTGTCCCCGGGGTTTACGTCCGGATGGTGCTTCTTCGCCAGCCGCCGGAAGGTTTTCCGGATTTCGTCCGCGGAAGCGTTTTCCGGAACGCCCAGCACCTCGTAATAGTTCTTCCTGGCATCCATCCCCTGTACAGTCATCCCCTCCCCGGGAGAAAGTCGCGGGGAACCGCTTCGCTCCCCGGCACCCGGAAACCACTATTATTTCACATCCACCTCGATCTGCTTCGGCTTCTCCCGATCCTTCTTGGGCAGCTGCACCTCAAGAACACCGTCCAGGAACCGGGCGGTCACTTTCTCCTGATCGACGGATACCGGCAGGGAGAACGAACGCTGGAAACTCCCGTACGACCGCTCGATCCGGTGATAGCTCTCCTTCTTGAGCTCCTTGTCGAACCCGCGTTCCCCGCGCAGCGTGAGGATCCCTTCCTTGACCTCCACCGAGATCCGATCTTTCTCCACGCCGGGGAGTTCCGCCTTGACCACGACGAAATCGTTGTTCTCGTAGATGTCCACGGCGGGAGTCCACATCCCCGTCCGCAGACCCTCTTCCCGCCCCCGGGAGCGCGCAAGGGCATCCTCGAAAATCTGGTTCATCCTGTCCTGTATCGCCGACAGGTCTCGAAACGGATCCAGCCAGCGCACAATCGCCATTTTTCTCCCCCTTATCCCTCCTCGGCCCCAGGGAAGGGGCCGAGGAGATTTCACGATAGGTTTCCGGATATTACGAGGATATCTTGATCTGCTTCGGCTTCGCCTGCTCCTTCTTCGGCAGGTCCACCTGCAGCACACCATCCTTCATCCGGGCGGAGACCTTCTCCCCGTCGACCGATGAGGGCAACGTGAAGGAGCGATGGAAGGTCCCGTACGACCGTTCGATACGATGGTAGTTTTCCTCCTTCACTTCCTTCTCGAACTTGCGCTCCCCGCGCAGCGTGAGAACGCCGTCCTTCACCTCGACTCCAACGGCATCCTTGTCCACGCCGGGAAGCTCCGCCCGGACGCAGATCGCATCCTTGGTTTCATAGATGTCGACGATCGGCATCCAAGCGCCGGTTCCCAGTCCTTCCTCGCGGCCAGGACCGTGGGACTCGAGGAAGTTTCCGAAGAGCTGGTTCATCCGGTCCTGAAGGGTCGTGACGTCCCGGAACGGGTCCGTCCAACGAATGAGTGTCATGATGTGTCCTCCTTTCCTCCGGCCCTGACACGAAGCCGGCATGTTTACGTTTTTTGTCCCGAAATCGGGCCTCGTGCTCCCCGCTATTTCTTCGCGGGGTCTTCTTCGTACTCCGCGTCTACCACTTCCCCTTCCGTCTCCTTGCTCTCCGTTTCGCCTTCCTGCGGAGGCGGGGGAGCGGAAGAGGACGCCTCCTTGTACATCTGCTCAGCGAGTCGGTGCGCATGCTGTCCGAGTTTCTCCGCGGCCTGCGTAATGACCGTTTCATCCTCGGATTTCATCGACTCCTTCGCCTCGGCGACAGCGGCCTCCACCTCGGTCGCAAGATCCCCGGGAATCTTTTCCCGGCTCTCCCGCAGCGTCTTCTCGGTGTTGTACACAAGGGAGTCGAGGTGGTTGCGCGCCTCGATGACGGTCTTTCGCTTCTTGTCCTCGGAGGCGTGCACTTCGGCTTCCTTTACCATCCCGTCGATCTCTTCCTTGTTGAGCCCGGTGGACGCCGTGATCGTGATCTTCTGTTCCTTGGCGGTCGCCGTGTCCTTTGCGTTGACGTGGAGGATGCCGTTGGCGTCGATGTCGAAGGTCACTTCGATCTTGGGGACGCCGCGCGGAGCGGCCGGGATCCCCTCGAGGTGGAACCTCCCCAGGGTACGGTTGGCGCCCGCCATTTCCCGTTCTCCCTGCAGGACATGGACCTCCACGCTCGTCTGGCTGTCGGCGGCCGTCGTGAAGATTTCGCTCTTCCGGACGGGAATCGTCGTGTTCCTCTCGATAAGCTTCGTCATTACGCCTCCGAGCGTCTCGATTCCGAGGGAAAGCGGGGTAACGTCCAGGAGCAGCATGTCCTTCACCTCGCCTCCCAGTACCCCCGCCTGCACGGCGGCGCCCGCGGCCACCACCTCGTCGGGGTTCACACCCTGGTGCGGGTCCCGCCGGAAGAAATCCTTCACCATCTGAATGACCTTCGGGATCCTGGTGGACCCGCCGACGAGGACGACCTCGTCGATCTTGTCCACGGTTACCGCCGCATCCCGGATCGCCAGCTCGCAAGGCTTGAGCGTGCGGTCGAGGATGTCCTGGATCATCTGCTCCATCTTGCTGCGCGTGAGCTTCAGCTGCAGATGCTTCGGGCCCGTCGCGTCCGCCGTGACGAAAGGGAGACTTACCTCGGTCTCCATCACGGAGGAAAGCTCGATCTTGGCCTTCTCCGCGGCTTCCTTGAGCCTCTGCAGCGCCGTCCGGTCCTTGGACAGGTCGATCCCCTGGTCCCGCTTGAATTCCGTCACGATCCACTCGATGATCCTCTGGTCGATATTGTCGCCACCCAGATGCGTGTCACCGTTGGTCGACTTCACCTCGACGACGTTGTCCCCCACCTCGAGGATCGAGATATCGAATGTGCCCCCCCCGAAGTCGAAGACCGCGATCAGCTCGTTCTTCTTCTTGTCGAGGCCGTACGCGAGCGCCGCCGCCGTCGGCTCGTTGATGATCCGCATGACCTCCAACCCCGCGATCGCACCGGCATCCTTGGTCGCCTGGCGCTGGGAGTCATTGAAGTACGCCGGAACCGTGATGACCGCCTTCTTCACTTCCTCGCCCAGGTACGCTTCCGCGGCTTTCTTGAGCTTGCCGAGCACCATGGCGGAGATCTGCTCCGGGGTGTACTCCTTTCCTACTGCCGACACCGTGGCTTTCTGGCTGGGACCCTTCGTCACCTTGTAGGGGACCAGCTTCATCTCCTCGGCAACCTCATCGTACCGGCGCCCCATGAACCGCTTGATCGAGAAGACAGTGTTCTCGGGGTTCAGCACCGCCTGGCGCTTGGCCACCTGGCCGACGAGGATCTCTCCCCCCTTGCCGAAGCCCACTACCGAAGGCGTCAGCCGGTTGCCCTCCTCGTTGATGATGATCTTGGGCTCCCCGCCCTCCATCACAGACACCACGGAGTTTGTGGTGCCGAGATCAATTCCGATAATCTTCGCCATGTTGCTGCACTCCTCTCTCCCGTATTATGTGGTCTAGTACTTTCCCAACACCTTTGCGATGAAACGCGCGAGCGCCTGCCCGTCCACCGGTTTGGTGACGAATCCCAGCACGCCCGCCTCGACCGCCCACATCCGCCGTGCCTTGCTGTCCTCGGCAGACAGGAGCAGGACCGGGACCCGCGAAGCAATCCGCCCGATCTTGACCAGGGAATCCAGGCCGCCGAAAGAAGGCGTGTCCATGTCGATGACGATGAGATCCGTCCCCCCCCGGACAGCGCTCAGCAGGCCCGCGGAACAGTCGGAGAAAAGCTCGGTCATCGCTCCCACATCGGAGAGGACCCCCAGAAGCGGGGTCATCAGTCCCCAGTCGTCTCCCTGCGCATCCGCTATCAGAACCACCCTACGGGCCATTTTCTTCCTCCTGCTGTCCCCCTTATGGAACAACATCCATGCCAAAGGAGGTGTCCTTGCGCCTGGCATATAACAGCCTGTTTTCATTTAATTATTCCTGGGAGATCCGGAAAAGGGAATGCCAGGGGGAAAAACGTGCGCCAAAATGGCACATATCATCCCCCGCCAGGCAATGCCAATGTGGCACTCCTAAACCCCGCCGGGAGGAGGAAGTTTCTTGCGGGCAACGCCGATCAGGAAATTCCGTATTCCTTCACCTTCCTGTGAAGGGTGCGCAGCCCGATCCCGAGCATCTTCGCCGCCTGGGTCTTGTTCCCGTCCGTTTTCAGCAATGCGGCCACGATGGCTTCCCGCTCGGTCTCCTCGAGCGTCCGGGACGGGGGGAGAGGAATCGGCCCGGAGGGAGAGGGAGGGAGGATGTTCTCGATGATTTCCGGGGGAAGATCCCCCCACTCGATCGATTCTCCCTTGGCTACGAGCGAGGCGGTTTCCATGGCGTTGCGCAACTCCCGTACGTTTCCGGGCCACTGGTACGCAAGGAGGGCGATGCGTGCGCCGGGCGACAATTTCCTGGGTGCGACGCCGTTCTCCCTGGCGATCTCGCCCAGGAGCTGGGCGGCGAGCTTCGGAATATCCTCGCGCCGTTCCCGCAAAGGGGGCACCGTGATGCCGAACACGTTCAGACGGTAGAAAAGGTCCTCCCGGAAGGTCCTTGACGCCACTTTCGCCTTGAGATCCTGGTTGGTCGCCGCGATGATCCGGACGTCCACCCGGATCACCTCCGACCCGCCGACCCGGATCACCTCCTTCTGTTCGATCGCCCGCAACAGCTTGACCTGCAACGCAAGGGACATCTCGCCGACCTCGTCGAGAAACAGGGTCCCCCCATCCGCGATCTCCATCATCCCCTGGCGGGCGGAGACGGCTCCCGTGAACGCGCCCTTCTCGTGCCCGAAGAGCTCCGACTCGAGAAGGTTTTCGGGAATGGCCGCGCAGTTTATCGGAAGGAAGGAATTGTCCCACCTCGGGCTTTCGTCGTGGATCGCCCGTGCCACCAGTTCCTTTCCCGTCCCGCTCTCCCCCAGGATAAGGACGTTCATCCGGGTCTGGGCGACGGTGTGGATCTTCTGGATCATTTCCTTGATCTTCCTGGAATCGCCGGTGATCCTTCCCAGGCCTTGCTTCCGGGTCTTCTCCTCCCGCAGGCGCCGGATCTCCCTGTCCTTTTTTACCAGTTCCACGTTCTTGGTCCGCTCCTTGGCCGCCTTGAAAACAGCCGCCCGCAGCTGCGGGATCCCCACCGGCTTGAGGAGGAAGTCGGACGCCCCCGCCCGGATCGCTTCCACCGCGCTCTCGACGGTGCCGAAGGCGGTCACGACAACGACCGGGACGGCCGGATATTCCTGCACCACGCGGCGGACCACCTCCATCCCCGTAATCCCCGGCATCTTGAGATCGGTCAGCACCACGTCGCCCCCCGCGGAGGCGAGATGCGAGAGCCCCTCCTTCGGATCGGCGAAGGGATGTACCTCGAACCCGTCTCGCCGCAGCGCCGTGGCGATGCTCGCAAGGCTGTCCGTATCGTCGTCGAATATGAGAACCTTCGCCTTCTCTTTCACCGGTTCACCAGACCTTTTCCGGGAGGGACCTGCCCGCCGCCTGCAACTCGATCCTCGCCTTGGACTGCACCTCCGAGGGGAGGGATATGGTCACCGTCGTCCCGCGCCCCTCCCGGCTTCGGATGCCTATCTTCCCTCCGTGCTCGCGCACGATCTTCCGGACGATGGGAAGCCCCAGTCCCGTACCGTTTTTCCGCGTGGAGAAGAAGAGCTGGAAGATCTGTTTCCGGTCCTCCCGGGGGATCCCCCGGCCGTTGTCTGCGATGCGCACGAACGGCCGTCCCCGCTCCGAGCCCGTCGTCACCCGGATGACCTTTCGCTCCTTGTCCATCGCCTCTTCGGAATTCAGGAGAATGTTGAGAAGGACCTGGCGCAACTGTTTCTCATCGGCGAAGAGAGGGAGCGGTTCCGGGTGGAAGGAGGAGTCGAGCTCTATCCCTCGGCGCGCGAAATCGACCTCGAGAAACCGGAGGGTGTCGGCGACGACCCGGTTCAGGTCCGCCACCACGAACTCGATCGCCGTCGGCCGCGCAAACCGGAGGAACTCGGAGAGGATGTCGTTCAGGCGCCGGGTGACCTTCATGTTGGCGCGGGCGAGCGAGAGGAGCTCCTCCTTCCGGTCCGTGTTCTCCGGCAGCGCGGTGAGCATCTCCGCCAGAATCTGACTGTTGATGTACAGGGAATTGAGCGGATTGCGGATCTCGTGGGCAAGGCCCGACGCGACCGCACCGAGGTCGGCTAACCGTTTCCTCGTCCCCGTGGCAGACACGAGAAGATTCTACAACAATTTCCGTCGATTCCGCGACACGCATCGCGGCCTGCATCCCACTGCAACCGCTCCCGCCGGAATGCGGCCCCCCACGAGGCGCATAACAATGCGGAAGCCGGAAGAGAGAGCCGGCCGGTCAGGTTCAGCGATACTCGACGGTCAGGAGGGGGGCCGTGAGGGTAACGGTCGGCCTGTCGTCGAGTTCGATAAACCCGATGTCGGTGAGCGAGAAATCCATCAGGAACCGAACCTGGAAGTCGGATAGCCGAAGCCGCTGCGCCTCCACCATGAGCGGGGTGACGTCGATCGCGACGTAATTCCCCTGGTCCGCAAGGAAAAAATCAAGCGATTGATACAGCAACGGGAGAGAATTGAAATCCTCCGCTCTCAACCCGGTGATGGGATATTCCACGAGGTCGAGCAGGGTCGGAATCGTGGTCGCGAAGCTCACCCTGGTGACGAAAACCTCAAGCGTCGCGGACACAATCCCAGCGTTCGAGGGCACAATGTCCCCTCCCGTCGATCCGTCGAGGGGGAAATCCAGGAATGCGCGGTATTCCGGGAAGTTCGGATCGTTGTCGTCGATGCCGAAAAAGAGGGTGTCCGGCCCGTTCGTGATCGTGTAGAGACTTAATACCGGGTCAAATGCGATGTCCCCGTCCGCCGGCTGGTCGCTGAGGATCTGGGCAACGAAAATGGTCCGGGAATCGCCACCCCCTCCTCCGCATGACGAAAGGGCGATCGCCAGAATCGCCGCAACTCCGAGACATAGCAGTCTTCTCATGGGGCCCTCCTCCCGGTTTTCGCTTGGACGCATGTCCAGTATAAGATATTCATGAGGCAGAATCCGCTTCCCGCGTCCGCGGGCACCGGTGACGGGTCACCGTCGGTCGCAAGGGTAGGCGATACGGTGAGGTCACACCCCGTGCCCAGGCACGGGATCAGAACCATGACGGCAGCACGCGGTCTCATTTTCCACGCTTTCCCCGGGACGTTTGCCTGTATCATAACCAGTAGACCATGAAAGATCCCGCGGAACACGAATGACATCCCAGGTTCTCTCGCTTGACAAGGATCCGGGAGGCCGCCCCCGGAGAAGGCCGTTTCTCCTTGCGGCCACCCTCCTCCTGTGCTTTCTCCTGGGCACGGGAACCGGTCTCGTCCTCCTGGCGAAGTTCGGATCGTTTCCCTCCTTCGATTCCGTGCAGGAGTACCGGCCGAGCGTATCCTCCAAGATCTACGACCGCTATAACCATATAATAGGGGAACTCTATATCGAGAAAAGGACCCTTGTCCCGTTTGACAAGATCCCCCGCCATGTCGTGAACGCCTTCGTCGCCGCCGAGGACGCCAACTTCTTCAATCATCGGGGGGTCGATTTCACCGCGATCGCCCGCGCCGCCGTCAAGGATCTCTTAGGGGGGAGCTTCGCCCAGGGGGGGAGCACCATCACCCAGCAGACGGTGAAAAATCTCTTCCTCACCCGCGAAAAGAGCATCAGCCGCAAGCTTAAGGAACTGATCCTCGCCTACCGGATGGAACGAAAGATGAGCAAGGAGGAGATCCTGTACCTGTACCTGAACCAGATCTACCTCGGGGAGGGCGCGTACGGGGTGGAGGCTGCCTCGCGGTCGTATTTCGGGAAAGGTGTCAGCGAGCTCGGGCTGGCGGAGGGGGCGCTGCTCGCCGGCCTTCCCAAGGCGCCCACACGCTACTCGCCGAGGATTCACCCCGACCTCGCGAAGGGAAGGCAGCGATATGTTCTCCGGCGGATGGTGGAGGCGGGATTCCTCTCCCAGGCCGAGGCCGACAACGCCTACGCCGCCAAGATCGTCCTCGCGCCCCCGTCCACCTTCCGGTCCAAGGCAGCGTACTTCCTGGAACAGGTCCGGATAGTCCTGGCAGAGAAATACGGGACGGAGCCCCTGTACCGGGACGGCCTGCGCATCTACACGACGATCGACACGCGCCTGCAGGAGGCGGCCCACGACTCGCTGATCGAGGGGATCCGGGCAACGGAGGAAAAGAACAAGTACGAAGGGCTCCAGGGAGCGGTCCTGGCCCTCGATCCGCACACCGGAGCGGTCCTTGCCATGGTAGGGGGAACCGATTTCGCGCAGTCGCAGTTCAACCGCGCGCTGCATGCGAGAAGGCAGCCCGGTTCGGCGTTCAAGCCGATCGTGTATGCCGCGGCTCTTTCCGAGGGAAAAACGCTCGTGTCGATGACGGACGATTCCCCCATCGAGTTCGACAGGAACGAGGAGGAACTCTGGAAACCGAAAAACTACGACGGAACGTTTTTGGGACCTATCCCGCTTATCGAGGCCCTGGCCAGGTCCCGCAACCTGGCCACCATCCGGCTCCTGAACGAGGTGGGCGTCAATTCCGCCCTCAGGACGGCGAAAGCCCTCGGCATCGCCTCGCCGATCGCCAGGAATCTCTCGATCGCCCTGGGTTCCTCGGGGGTGACCCCGTTGGAGATGTGCGTCGCATACGCAACGTTCGCCAACGGAGGCCTGCGGCCCAAGCCGTATTTCCTGCGCGAGGTGCGGGACGCCCGGGGGAATGTCCTCGAGAAAACGGCGCCGACGGCCGAACAGGCGATTTCGCCCGACACGGCCTACCTCATGGTCCGCATGATGCAGGAGGTCATACGGAACGGTACGGGCAGGTCCGCCAGAAAACTCGGACACAACCTCGCGGGAAAGACCGGCACCACGAATGAGAACACGGACGCGTGGTTCATCGGCTACTCGCCCGACCTCGTGGGGGGGGTCTGGATCGGGTTTGACACGCCGCGCCCCCTGGGCGACCGCCAGTCGGCCGCAGTCGTGGCCCTTCCCATCTGGATACGTTTCATGGGGCAGGTCCTGCCTCTCTTCCCCAACAGAACCTTTCCCGTACCGCCGGGGATCACGTTCGCCCGGGTCGACCCCGATACCGGCAAGACGCTCCCTTCCTCCTTCTCCGGGGGGGAGCTTCTTCCCTTCCAGGTCGGGACGGTCCCCGAACCGTCGATTGCCGGAACCGGGACCGAACCGCCGCCCCCCCTGAAGGACGACCTCCTGTAGGAAATCCACATCCGGTGAGGGGCATGTGTTCTATTCCTTCACGGACACGACTACCATCCGGCCGGAATCGTCCGTGAAGGGATCCCCCGTAAGGGAGCCGAAGAAATTCCTCACCCGCATCCCGGCATTCCGGAGCATCGCCTCGAGCTCCTCCATAGAGTAGACACGAACGTCGAAGGTGGAAGATATCCGGATTCCGTCCTGACGGGTCAGCATATGCTCCGCGGTGGCGCGCATGGTGCGGCGATCGAACCGGATTGACATCCGGAGCATTCCCGAAGGAACGACGACCGTCTGCTCCCAGTTCTCGAGGCGCGACAATCCCTTCCCGGCGTTCCTCAGATCAAGAAGAAGGGTACCCCCCTCCTTCAGGCTCACGCCCACGTTGTCCAGGACCATCTGGTTCTCTTCGTCCGGGAAGTACCCGAAGGAGGTGAACAGGGAGAGACAAAGATCGAACGCGGCGGGGCGGCGGAAGACCCGCATATCCTCGCGCACCCATTCCACCCGGACCCCTTCCTTGCGCGCGCGCGTGCGTGCCAAGTCCAGCATCTTCCCGGAAAGGTCGACACCGGTAACCCGGTGTCCCTGCCGGGCAATCGGGATGGCGTGCCTTCCCCGGCCGCACCCCAGATCCTCCACGGTCGACCCGGGCCACAAGGCAAGGAAGTCGAGGATTTCCTCCACCTCCTTCTCGGCGTTCCCCTCGAGCGGCCCAAACAGTTCCGGGTATCTCTCGTCGAAGATCTCCTCGAACCACGCGCCCGACATCTCCAGGCCCCCTATCCCTTCACAACGGCCACCGGCCGGAGTCTTGCCACACGTTTGGCGATCCCCGCATCGTGCACGACGCCGACAACTTCGGACACGTCCTTGTACGCTTCCGGGATCTCTTCTGCGAGAGTCTTTTGGGATGCGCAGGCGACGATCACGCCGCGGTTCTCCATCTCCTGGATAACCGACTTGCCCCGCATGCTTCCCCTCGCCTTGGTCCTGCTCATCCTGCGGCCGGCTCCGTGGCAGGTCGATCCGAACGATACGCGCATCGCCTCCGGAGACCCCGCGAGGACATAGGACGCGTTGCCCATATCGCCCGGGATGAGCACAGGCTGCCCGACATGCCCGTACGATTCCGGAATCTCCGCATTCCCCGCGGGGAAACAGCGGGTCGCGCCCTTCCTGTGGACGAGGACGCTTCGTTTTTCCCCGTTTACCTCGTGCTCCTCGAATTTGGCATTATTGTGTCCGCAGTCGTATACCAGCCGCATCCCCAGGTCGCTCGGTCCCTTCCGCAGGAACCGCAAGAATGTCTCCCGGGCCTGATGCGCGAGAATCTGCCTGTTGGCGAAGGCGTAATTGGCCGCGGCAGACAGCGCGGACAGGTACCGTTTCCCTTCAGGGGAGCGGATGTGCGCGCAGGCGAGCTGACGGTCGGGAAGAACGATTGCATTCCGGCGCATATAATCGGCCATCGTCACCAGATAGTCGTCGCACACCTGGTATCCCAGGCCCCGGGATCCCGAATGGATGAGAACGGTTGCCTGCCCCGGGAAGAGGCCGAACGCACGGGCGGCTTCTTCGTCGAACACCTCCGCGACCTCGTCGATCTCGAGAAAATGGTTTCCCGAGCCGAGCGTCCCAAGCTGGTCCCGCCCTCTCTTTTTCGCTACGGCGGAGACCGCGCCGGGGTCCGCACCCGGAAGCTTCCCCCCGCTCTCGGTGCAGGCGATATCCTCTGCGGAGGCAAGACCACGGGAGGCCGCCCAGCGTGAGCCTTCGGTCAGGACGTTCTCCTCATCCTGTGCGGTGAGACGGATGAATCCCGTCGATCCGACCCCCGAGGGAACTTCGCGGTGCAAGGCGGACACCAGTTCCCGCAACTTCGGGCGCAACGCGTCGACGGTCAATTCGGAACGGAGGAGCCGAACCCCGCAGTTGATGTCGTACCCCACCCCTCCGGGAGAGACTACTCCCTCCCGGGTATCCATCGCGGCCACTCCCCCGATCGGGAAGCCATAGCCCCAGTGAATGTCCGGCATCCCGATGCTGTATTTCAAAATTCCCGGGAGGTGGGCCACGTTCATGACCTGGCGGACGGCCTCGTCGCCCAGGATTTCCTCCATCATCTTTTCCGAGGCGAAGATGAGCCCGGGGACCCGCATTCCGCTTCCTCGCGGAATCTCCCAAGTCGTTTCGGACAATTTCCGGATTTCCACGTCCTGGAACCGCATGTCTGGTACCCCTTGCCATGCGGATCTTCCCACGCACCGAACGGGGGAAGGAAGGCTCACACGTCGACAACGAATCGGGCGAGGTACCCCCCCGGGGAGCGCTCCACCACCATGGCGTGCGCCGTCACGGCCTTGATTTCCCTCAGGACGGTGTGCCGGGAGGAATCGAGAGGCTCCCCCGTAACCGTCAACATCACCTGCTTACCCTCTATCGTAACATGCGCGGTGCGGGCGAGAAACGTTTGGGCGGCAAACAGCTGGAAGGCTTCCCGCAGCAGGAAAAAAAATTGCCCCTCGACGGTGTCGCCGGTCACCTCGGCAGATCGCGCCTCGACCTCCCGCACGGTCCGTCTGTCCACGAGGAGCGAGAAAAGAGCGAGAACGCAAGAGGAAAACAGCCCGGGAAGGTCCTCGCCGCGAACCTCCATCATGAGGTCCGCCGTATGAGGGAGGAAGCGGACCCGGCGCCTGCTCACGTCCCGTTCGCCAGGCGCGCCGCGAAAAACCCGGGAAGTCCGGCGGCGCGAACCTTCTGTTGGCAGGACTTCACGTCATATGGCACCCGGATCCAGAAGACCTCGCCGCTGCCGGTGTCGAACACCAGGAAGGAGGAGCGGGGGTTCCGGTCGCGCGGCTGGCCGACGCTGCCCGGGTTCAGCAACGCCGTCTCCCCCTCCTCGATACGCAGCCCTTCCAGGGGAGCGGAAACGGTGCTCCCGTCCTTCTTCCTGACGTATGCGACGGGGACGTGCGTGTGCCCGAAGAACACCACACGGGGAAGAGAACCCCTGGGCAGCATATCGACCTCCTCCTCCGCATCCTCCAGAAGGAAAAGGTAGCGGTCCGGGTCGGAAGGAGCCCCGTGGGCGAGAAGAATCTCCTCGGAAAACCTGTGGCTTTCCGGAAGCGCAGAAAGGTACGCCACAGATTCCGGCGAGATATGCTCCGCGGACCACCGGGCGGCAAGAAGTGCCGGCGCGTGAAAGAATTCCCCGCTCGCCTTGCCCGTAACGACAGCGTCATGGTTGCCCATGACCCCTGCCGCGGTGTGTTCCCTCGCCCACCGGATGCACTTCTCGGGCTCGGCGTTGTACCCCACGAGGTCGCCCAGGTGGAGCACCCGGTCGACCCGCTGCCGATCGATTTCCCGGATGACGGCGTCGAGGGCATCGTCGTTGGAGTGGATATCCGATATGACCGCGATCCTCATGCCGCTTATCGCCTCCTCGCCTTAGCCGCAGGGCCGGACCCGCGCAAGTCGGCGTTGCGGTCCCAGCGATGAGGGGGGACACTCTTGGCTTTTTCCATCCCATACCGCAAGAGTGTCCCCCGCCGTCTTACGTCGGACGCGCCGTCGCCGCGGCGCATCGACGCTCCCGGTGCAGATCCCAATTATGACATGGAATAGGTAGCCCGCAATTCTCACCGGGCTACGTCGCGAGGGGGTGGAGACGGGCGTGGATACAAGGCGCGCGAAGGAGCGCAACGCAGCAGGCATGCGCGTATCCGCCGCAGCAGCAGGAGGCTGGGGAGAAATGCGGGCTAGGCGCCGGTCGCCGCATCCGCCCCGAAATCCTCCGGCAGGATGCGCTGCATCCGCTTCCGGAAGGAATACTCCCGGACGAGCTCCATGTAGATCTCCAGCTCGTACCGGCGGTCCACGCGCGTCCCGTCAAAGTACAGCACGCGGACCGGGAGTCCGTCGCAATCGCGGGACACGCGGGGATACACGGCCTCGGAAACGATACCGTTCATGCACGAGAAGGGGTTGATGTCGAGGATCCCGTCTACCCCCTTGCGGTACAGATATACCGACTTCCCCACGGACAGCAGCATCTCCCCCAGGGTTCCCTCGGGCACCAGGTAAGGGCGGGCGAGTTCCATGACCTCCCGGATGTCGTGCGGTTCCTCGTAGCCGCGGAAATCGTTTCCGAACACTTCGAGGAGGGCGTGCTCGTCTTTCCTCTGGAAGTGCCACTTCAGCTTTGCACCAAGCATTTCGAAACTCAGGGTTTTTCCGTACCGTTTGAGATCCCTGTGGTGGTCGGCGTTGGTGTACCAAATCCACTCCGTCACGTCGGAAATCCAGCACTCCCCTCCTGTCTCCTCGACCTTGCGAACCACATCGTCGTTGCTGAAGGCGTTGAGCCGGCAGAAGATTTCCCCGACGATCCCGATCAGGGGCCGCGGCGAGGAGAAATCCGCCGGCACGCGGCGGAACAGCTCGCGCCCCTCCCGCAGGGCCGAGACGATCCGGGCGAGCTTCTCCCCCTTCCTATCTCCCGGGACCTCCACGGCCCGGCACAGTATCCCCACCGCATCGTCGAATGCACGGTCGGCCGCTCCTTTCTCCGTCTCGTAGGGGCGGATCCGGAGGAGAAGCTTCTGGAGGAGGTCCCCGCCGACCATGCCCCGCCACGCGGTGCGGAGAAGTTCGTCGGCATGCTCCCCCACTCCGTCGTACCCGTCCGCGCACGTGGGGGAGACGAGCATGACGTCGCCGTACCCCATTTCCTCGAGAACCATCTTCATGAAGGTGCCGTACTGGCCGAACCGGCACGGTCCGTTGGAGGACGGCATGAAGAGCGCCATCTTTCCCGGGGCGATTTCCCCGTGCACCAGAAGCTTGAGCGTGTCACCCAGCGTCACCTTCTGGGGGAGGCACTCCTCCCCCGAGGAGAATCGTCCTCCCAGGAGAAGCGTCTCCTCATCCGAGGGCGGCATGGGCCTGGCGTCGATCCCGACAGAACGAAACGCCGCGGCAATGGAACGCACCCCCGCCTCGGTCATCGGGGGAAAGAACACTGTCCTTTCGGAAAGTGGCGACCCGCTCACGCTTCCGCCCACCATCGCAATACCCCCTTGCTGTCGAGATATGCCTCGCACCGGGTCATGTACCCTGCGTCATTGGCGTGGCCGTCGAACTGCAAGGTCAGGTGCGGGGCGCCGGAGGCCTTCTGGATGAAATGCCGTATGAAGGAGTCCGGTCCGCACTTGAAATTGGTGATGTAGATGATGTGGTACTTCGGCCGGTTCCTGCACCACTTCGCCGCCGCGATGATCTTCCTTCCGTAGTTCCAGAACATGTTGTCGTGAATCTCCCGGATGTCGATCCCGTCCACGGGCAGAAAATCGATCGGAATCACGTTTGCGCCGTACTGGTCACGCAGTTTCACGGGGATGTTGAGATTGACGTCCCGGTCATAGAGATTGTACGAGCGCCCGATCAGGATGACGGCGTGAGCGCCCGCCTTCTCCACCTCCGATACCGCCACCGCACCGCGGTCGATGAGAAACTCGCCGAACCGGCGCTGCTCCTTCCAGCCCTCCCGGGTCGCATCCCGGATTTCGCGGCGGGAGATTCCCAGCGGACCGAAGCACTCGAAGAGGTCCTCGACCAGGAGACGCTCGTCGTCCCGGAAGCGGACGGTCGGGGAAAGGAGCTTCTGGCGTACCTCCTTCTCCCAGCCGGGGACCGATGCGAGGACGAACGGGAGAGTCTGCCCCCACGGGCAGAAGTGGGACTCG
>Ga0307417_10000215_pt1 | contig 24526 bp, 23 predicted proteins | sample SalMarWE160210MG_2_FD_202514 | JGI IMG/M metagenome (GOLD analysis project Ga0307417, IMG submission 202514) | Salt marsh sediment microbial communities from the Plum Island Ecosystem LTER, Massachusetts, United States - WE1602-10 | ecosystem: Environmental > Aquatic > Marine > Intertidal zone... | reverse complement strand
TGGTCGACGGTGCGGTAGTGGCCGGTCGCGGCCACCTCTCCTCAATGGAGAGTGAGGACGGGATCCTCTATGGCGCCTTGGTCCAGGGTGTGAAGGACTATATCGGTAAGAACCGCTTCGCCGGTGCTGTCATCGGCTTGTCGGGAGGCATAGACTCTGCGCTCACCCTGGCCATAGCGGTGGATGCCCTTGGCGCGCAGCAGGTTGAGGCGGTCATGATGCCTTCTCGGTACACCGCCGCAATGAGTCTGGAGGATGCCAGGACCGAGGCCAGGGCACTCGGCGTCACCTACCGGGAGATCTCCATCGAGCCGGCGTTCCGCGCATTCCTCCACAGTTTGCGGCAGGAGCTTGCCGGCACGGCGGAGGACGTGACGGAGCAGAACATCCAGGCCCGTTGCCGGGGAGTCATCCTGATGGCCATTTCCAACAAGCTCCGCAAGATGGTCCTGACCACTGGCAACAAGAGTGAGATGGCGGTCGGCTACGCAACGTTGTATGGCGACATGGCCGGAGGATTTGCGCCCCTGAAGGACGTTCCCAAGACACTCGTCTACCGCCTGGCGCGCCACCGCAATGGCATATCGCCGGTCATCCCGGAGCGAGTGCTCTCACGTGCGCCATCCGCCGAGCTCGCCGCCGACCAGCGGGACGTCGACAGCCTCCCTCCGTATGAGGTGCTGGATCCCATTCTCGAGCTATATGTCGAGCACGACTTGTGTATGGAGGACATCGTGGCGGCCGGGTTCGAGGAGCCAGCGGTGCGGCACGTGATCGGCTTGGTGGATCGCAACGAATACAAGCGCCGTCAGGCCCCGCCGGGGGTGCGCATCTCCCGGCGAGCCTTCGGGCGCGACCGGCGGTATCCGATTACATCCGGGTATAATAGATGACCCAGAGACTCATGGGGCGCCCAGCCGAGCGGCCAAGAGGAGAACTATGACGATGAAGAAGGTCGAGGCCATCATCAAGCCATTCAAGCTCGACGACGTGCGCGAGGCTTTGTCCGATATCGGGATCACGGGCATGACCGTCACCGAGGTCAAAGGCTTCGGGCGACAGAAGGGCCACACCGAGCTCTATCGGGGCGCCGAGTACGTGGTCGACTTCCTGCCCAAGGTCAAGCTGGAGCTGATGGTCGTGGGTGGACAGGTGGACCGATGCATCGACGCCATCCTGCAGGCGTCGCGCACCGGCAAGATCGGTGATGGCAAGATCTTCGTGACCGAAGTGGAGCAGGTAGTGCGCATCCGCACCGGCGAGCAGGATGAGCACGCCATCTGACGGGCTTGGCACAACACCGGACGAGATTTTTCAACAGAGGTGGCGGGCGCCGCCTGCCGTGGCGTTCTAGCCGGGGCCGCGGTGGTCGACCATCTCACTGAGACGACGTCTCGTGGTGGCCTCCGGCAGCTCCGCAGGGTAGCCCAGCGTGATCATGGCAACCGGCACCAGGTCCGGCGGAATCTCCAACACCTGGGCGACTTCGTCTTCATCAAAGCTCCCTACCCACGCGGAGGCCATCCCGGCGGCGACGATGGCCAGCTGAGCGTAGGCGGCGGCGATGGTGGCATCCTGCAGCGCGAAAAGTCGCTCACCCCGCTCGCCGAAGCTCGCGGCGGCCCGCGCCGGGTCGGCGCAAAACACCAAGCACGCGGGCGCCTCGGCCACGAAGGTCTGCCCATCGGCGGCACGACACAGGGCTTGACGCAGTGTGGTGTCGGTGACCACGAATATGTGATAGGACTGGCGGTCACCGGCCGATGGCGCCGCGCAGGCCATCTCGAGAATGCCGTGGAGCTTCTCCGGCTCCACCGGCATGTCGGGCTGGTAGCGACGCACCGAATGACGATGGCGAACTGTCTCGAAAAAGTCCCACATGATCATTTCTCCCGTGACAGTCTTGCCGTTGCTTGCCGTTGCTGTCGGTCTCGGCGGATGCCGCAGCCGGACTATGCGCCCGCTACAGGACCAGCTTTCCCAGCTCTGTCAGCTCAGGGTCCTGAGGATAGTTGAGCTTGAGCACCCGATAGGCGTCCCGCGCCAGGTCGTTCATTCCCAGTTGGTGGTAAGCTTCGACCATGATGCGCAGGGCCTTGGGCACGGCTGGAGTGCGCTGGAAATTTTCCACGACGTAGCCCCCCCGCTTGGCGGCCGCGAGGTAGGCCTTGCGCCGCATGTAGTAGTCAGCGACGTTCACCTCGTAGGCGGCGAGGTTGTTGCGCAGGAACAGCATGCGCTGGCGGGCGTCCTCGGCGTACTTGCTATCGGGGAAGCGCTTCACTAGCTCGGCGAAGTCATAGAAAGACTGACGGGCCGCCCCGGGATCCCGCTGGGTCTGATCCAGCGGGAGGTAGCGCTCGATCAGGCCATGGCCGCTGTTGAAATTGGCCAGGCCCTTCAAGTAGTAGGCATAGTCGACGTTCGGGTGTCTGGGGTGCAGCTTGATGAAGCGGTCGGCAGCGGTGATGGCCGAGCTGGGCTCGTCGTAACGGTAGTAGGCGTAGGCGCTCTCGAGCTGAGCCTGCTGCGCGTAGCGCCCGAAGGGATAGCGCGCCTCCAGCAGCTCGTAGTAGTGGATCGCCTGCTGGTAGTCCCCGCCGTTCAGTGAATCCTTGGCCTCGCTGTAGAGCCTTTCGGCCGACCAGTCCTTGGTCTCGTCAATCTGCTCCGGCAGCAGTGAGCAGCCTGTCACCACCAGGGCGAGCACCAGGCATAGGGGCCAAAACTTGCGCATTGTGCTACGTTATCCCTTCGAATCGCTCAGGCGAGCCCAGGGCTCGCAGTATACCCCATAGGGTTCCCAAGCAGTGAATCCCCACCTCAGTCGGGACGGTGCTTCGGTGCGGGTCCGGGTGCCCGTTACCCTAGCAGGCAGTCGACTCGATCAGGCGCTGGCCGAGCTGCTGCCGGAGTTCTCACGGGCCCGGCTCCAGCACTGGATCCGCTCGGGGCTGGTACGGGTCGACGCCCGCAGTCTGCGCCCGCGCGACAAGCTACGGGGCGGAGAGCTAGTGGTAGTGTGCCCGGAATCCGAGACCGACGGGGTCTGGCGGCCAGAGGCCATGCCTCTGCGCGTGGTCTTCGAGGACGATTGGCTGCTGGTCGTCGACAAGCCTGCCGGTTTGGTCGTCCATCCGGCCGCGGGCAATCCCGACGGCACTCTGGTCAATGCCTTGCTGTATCATGCACCGGAGCTTGCCGGCGTGCCGCGCGCCGGCGTCGTGCACAGGCTGGACAAGGATACGACCGGGCTGCTGGTGGTGGCGCGCAATCTACAAGCGCATGCATTCCTGGCGAAGCAACTGGCGGCTCGGCGATTCCTAAGGGAGTACCGGGCGGTGGTGCACGGCGTGCTGCCGGCGGGTGGTTCCGTCGATGCGCCCCTGGGGCGCCACTCCGTGGATCGCAAGCGCATGGCCGTGGGTGTGGGCGGAAGAACGGCCGTGACCCACTACAGGGTGGAGCAACGGTTTCGGGCTCATACGTTGCTGCGCCTGCGCTTGGAGACCGGGCGCACCCACCAGATACGGGTGCACATGGCGCACATCCGCCACCCCTTGGTGGGCGATCCTGTCTACGGTGGCCGCCCCCGGCGGCCCCCGCAGCCGACGACCACTCTGATCGATGCCCTCGCCGGCTTCAGGCGCCAGGCGCTGCATGCCGCTCGACTGGGCCTCACCCATCCATACACACGCGAGACCCTGGTGTGGGAGGCGCCCTTACCGGCAGATATCGCCGCCCTGCTCGCCGCCCTGGCCGCCGACGCGGATACGCATGGACCCGCCGGGTGACTCGGCCGTCGGGGTGGGCCGTCCCCCACGGCTGGCTGCGACCGGCCTGGCCGGCGCCGCCGGTCGTAGAGGCGTGGTCGACCACCCGTGTGGGCGGGCTGAGCCGGGGACCCTATGAGGGCATGAACCTGGCAGACCACGTCGGAGACGATCCGGGGACGGTCATGTGCAACCGTCAGCTGCTGGTCAGCATCCTGGGACTGCCCGCGCAGCCGATGTGGCTACGGCAGGTGCATGGAGATTCCGTGGTGCGGTTGGAGTCGACCCGCGTAGACCGCGTCGCGGACGCGAGCATCGCGACGACGCCGGGCCGGGTCTGTACGGTGCTAACCGCGGACTGTCTGCCGGTCCTGCTGTGCGACCGCGACGGCACACGGGTGGCGGCGGTGCACGCGGGATGGCGAGGGCTGGCCGCCGGAGTGCTGGAGGCTACGGTCGACGCCATGGACTGCTCTCCGGGGAAGCTGATGGCATGGCTCGGCCCGGCCATTGGGCCGGCGGCCTTCGAGGTGGGGCCGGAGGTGCATGCGGCCTTCGTGGATGCGGACCCGGGTGCGGCCTCGGCGTTTAGTCCTTCCCCGGCGGGCCGCTGGTTGGCGGATCTCTGGGCGCTTGCCCGCCTCAGGCTGGCTCGCCGCGGTATCGGCGCCGTGTGGGGGGGCGGCCGGTGCACCTGGGGCGACCCCGGACGATTCTATTCTTATAGGCGTGATGGCCGGACCGGGCGCATGGCGAGCCTCATCTGGCTGCGACCGTGACGGCCGCCCTGGAGATGATGCGATGCACAAGTGGTATATGTTGACCCTGGTGGGACAGGACCGTCCGGGGATCGTCGCCGGAGTTACGGCCGCCCTGTACGAGGGCGGCTGCCATCTGGGCGAGGCCTCCATGATGCGTCTCGGCGCCAACTTCACCATCATGCTCATGGTGCGCCCCGATGGCGATCTGCGGTCGCTCACCCAATTGGTGGCGCCCGTGGCCGAATCCATGGGGCTGCACTGTCATGTGGACGCGATCGAGGGCGATCTGCACCAGCACGTGCTCCCGGACGTGCGCGTCACCGTCTGCGGTGCCGATCGTCCGGGGATTGTCGCGACGGTCACTGGTGCCCTGGCGGAGGCCGGACTCAACATCCTCGATCTCGAATCCGATGTCGCCGGCACCGATCAGAAGCCTATCTACATCATGCAGATAGAGGGCGTCGCACGGGAGGGAGCGGAAGCCCTGGAGTCCGCCCTGCGGATCGTGGCACAGGCGCAGGGGATCGAGGCCAAGCTTTCCGCCATCGACACCCTCATCGGCTGACGACATGGCGGTGCTGGAGATACTCACCTACCCGGACGAGCGGCTGAAGCGGCTCTCTCGCCCCGTGGAAGTCTTCGACGAGGCCCTGGACGGCACCTTGTGCGATCTGGAGCAGACCCGACGCGCTGGACCGGGTACCGTGGGCATCGCCGCGCCCCAGGTGGGGTGCTTCCAACGCATTGTGATCGTCGACGTGTCCGGGGCCCGCAAGGTGTCTCGACACCATGGCCACCTGGTGCTCATCAATCCCGAGATCATCCACTGGGAGGGCCTGGCAGTCGGTCGTGAAGGGTGCCTCTCGGTGCCCGACTACACCGGCAACGTGGTGCGGGCCGAGCGCATCACCCTCGAGGCAGCGGACGCCCGAGGCTTGAGGCAGCGCTACGAAATGGACGGCTACGAGGCCCGTGCCGTGCAGCACGAGATCGACCACCTGGACGGCCTGCTGTTCATCGACCGTCTGGTAAGTCGGCGCAACGACCTGTTTCGCCGCAAGGTCTACCAGCAAGTCCCCGAGCAATAGGCCCCCAATGGACGGCGACTGGATGCTCGGCCTGGGGCTGGTGGCGGCCGCCCTGCTGCTGGCCGGACTGCGGGTCGTGCTGCGAGTCTTGGACGCCGCCAACGGCGCCGACTGGGGGCATCCGGCACTCAACCGTCTGGATGGTCTCAACCGGTTATTTTGCCGTTACTATCATCGTCTTGATTGCGATCCCCCTCAGCTGCCGGCCATGGGCGCAGCGGTGGTCGCGTGCAACCACGTCTCGGGTCTTGATGCTCTGGTGATGATTGCCGCCTGTGGGCGGCCCCTGCGTTTTCTGATGGCCCGGGAGGAATACGAGCGTTTCGGCCTGCAATGGCTTTTCCGCGCCGTGGGGTGCATTCCCGTCGATCGGGATCAGCGCCCAGCCCGTGCCCTGCGAGAGGCGCTGCGTCTAATGGCGGACGGTGAGGTGGTGGCCCTGTTTCCCCATGGCCGCATCCACCTGGACCGGGAGCTACCACGACGGCTGAAGCCGGGTGTGGCCAAGCTGGCACAGCTCACCGGCGCGCCTATCGTGCCCATGCGCCTCGACGGGGTGCGTGGTGAAGGCCAGACCCTCTTGGCGGTGTTTCGTCGCAGTCGGGTGAGGCTGCGCAGCTTCCCGCCCCTTGACTGTACGGAGCTCTCCAGCTCCGACTGCCTGGGTCGCCTGCAGCCGCTGCTGGAGGCGACGGAGCGCGGGCCAGGTTGATTTTGCCGTGCTAGGCCGCATATGCATAGGCAGACGACGCTTCGGGAGTGACTTGCATGCGGATGGACAAACTGACCACCAAGTTTCAGCTGGCGCTGGCCGACGCCCAGAGTCTGGCGCTCGGCCGCGATCACCAGTTCATCGAGCCCGTGCACCTCATGGTGGCCCTGTTGGATCAGGAGGGCGGGACGGTCCGCCATCTGCTGACTCGAGCCGACGTCAACGTCAACGCACTGCGCTCCCAGATCGGAAAGTCCCTGGATCGGTTGCCAAGCGTCCAGGGCAGCGGTGGCGAGGTGCACATCTCCAACGACCTCGGCCGGCTGCTTAACGTCACCGACAAGCTGGCCCAGCAGCGCAAGGACCAGTACATCTCCAGCGAGCTGTTCGTGCTCGCGGCGCTGGAGGACCGTGGCGAGCTGGGGCGCCTGCTGCGGGAGGCCGGGGCCGCGAAGGGCAGCATCGAGGCGGCGGTGGACAATCTGCGGGGCGGGCAGAAGGTGGACGATGCGGGCGCCGAGGAGCAGCGCCAGGCCCTGGAGAAGTACACCATAGATCTTACGGAGCGCGCCGAGCAGGGAAAGCTCGATCCGGTCATTGGCCGTGATGATGAGATACGTCGCACCATCCAGGTGCTGCAGCGGCGCACCAAGAACAATCCCGTGCTCATCGGCGAGCCTGGCGTGGGCAAGACTGCCATCGCCGAGGGCCTGGCCCAGCGCATCGTCAACGGCGAAGTGCCGGAGGGCATGAAGAGCAAGCGCCTCTTGGCTCTGGACATGGGCGCGCTCATCGCTGGTGCGAAGTTCCGTGGCGAGTTCGAGGAGCGCCTCAAGGCCGTGCTCAATGACCTGGCGAAGCAGGAAGGTCAGATCATCCTGTTCATCGATGAGCTGCACACCATGGTCGGGGCCGGCAAGGCAGAAGGCGCCATGGATGCCGGCAACATGCTCAAGCCTGCGCTGGCCCGTGGTGAGCTCCACTGCGTGGGTGCCACGACCCTGGACGAGTACCGCAAGTATGTGGAGAAAGATGCGGCACTGGAGCGACGCTTCCAGAAGGTGCTGGTCGACGAGCCCACCGTGGAGGACACCATCGCCATCCTGCGCGGACTCAAAGAGCGCTACGAAGTGCATCACGCGGTGGAGATCACCGACCCGGCCATCGTGGCGGCCGCCACGCTGTCGCACCGCTACATCGCCGACCGCAAGCTGCCCGACAAGGCCATCGACCTGGTAGACGAGGCCGCCAGCCGCATCCGCATGGAGATGGACTCCAAGCCCGAGGAGATGGACCGGCTGGAGCGGCGGCTGATCCAGCTCAAGATCGAGCAGGAAGCCTTGAAGAAGGAATCCGACGCGGCGTCCAAGAAGCGGTTAGAGAATCTGCGCTCGGAGATCGCGCGCCTGGAGCGGGATTTTGCCGACCTTGATGAGGTCTGGAAAGGCGAGAAGGCGGCGCTGCAGGGAGAGCACCACATCAAGGAGGAGCTGGAGCGGGCGCGTATCGAGCTGGAGACCGCCCGACGGGCGGGAGACCTGGCACGCATGTCCGAGCTGCAATACGGCCGGATACCGGAGCTGAGCAAGCGCCTGGAGGAGACGGCAGCGGCGGAGCGCCAGCAGATGACGCTGCTGCGCAACCGCGTCACGGAAGAGGAGATTGCCGAGGTGGTGTCTAAGTGGACGGGCATCCCGGTGTCGAAGATGCTGGAGGGCGAGCGGGATAAGCTGCTGCGTATGGAGGAGGCGATCCATCGTCGGGTGGTTGGTCAGGACGAAGCAGTGCGCGCCGTCGCCGATGCCATCAGGCGCTCACGGGCGGGACTCTCAGACCCGAATCGTCCCAACGGATCCTTTCTCTTTCTGGGGCCGACCGGCGTGGGTAAGACCGAGCTGTGCAAGGCTCTGGCCGAGTTCCTGTTCGATACCCAGGAGGCCATGGTGCGCATCGACATGTCGGAGTTTATGGAGAAGCACTCCGTCGCAAGGCTGATTGGTGCCCCGCCAGGCTACATTGGATTCGAGGAGGGCGGCTATCTCACGGAGGCGGTGCGGCGCAAGCCTTACTCCGTGATCCTGCTCGACGAGGTGGAGAAGGCGCATCCCGACGTCTTCAACGTGCTGCTGCAGGTCCTGGACGATGGGCGATTGACCGATGGCCATGGCCGCACGGTCAATTTCCGCAACACCGTCGTAGTGATGACCTCGAATCTCGGCTCGCAGATGATCCAGGAGCTGGCGGGCGAGGAGAACTACGCCGCCATGAAGGAGGCGGTGATGTCCGTGGTCGCCCAGCATTTCCGTCCAGAGTTCATCAACCGGGTCGACGAGGTGGTGGTGTTCCATCCACTGGCAAGCGCGCAGATTCGCGCCATTGCCAACATTCAGCTCGACTACCTGCGGGCCCGGCTGCGTGAGCGCGACATGGATCTCCGGCTGAGTGACGCGGCGCTCGATCGGCTCGCGGCGGCAGGGTTCGACCCGGTCTATGGCGCACGTCCGCTCAAGCGCGCCATCCAGCACACCGTCGAGAACCCGCTGGCCCAGGCCATCCTTGCGGGCCATTTTGGTCCGGGAGACGCCATCGAGGTCGGGCTCCGAGACGGAGTGCTCAGCTTCGAGCGTCGAAAGCGGCCCGTATCCGCGGCCTAGGCGCCCGCCACGGTTGCGGCGTCGCTCCCCCCACGCAGGCTTTTAGCGCGCCGAGCTCATCGTTGCGGCTCCTTGGGGGCCGGCATCACGTTGACGTCGCTGCGTAGCTCCACCATCTCGTGTCTCACCCCCGTGGGCGGGGGTGAGTCGGTGTAGTGCCACTCTCCGGTCTTATCCTGCCATTTGTACAAGGCGCCCGGCTGCGGGCGCAGCAATGGTGCATGGCGCCCGACCAGCTCCTGCAGGTTGTCTCGGTGAAAGAAGTAGGCATAGCCGGCCAGCAGGATGGCCAGACTGCCGATAGTGAGCACGATGCGCTTCATAGGGCTTCCCCGGCTCCGTGACGAGCATGCCAGCAGCACCATAGCGGGGCTCGGGCGGCCCGTCCACTGGTCGCTCCGACGCCGCACCGATCCGGTGCCCTCGGTCGTGGCTCGGATGACACTGTCAGGCAAAAGTGCTATGTTGACCGCCACCACGAGGACTGATTTGACGCAGCGAGACATCGGCAGGGCGGTCGCGAAGGCCGGTCCAGCCAGCAGTCGCCGCTGGCGTCGGATTGCGTGCCTGGGGGAGGCGCCTGGCACCAGCGCGTGGTCTCCTGGCAGTCTATCGCCAGATGTGGAGTGACTCTTCGCGGCGACACGCGACGCGGGCCGGCAAGCTCCTGGTTTCGAATAGCAATAATAAGAAGGGTGCCGGGCCCACTCCCCATCCTCGGAGCCTATGAGAGGAGGCGATAGACCGTGAAGAAGGCGGTTTGGAAGGCGGACTGGCTCGCCGGGCTGGTCGTGAGCCTCGTTTTTCTGGTCGTAGGCCAGACCGTCGTTCTGCAGAGTCTCGAGCGTCGGGCCTATGACTGGGGCGTCGCGGCCTCCTACAAGACGCCCAACGACCGGGTGGCAATCATCGCCATAGACGATGAGAGCATCGCCAACATCGGCCGCTGGCCATGGCCCAGAGATGTCCAGGCCAAGCTGATCGACAATCTCGCCAAGGCCGGTGCCAAGGTCATCGCCACCAGCGTTCTATACGTGGAGCCGCAGGTCGACCCCGGTCTCGCCAACATCAACAAGCTCATCGCATTCTTCAATGGCTCCTACCTGGCGCGTGCGCTGCCAGGTGAGACGGTTCGCATGGGCAAGCTGATCTCCGAGGCCGACGAGGCCGTTGCCGCCGCGCCGGAGAACCGGGGCAACAAGGCCCGAGCCAGTCTGCTGGGCCTCACCCGGTTTCTTCGGCAATCCAGCTTCAATGGGCGCCTGCGCAACGACGTGGTCGCCCTTGCTGGGCTGCTGCGCACTGCGGAGGAGGAGCTCAATACCGATCGGGCGCTGGCCCGCGTAATTCAAAAGGCTGGGAATGTGCTGCTCGGCATGTCCTTCGATATCGGGGAGCCGCTGGGCAATCCCGACCGCCCGCTGGACGACTTCGTCGCGCGGGATGCCTTGCGCAGCATCCGGAGCTCGCCGGACGCCGTGTCTCTGGGCTATCTTCCCCTGCCCACCCGCAAGCTCCTGGCTCCCATCGCACGCGTGGGCCAGGTCGCCGCCGGCATCGGCCACGTCAACCTCCTCCAGGACTTCGATGGCGTGGTGCGCAGCCATCCCCTGGTGCTGCGCTACTACGACAGTTATTTTCCCTCCCTGGCTCTGCTCGCCGCCGCCCGCAGTGTCAATCTGGGAGTGGGTGACATCGTGCTGCGGATGGGGGAAGGCGTGACGCTGGGGGCACTCGATATCGGCACCGATGAAGAGCTTGCGATGCACCTGTTCTTCTATCGCGGCAAGGGCGACAAGGGGCCGTTCCCGGAGGACTCCTTCTTCGACGTCTACAGCGGCAAGATCCCGGTCGAGAAGTACCGCAACAAGATCGTCTTGATAGGTCCCACCGCACTGGGTGTAGGCTCGAGCTATGTGACACCCATTTCCGCCGGCATGGCGCCGGTGGAGATCCTTGCCCATACCGTGTCCAGCATTCTCAACGAAGACTTCTTCACGGTGCCGAGCTGGAGTCCGGCGGTCGAGCTGGGCGTGCTCCTGCTGGTGGCCCTGTATCTGATGCTGCTGCTACCGCGCCTTTCAGCGGGCCCGGCGGCAGCCGCCACCGCCGGGATACTCGTGATCCTGGCGGGCACCCACTTCTATCTGATGGTGGAGCGGGCGGTGTGGGTGCGCCTGATGGTGCCGGCGACTCTGCTACTGGTGGGCCACCTCGTGCTGACCACCAAGCGATTCCTGGTCACGGAGCGCGGGAAGGTCAAGGCAGATGCGGATTCCGCCGAGAGCAACCGCATGCTCGGCCTGGCGTTCCAGAGCCAGGGGCAGCTGGACATGGCCTTCGACAAACTGCGCAAGGTTCCCGTCGACGACGCGGTGATGGAGAGCTTGTACAACCTCGGTCTGGACTTCGAGCGTAAGCGACAGTTCAGCAAGGCAGCGTCCGTGTTCGGCTACATGGCTGGGCATGACGCCAAGTTCAAGGACATCACTCAGCGGATCGCCCGTAACCGGGTGCTGGAGGATACGGTGGTGCTGGGCGGTGGCAGGGGAACTGCCAAGGGAGCTCTGATAACCGGGCAGGCGGGGGTGCAGAGGCCCATGCTAGGGCGCTACGAGGTGGAGAAGGAGCTAGGCAAGGGCGCCATGGGTGTCGTTTATCTCGGCCGCGATCCCAAGATCAACCGGGTCGTGGCCATCAAGACTCTGGCCCTGTCCCAGGAGTTCGAGGAAGAGGAGCTGGATGAAGTGCGCCAGCGATTCTTCCGCGAGGCGGAGACCGCGGGTCGCCTCAATCACCCCAACATCGTCACCATCTACGACGCCGGAGAGGAGCACGATCTGGCCTATATCGCCATGGAGCTGCTGAAGGGCAAGGATCTGATGCGCTATACCCGAGCGGGCCATCTGCTGCCAGTAAGCGTGCTCATCGACATCTTGGTGAAGGTCGCCGAGGCCCTCCAATTCGCTCACTCGCAACGGGTGGTGCACCGCGACATCAAGCCTGCCAACATCATGTATGAGGTCGACGCCGGCAATGTGAAGGTGACGGATTTCGGCATCGCCCGTATCACCGACTCCAGCAAGACCAAGACCGGTCTGGTGCTTGGCACGCCTTCCTATATGTCTCCGGAGCAGCTTGCCGGCAAGAAGGTGGATGGTAGGTCGGACCTGTTCTCCCTGGGTGTGACCATCTATCAGCTCTGCACGGGACAGCTGCCCTTCAAGGGGGAGTCCATGGCGAGCCTGATGTTCAAGATCGCCAACGAAACGCCCCAGGGGGTTCTGGAGATACGCGCAGACCTGCCGCCCTGCCTTTCAGCCATCATCCAGAAGACGCTGATCAAGAAGGTCGCCGACCGCTACCAGAGCGGCGCGGAGCTGGCGGCGGACCTGCGCGCCTGCAAGGGGCAGCTGGGCTGAGAACCCGGGACGCGCAGCTATGAACATTAGCCACGCGGTCGAGATCGCTGCCCTCACAAACGTCGGCAAGGCGCGCTCGCACAACGAGGACTCCATTGCCACGGATGCGACTTTGGGCGTGCTCGTGCTTGCCGACGGCATGGGTGGGTATCAGGCCGGAGAGGTGGCCAGTGGCTTGGCGACCGAGGGGGTCGTGCGCGCGGTGCGCGAGCGCCTCCCGGCCATGGAGGAGGCGGAGCGGCACCCTGCCATCGGCGGCCTGTACGGGGCAAGCCTCATGCTGCGTGATGCGGTAGCAGAGGCCAACCAGCACATTTATGCCGCCGGCCAGCGGGAAGAGCGGATGTCGGGAATGGGAACGACCCTGGTCTCGGTGCTGTTCCACGACAACCGCATGACCATTGCCCACGTTGGGGACTCCCGGCTCTATCGGCTCAGAGGTGATATATTTCAACAACTTACCAAGGATCACTCGCTGCTTCAGCACCTCATCGACCAAGGCTTCTACACGCCCGAGGAGGCGCTCAAGTCGGGCAAGAGGAATGTCGTCACCCGGGCGCTGGGAGTGGACCCTACGGTGGAAGTGGATATGCGGGAAGAGGAGGTGCAGGTCGGCGACATTTATCTGCTCTGCTCGGATGGTCTCAACGACATGGTCGGAGAGCACGATATCCATTTAATAATCAGTACGTTTAGTGGTAATCTTCAGCTAGCGGTAGAGCAGTTGGTGCAAATGGCCAACGACCAGGGGGGCCAGGACAACATTTCTGTGATTCTGGCGCGCGTCAAAAGGGCCCTTCCGCTGCGACGGGGCCTGCTGTGGCGCATTCTCGGGTGGTTCAGGTAAGTCGACGCGTGGGATGGGAACATGACGGCAAAGTTGATACTCACGTTTAACGGCAAGGTCCTTGGGGAATATCCCATCAACCAAGAACGGACGACGATTGGCCGCAAGCCGACCAATGCTATTCAGGTGGACAACCTCGCTGTGAGCGGTGAGCACGCGGCCATATTGACCATCCTGAACGATTCCTTCCTTGAGGACCTGAACAGCACCAACGGAACCTACGTCAACGGCAAGCGGGTCAAGAAGCACGCCCTGAAGAATGGGGACGTCATCGGCGTGGGCAAGCATGACATCAAGTATGTCAACGACATGCCGAGCCATGACGACGCCTATGAGAAGACGATGATCATGCGACCGCCCGTGGCGCCCAAGGAGGAGACGGTCGAGAGCGACGATGCGGGTCTGGCCGCCCAGGGCGCGGGTGGCAGCAAGGTGGTGGGTGGCGCCAGTCTGCAGATCCTCAATGGCCCGCGGGCGGGCAAGACGATGGAGCTGGTCCAGGAGCTGACCAAGCTCGGCAAGGCGGGAACTCAGGTGGCGGTCATCACGCGGCGGCCGCACGGCTATTTTCTAACTCACCTCGAAGGCGACCGGCCAACATTGGTGAATGGAGAAGCGATCGGCACCCGCGTTCACGAGCTGAGCGACCACGATGTCATCCAGATCGCGGGTGTGAAAATAGAGTTCTACTTCACCTGACGGGTGGGGCGGCCGGGCCGGCCTGCCCCAGACGGGCGCAGAGCCGGCCATATGGGTGTGCGCACCATCTTGCGATAGTCAACGACCACGAGCTTGAGCTTGCCCGAGGCGACGGTCACCCCCAGGCGCGCCTGCCAGAATCCGTCCTTCATCCACTCCTCGGAGAATGAGCCGGACATACTACCCCCCAATCACTCATATGTGGCGCTTAACTCTCGTTCGCATAAACCCGAGCCGTCCGCCGCCAAGCGGATGTTCGGGAATGCTCGCACACACTGGGCGAGTCCGGGTTGCCCGATTCGGTCGGCTCCCCTAGCAGCCTGTCGGACTTGGGCCTGATCTACTACGCCGGTGGGAGATCGGTCCATTTTTCCGATCCTTTTCGTCACATAGTGCCTACCATGCTCCTCAAACGATCGAAAAACTGTCCTCGCCCTCCCACTCGGCTCGCTACGATCTCCCAAGTCCGACAGGCTGCTAGAAGGTTCCTCCGTCCCAACCCCACAGGTCGCGTTGTACGTCGGTGAACTCTATATAGATCCGCTCCGGCGCGATGCTCAGACCGGATGCCACCATGTCAGTGAGCTTGCGGGACAGCTCCGCGGTCCGATCTCGCGGCAGGCCGATGCTCTTGAGCTCAAGATAGGCTGCGGGCTCAGACGTTCCGCCGAAGGTCATGGGCGTGTCCGCCTCCAGGATGGTGACCACGTAGCGCTCCGGCTTGCGGAGCGCTTGGGCTGCGCTCGCCGAGGCATCCCGAAGGACGGCATCCGCTTGCTGCCGCGGCACCGCGAGATTGGTCTGAATCTTAAGCACTGGCATGGGCTTACCTACAGTACTTCTGCACCTGCTCTTCGGCGGTGCTCAGGCGCTTCTGGCGCTCCTCGTCGCTGAGGAACTTGACCTGACCCGCCGCGTCGGTGTAGCGCAGGCGGCTTCCCGTGCGCAAGGTGTTGAGATTGCTCTGGGCCTGCCGACAGCGTCCCATCTGCTCGGCCTTCTTCTTTTCCACATCCGCGGCTTCCTTGTCGCGCTCGAGCCTCTGAGTCCGCAGCTCTTCGACTCGCTTCTTGGTCGCCTCCAGCCTCTCCTGGGCTGCGACGGGTGGCGCGCCCGGCTCGGCCTCGATCTGCTCGAACGGAATGCCCAGCGGCGGCGTCTGCGAGTACTGCACAGTGCCATCCGCTTCTACCCACTTATAAGTGGTGACGGCGGCGGCGCTGGCTCCGGCGGTCAGGCCTAGTATGAGTAGTAGCACTGAGTATACTCTATGCGCGCGCGGCCCCATGGTGCGTCTCCAGCAGCAGGTATTCCGTCAAGCTCTTAAACTATAACTGGATTTGAGCGTTCTGGTAAGACCGCGGTGACGTATTGCGGCCACAGGCTGAGCTCGGGGAGGAATGGCGCGAGCGCGCCGGGCTTGACCTGTGCTCGCAATATAAGTAACTTCTGATAATTGTGCTATTTTTCGCCGGTAAGTCGCCCGTGTCCGCGAGCGTCTTTCTTACGATGGAGATCCCTCTGTGGAATTGACTGGTGCCGAGATCGTCGTCCAGTTCCTGCGGGACCAAGGTGTGGAGCACATCTTCGGCTATCCCGGCGGGGCGGTGCTTCACATTTACGACAAGCTCTACGAGCAGGACGCGGTTAAGCACATCCTGGTACGGCACGAGCAGGCCGCGACCCACGCCGCCGACGGCTATGCCCGCTCGACGGGCAAGCCCGGTGTGGTGCTGGTCACCTCCGGTCCCGGCGCGACCAATGCCGTGACGGGGATCGCCACCGCCTACATGGACTCCGTTCCCATGGTGGTCCTGACCGGCCAGGTGCCGACTCAGCTTATCGGCAACGACGCCTTTCAGGAGGTCGATGCGGTCGGCATTACTCGGCCGTGCGTCAAGCACAACTTCTTGGTCAAGCGAGTGGAAGACGTGGCCCTGACCCTGAAGAAGGCGTTCTATCTGGCCACCACCGGCAGACCCGGACCCGTGGTGGTGGATATCCCAAAGGACGTCACGGCGGCCAGGACTCACTATGTGTTCCCGAAGTCGGTGAGCCTGCGCTCCTACAATCCGGTCGCCAAGGGACACCCGGGCCAGATCAGGAAGGCCGTCAACCTGATGCTGGCTGCCAAGCGGCCCATCTTCTACACCGGCGGCGGCGTGGTTCTCGGAGAGGGCTGCGAATCCCTGGTCGAGCTCGCCCGGCTGCTTGGATTTCCGGTGACCAGCACGCTGATGGGTTTGGGGGCCTATCCGGCCACCGATAAGCAGTTTCTGGGCATGCTGGGCATGCACGGCACCTACGAGGCAAACATGGCGATGCACCACAGTGATGTGCTCATCGCCATAGGCGCCCGCTTCGACGACCGTGTCACTGGGAACATCGAGAAGTTCTGTCCGACGGCAAAGATCATACACATCGACATCGACCCCTCTTCCATCTCCAAGAACGTCAAGGTCGACATCCCCATCGTGGGTCCCGTGCACCGGGTGCTCTCGGATATGGTGGAAGTGCTCAAGCAAGAGAGCCGCCGGCCCGATCGTGCCGCCCTGGCGGAGTGGTGGGACATGATGGAGGAATGGCGAGCCATGGACTGCCTGAAGTACGACCACGCCTCGGACGTGATCAAGCCGCAGCATGTCGTGGACACCCTGTACAAGGTTACCAACGGCGAGGCCTTCGTGACTTCGGACGTGGGCCAGCACCAGATGTGGGCCGCGCAGTTCTACAAGTTCGACAAGCCGCGGCGCTGGGTGAACTCCGGCGGGCTCGGCACGATGGGGTTCGGCATGCCCGCCGCCATGGGCGTGCAGCTGGCACATCCGGGTGCCGACGTGGTGTGCATCACCGGGGAGGGCAGTATACAGATGAACATTCAGGAGCTGTCCACCTGCCGCCAGTACGGCCTGCCCCTCAAGATCGTCAACCTGAACAACCGCTATCTCGGAATGGTGCGGCAATGGCAGGAGTTCTTCTACCAGAGCCGCTATTCCATGTCCTACATGGAGGCCCTGCCCGATTTCGTCAAGCTGGCCGAGGCCTACGGCCACGTCGGCATGCAAATCGTAGAGCCGAAGGACGTGGAGCCGGCCCTGCGGGAGGCCCTGAAGCTGAAAGATCGGCTGGTGTTCATGGACTTCCTCACCGATCAGTCGGAGAACGTCTACCCGATGATCCCTGCAGGTGCGGGCCTCAACGAAATGATCCTGGTGTAGCATGCGTCACATCATCTCGATACTGCTGGAGAACGAGTCCGGCGCGCTGTCCCGGGTGGCGGGACTATTCTCCGCCAGGGGCTACAACATTGAGTCATTGACCGTGGCGCCCACCGAAGATTCGTCTCTGTCACGGATGACCCTGGTGACCCGTGGCTCGGACGAGATCGTCGAGCAGATCACCAAGCAGCTCAACAAGCTGGTGGAAGTGGTCAAGCTGGTGGAGCTGAGCGGAGGCCCCTTCATCGAGCGCGAGCTGATGATGATCAAGCTGCGGGCGGTCGGAGAGGATCGGGAGGAGGTCAAGCGACTGGCTGACATCTTCCGCGGCCGCATCATTGACGTCACCGATAGCACCTATACGGTCGAGCTCACCGGCGCCGGGGCGAAGCTCGATGCGTTCATTCAGGCGGTAGGCGGAAAGCCCATCTTGGAAGTCGTCCGCTCCGGTGCCTCGGCGGTCGGCCGCGGAGAGAAGGCTCTGAATCTCTGACGGCAGCGCGGGGTGGCGTCGGGCCGCACGGGCCGAGTCGCCGCTTGGATCGCGTCGGCCGGCAGGCCTCGGTCACGGGGATCCACTGAGACACGACTTGTAGACATAAGGACCGAGCATGCACATCTACTACGATAAAGACGCCGATCTCTCAATCATCCAGTCGATGCGGGTGGCCATCATCGGCTACGGCTCGCAGGGCCACGCCCACGCCAACAATCTCCGGGATTCCGGCGTCGATGTCGTGGTCGGGCTGCGCGAGGGGTCTGCGTCGGCGCGTAAGGCGGCCGCCGCAGGCCTCGCGGTGAAGCCCATCGAAGAGGCGGTCAACGACGCGGACCTGGTGATGATTCTCGCGCCCGACGAGCATCAGGGGCGCCTGTATCGGGAGCAGATCGCGCCGAGCCTCAAGCAGGGCGCGGTGCTGGCGTTCGCCCATGGATTCAACATCCATTTCGGCCAGGTCGAGCCCCGAGTGGACCTGGACGTGATCATGATTGCGCCGAAGGGTCCTGGCCATCTGGTCCGCTCGACCTACAACCAGGGGGCCGGGGTTCCCAGCCTCATTGCGGTGGCTCAGGATGTCTCCGGACGCGCCAAGGACACCGCGCTGTCCTACGCCTCGGCCAACGGCGGCGGTCGAGCCGGGATCATCGAGACGACTTTCCGGGAAGAGACCGAAACGGATTTGTTCGGCGAGCAGGCAGTGCTTTGTGGCGGCGTCACCGCCCTGGTCGAGGCGGGCTTCGATACCCTCATCGACGCTGGATACGCGCCGGAGATGGCTTATTTCGAATGTCTGCACGAGCTCAAGCTAATCGTCGATCTCATGTATGAGGGCGGCATTGCCAACATGCGCTACTCCGTGTCCAATACCGCCGAGTATGGCGATCTGACCCGCGGGCCCCGAATCGTCAGCGCGGCGACCCGTGCGGAAATGAAGCGCTTGCTGGGCGAGATCCAGACGGGGGAGTTTGCCCGTGAGTTTATCTTGGAGAATCAGGCGGGTGCTCCCACGCTCAAGGCCAAGCGCCGCATCGGTCGCGACCACCCGATCGAGACCGTGGGGGAGCGCCTGCGTGACATGATGCCCTGGATCAAAGCCAACAAGATCGTCGACAAGTCGCGCAACTGATTCCGTCCGAGGGCGCAGCCGCTTGGCCGCGTTTTCGTCTGGGCTGCTCATCGGCATACCCGCCGGCGCATGTGGTTGACCGCCCGGGGCGGCAGGTCGAGGCGGCGATGCCCGGACTGGACACGGCCCAGCGATACGGCGATATTTAGTAGATGGATCCGGCAGAAGGGGTGAGCGCGCGGCGTAGGGGCATCTATTTGTTGCCCAACCTTTTCACCACCGCTGCACTGTTCGCAGGGTTCTATGCCATCGTGCGCTCGATGGGGGGAGACTTCGAGGACGCCGCCATCGCGATTTTCGTTGCGATGGTGCTGGATGGGCTGGACGGCCGCATCGCGCGGCTGACCAACACGCAAAGCGAGTTCGGCGTGCAGTACGACAGCCTGTCCGACATGATCTCGTTTGGCTTGGCACCGTCGCTCATCGTCTACGCGTGGTCCCTACAGGCCTTGGGCAAGGTAGGGTGGCTGTGCGCATTCGTCTACGCGGTGGGCGCGGCCCTGCGCTTGGCCCGGTTCAATACCCAGGTCGGCATCGCCGACAAGCGCTATTTTCAGGGGCTGGCGAGTCCGGCGGCGGCGGCCATCGTGGTGGGGCTGGTGTGGGTGGGCAGCCATTACGGCCTATCCGGCAGTGATCTGCAGGTGCCGGCGCTGGCGCTCACGGTGATGGCGGGAATATTGATGGTGAGCAACATCCGCTACCATAGCTTCAAGCAGCTCGACCTCAGGGGGCGGGTGCCCTTCGTGACTATCCTGGTGGTCGCACTCACCTTCGTCGTGGTATCCATCCAGCCGCCCCTCATGTTGTTCGGAGCCTTTCTCCTCTACGCGGTTTCCGGTCCGGTTCTCACGCTGCTGCAGCTGCGGCGCAGGCGTGCGGCGCGCCGCCAGCAAGGCGCTGGGCGCACTTGAAATGCGGGCGCCGGCACTCGCGCAATCTGCTATCCAGCGAGCAATAGGCCAGCGATGAGCATGTATTTCGATATCGCGGCGCGACAGGTCATCGGTGCCCGCAAGCACCAGGAGGATGCGTTCCTCGTCAGTCGCCTCGACGAGACGGTGGATGGTGCGGCGACCGCCTCGGCGGTGGTGAGCGTTGCCGACGGCATGGGGGGACATGCGGCCGGCGACGTGGCAAGCGACATCGCGGTGCGGATCTTCAATAAGAGCGTGAGCGAGCGCTTTCCCCCACCTGTGGTTACCGATACCTTGCGGGAGAGCTTGAATCTGGCGAATTCCGCCATCCAGGCTGCGGTGCGGGAAAAGCCGACACGCCAGGGCATGGGGTGCACCCTGGTCTCCGTGCTGCTGGACAGCGGCCAGATGTGGTGGATGAGCGTCGGGGATAGCCACCTCTATCTTTACCGCGGCGGCCAATTGATCAAGAAGAACGCCGACCACAGCTATGGGGCCTACCTGGACATGATGGCCGCCAGCGGCAAGGAGATACCGCAGGAAGCCGCACAATTTCCCCGCAACATGCTGTTGAGCGCCCTGACCGGAGGCGACATCGAGGAGACCGATCTGGCGCTGCTGCCCCTGCAGGTGCACTTCAAGGACCGCATCCTGCTGGCCAGCGACGGCGTGAATACGCTCACGGCCGAAGAGATCGCGCACATCTGTGCACAGAGCAAGTCCGCCGAGGAATGTGCCGCGCGCCTGTTGGATGCGGTCGAGCGGGCGGGGGCGCCGGAGCAGGACAATGCGACCGTGGTGGTAGTCGATGCCCTCGAGAAGGGCGAGTCGCGGGCTGCTTTCGAGTCTACTTTCGCGGATCTCGACGGCGGGCAGGCGGTGGGGCCGGGGGGCTACGCGGCGGTAGACGGGGCCCCCGATCCTGAAGTTGGAGCCCCCCGTGGCGGCGCTAAGGCGATGATCGCGGCGGCCGTGGTCGGTGTGCTGGCGGTGGCCGGGGCGGCGGGCTGGCTGCTACTAGGCAATCGGGGAAATGGAGGCGCGGAGCTTGCTGAGATTCAACGGCCGCGCGTCGGCGAGGGCTCGTTGGATCTGCCGCGCTTCGATGATGAGGAGACCGAGCCCGCGGAGACTTCTGGGTCCGGCGGCCCGAAGCAGCCGGCGCCGTCGGCGCAGCAACCCAGCGAAGCGGGACTGAGCCAGGGTGCCGAAGAGCGCACGCCGCCTCCGGTGGTCCGGACCTTCCGGGATTCCTTGCGCAGCGGGGCTGAGGGGCCAGTCATGACTGAGATTCCGCGCGGGATGTTTCGGATGGGCAGCCCCTCCAGCACGCCCAACTTCGAGGAGCGCCCGCAGCACGCGGTGAAGTTCGGCACTTTTGCCATCGGGCGCTACGAGGTCACCGTCAAGCAATACCGCGCATTCGCCAGAGCCACCGGCCGGAAGATGCCCCCCAAGAGCAGCACCGCGCGGGATGACTATCCCATCGCCAATGTGAGCTGGAAGGATGCCGTCGCTTATGCTCAGTGGCTATCCCGGCAGACCGGGCACAAATACAGACTGCCCAGCGAGTCGGAATGGGAGTATGCCGCCGGCGCGGGCTTCGGGACCACCTATTGGTGGGGACGGGAGGTGGGTGAGAACCATGCTCAGTGCTTCGACTGCAACAGCGCTCTCGGTCGTGGCCACCCGGCGCCGGTGGGGAGCTTCGCCCCGGGGCCCTTCGGCACTTACGACACGGCCGGCAACGTGATGGAATGGGTGCAGGACTGCTACCACAAGGACTACGAAGGTGCGCCGACGGACGGCAGCGCCTGGGAAGAGCCACCCTGCCATAGGCGAGTGGTCCGCGGCGGCTCCTACAATACTCCGGCCGGCTCATTGCGAGTCGCCAGGCGTGACAAATTCTATTCCGACACGACGCTGAACGATATCGGCTTCAGAGTCGCGCGCGATCTTTGAGCATTGCAGGCGGCGGGCAGGCCGACATACCGTCCCGGCAGGCCGTTCCGGGGAGGCGGCTTGGCAGGCTGTGTGCTTCCCGTTATATTCAGCCCGTGGCTGGGGGCTCTTACAGCTGGCGCGCCGCCCAGCCAGCCACCTCACCGGCTCCCCGTCCACACCTGCGCCCGCCGTGTTGCGGGTGGCGAGGCCCTCGACGGCCGCACTACGATCTCCGAATGCACACACGCGTGCGTCCTCGTCGCGGGGATGCCGTGGGAGCAGGCAGATGAGCGACAAGCTGATCATCTTCGATACGACCTTGCGCGACGGCGAGCAGAGTCCCGGGGCGTCGATGACCCGTGAGGAGAAGGTGCGTATCGCAAGGGCGTTGGAGAAAGCGCGCGTCGATGTGATCGAGGCGGGTTTTCCCATTGCCAGTCCGGGGGATTTTGAGTCCGTGCAGGCTGTCGCGCGCGCAGTCCGCGACAGCGTCGTGTGTGGGCTGGCGCGCGCGCTGGACCGCGACATCGACCGTGCCGGGGAGGCCCTGCGGGAGGCCCAGTCCGCCCGCATCCATACCTTCGTTGCCACCTCGCCCATCCATATGGAGCGCAAGCTGCGCATGTCTCCGGAACAAGTGCTGGAGCAGGCGGTCAAAGCGGTGCGGCGTGCGAGGGACTACACCGACGACGTGGAGTTCTCCCCCGAGGATGCCGGTCGCTCCGATATCGACTTTCTCTGCCGGGTGCTGGAGGCGGTGATCGACGCCGGGGCGCGCACGGTCAATATCCCGGACACCGTGGGTTACAACCTGCCGCATCAATTCGGCAGCCTCATCAGGACGCTGCGCGAGCGCGTCCCGAATTCGGACCAGGCCGTTTTCTCCGTTCATTGTCACAACGACCTGGGACTGGCCGTGGCGAACTCGCTTGCCGCGGTCATGAATGGCGCCCGCCAGGTGGAGTGCACCATCAACGGCCTGGGCGAGCGGGCCGGCAACGCCGCCCTGGAGGAGGTGGTGATGACGGTGCGCATCCGCCAGGACGTGTTCAGCTGCCACACGGACCTGGACACCACCCAAATCGTGCCCTGCTCGCGCCTGGTCTCAGGCATCACCGGGTTCGTGGTGCAGCCCAACAAGGCGATCGTGGGCGCCAACGCCTTTGCCCACGAGTCGGGCATCCACCAGGACGGCGTGCTGAAGAGCCGTGAGACCTACGAGATCATGCAGGCCGAAGACGTGGGCTGGAGCACCAACCGAATGGTGCTGGGCAAGCACTCCGGGCGCAACGCCTTTCGTACTCGCCTGGCCGAGCTGGGGGCCGTGCTGGATTCCGAGGAAGAGCTCAACAGCGCCTTCGCCCGTTTCAAGGAGCTGGCGGACAAGAAGCACGAGATCTATGACGAGGACCTCGTCAGTCTCGTCACCGATACCTCACTGCTGTCCGAGAACGAGCACATCAAGCTGCTTACCCTGCGGGTCTGCTCGGAGACGGGCGAGACGCCGGTGGCCGACGTGACCTTGTGGCTGGATGGGGAAGAGCGCAGCGCCCAGGCCCTCGGCAGCGGGCCGGTTGACGCTGCCTTCAAGGCCATCGACGTCATTGTGCAGAGCGGCACGCTGCTTGAGCTGTATTCCGTCAACAACATCACCAGCGGTACCGATTCCCAGGGCGAGGTCGCAGTGCGGCTGCAGAAGGACGGCCGCATCGTCAACGGCCAGGGAGCCGACACCGACATCGTCATCGCCTCCGCCAAGGCTTACATCAATGGGCTCAACAAGTTTAGTCAGGCGGTGGCCCGCGCCCACCCCCAGCTCGGTGACGTCTGAGCGCCGTCCGCCCGCCGTGGCGGAGCAGCCGCACCGAACCGCGTGATGGATGGTCGTCGCCTGCAATATCTGGCGGCCATGGGAATCACGGTGTGGGAGCGCCGCGTACCCGCTGCCGGCTGCTCGGGCATTGCGTCGGCCAACGATGGCAGGCCGTCACCTGCCGAGACGACGGAGCAGGCTGCATTTCCCCAGACGACTGTGCAGGTTACGCCACGCGCGCTCGAGGTGCTGGATTGGGATGCGCTGGCCGCCAGGGTGGCCGCCTGCACCGCCTGTGCGTTGCACCAGACACGCACCCAGACGGTGTTCGGCGTCGGTAGCCGCGCGGCCGACTGGATGGTGATCGGCGAGGCCCCAGGGGCCGAGGAAGATCGCCGTGGCCAGCCCTTCGTCGGGCGTGCCGGACAGCTCCTGGACGCCATGCTGAAGGCCATTGGTCTGGACCGCAGCACGGTCTACATCGCCAACATTCTCAAGTGTCGGCCGCCCAAGAACCGGGACCCCAAGCCGGAGGAGGTGGCGTGCTGCGAGCCCTATCTGCTGCGCCAGGTGCAGCTGCTCGCGCCGCGGCTGATCCTGGCGGTGGGGCGGGTTGCGGCGCAGAATCTGCTGCATAGCGACGTGCCCATCGGTCGCCTTCGCGGTCGGGTGCACCGTTTCGGCCCCAATCTCCCGGTGGTCGTCACCTATCACCCGGCATATCTGCTGCGTTCTCCCGGCGAGAAGCGCAAGGCCTGGGAGGATCTGCAGCTTGCCCGTCGCACTTTTGCCGAATCTGCCGCAGCAGGGGAGGCAGGTCCGCCGCCGTGAGTGTCGTAAGCCTCTCCGGAGTCCAGCGATTCCGGCCCATGAGCTGGGCCGAGCTGCCCAGGGTGCTGGACATCGAGCAGCGCGCCTACGAATTCCCGTGGACCGAGGGCATCTTCAAGGACTGCCTGCGCGTCGGCTACCTGTGCCGGATCATCGAGACCGACGGTGTCGTGCAGGGCTACGGCGTGCTGTCGGTGGCGGCCGCGGAGTCGCACATCC
>Ga0307417_10000214_pt1 | contig 24532 bp, 19 predicted proteins | sample SalMarWE160210MG_2_FD_202514 | JGI IMG/M metagenome (GOLD analysis project Ga0307417, IMG submission 202514) | Salt marsh sediment microbial communities from the Plum Island Ecosystem LTER, Massachusetts, United States - WE1602-10 | ecosystem: Environmental > Aquatic > Marine > Intertidal zone... | reverse complement strand
TCGGCCAACTTCATTCTGAATCCCCATCAACCGGACGCTGAAAAGGTTCGGATCGACAAAGGCAAGAAATTCAGTTTCGATCCGCGGATGTGGAAGTGATGCCTCGGTTACAGTCCGGTCCCATGACGATTCCTACGTATTGATCACATCTTCCGTTCGCAGAACATCCGATCCTTAGCGGTATCGGTTGGGGCTCTGGTTTGAGGAAAAGGAAGTTGTAATCCTTTAATCATTTCTCCATAACCGCTCCCCTAGCATTGAGAGCTGGAACGGGTTTGTTGTTCCGGCTCATTCCCCTTCACCAGGCAGTGCATCACGCAGCCCAACTGTCGATTCGTTGTCCAGCGTTTCGCCTAAGAAGGGTCTTGTCCGGGGCACATTCTAGCCACACCGCGGTATGCGGCTGGATCGAGGCTCTCCAATTTTATTTAAAGATATCAAGGAATTTCGATCGCATGCAGGAAGCGACCTTCGGGGTGGGGGCACAGATTGGGCACAAATTCGGATTATGTAAAATTAAAGGGGCTACGGTTGCCCGTAACCCCTTGGAATGATTGGTAGCGGGGACTGGATTTGAACCAGTGACCTTCGGGTTATGAGCCCGACGAGCTACCTGACTGCTCCACCCCGCGCCATAAAGAAGTTATTAAACACCCTTAGCGTCCGAGCGTCAAGTTTTAAAACGGAAAAAGCGTTTAGTTTGTCGGTTTTTTTCTGTCCGGGGACGGAGACCGCTTTCGTTTCCCCGGCTTGGCCCCGCCCGGAGATCCCGGTTTTTTTGGAACTCCTTTCGGGGAGCGCTTCCACTCCGGTTTCGGTTGCCGCGGGCCCTTGCGTTCCCCGAGGGTCGCGGCGGTTGCGGTTCTTTTGAGTTTCGGCGCACGCGCCGCCTCCCGCTCCTTCTGCTCGATGTAGGAAACCAGGCTGCGCACTTCCTTCCCCGTCAGGTAGCGCCAATCCCCCGGCTCCAGGTTTACCAGCTCCTGCGGGCCGATCGCCACCCTGCGAAGTTTCATCACCCGGTGGCCGATCGCTTCGAACATCTTGCGGACCTGGTGGTGCCGCCCCTCGGCGATCCGGATCGAGATCCAAGCCTTCCCGTCCCGCGACTCCAGAAAGTTGACCTTCGCGGAATTGGTCATCACGCCGTCGATCGGCAATCCCCTTCGCAGGACGCCCAGCTTACCCTGCGTAGGGATACCGTTCACCTTGGCGATGTACGTCTTCTCGATGCCGAACTTGGGGTGGGTGAGCCGATAGGCGAAATCGCCGTCGTTGGTGAACAGGAGGAGCCCCGTGGTGTGGTAGTCGAGCCGCCCCACGGGAAAGACGCGCGAGGACAGCTCGCCGACCAGCGAACCGGCGGTCTTCCTGCCCTCCTTGTCCTTCATCGTGGTGACGACGCTGTCGGGCTTGTACGCCACCAGGTAGATCTTTTCCTCCGGTACGTCGAGGATGAGATTGCCGTCGATGCGGACTTCGCAACGGGAGGAGTCCAGAAGGGTCCCCGGGTCGAGCACCGGCTTTTTCCCGACGGTCACTCTCCCCATGCGGATCATATCGTCGGCGGTGCGGCGGGAGACCCCCGCGGCGCGGGATAGATAGCGGTTCAGCCTGTCCGTGAGCATGCCGACCCCTCTACCGGTCAATCTTCCGGCTGGTCATCCCCCTCGTCGTTTCCCACCTTCGGCAGGTCGGAACGAGAGGTAACCAGTGGCTCGGCGGGGTCGGAGGAAAAGTGCTCCCCCGAGGAGGCAAACTTGGAAAATCCCTTGCCTGCGGGTGTCAGGGGCTTGATCTCGGTATCGTCCGCCTCCGTCCTCGATGCGGCGTCGACCAGCACGTCGTTGGAGACGCCTTCCGGCAGAACGCTCGGGGTCGCCATGAAGAGGCCCCCATGCCCGGTCTCTTCCAGCCCGGCTGCGAGCTCCTCTCCGTCCCCGGCCTGACCGCCGAATGCCGCGAAGAGCTGCGGCGCACCGGGGGCCAAGGGCACCGGCGTGCCCGTCTTTGCCGCGAGGAAGTCCTCGATGTCATGCATGGAGGGGAGCTCGGAGAGGCTGGACAGCGAGAAGACCTCGAGAAACTCGCGTGTCGTTCCGAACAGGAACGGCCGGCCGGGCACGTCCTTTTTCCCCACCACCTTGACCAGACGGCGTTCCATGAGGGTTTTCAGCGAGGCGGCACAGTCCACACCGCGTACCTGCTCGATTTCCTGACGGGTCACCGGCTGGCGGTAGGCAACCACCGCCAGCGTCTCCAGGGAAGGCCGGGAAAACCGTTGCGGTTTCGTCTCGAAGAGCTTGCGGACGAACTCCTGGTTGGCGGGGTTCGTGCGGAGCTGGAGGCCCTTTGCCACCTCCTCGACGAGGATCCCCGACCCGGTCGCCGAATACTTCGACTGCACGGCCTGGACCACCTCGCGCACCTCCTGTTTCGAGAGACCTCCGAGGAGCTGGCCGATCCTGTCGAACGGAAGCGGCTGCGAGGAAACGAGCAGAAGGGATTCCAGGACGGATACCGACCGGGAGATGTCCCGTTGTGCAGGCATCTCCGGGCTGTCCGGTGCCTCCTCACTCTGCGTCGGGGTGTTCGGGTCCTGTTCCATCTTCCCCTTCCCGGACGGCGGGCACGATGGTGATCAGCCCCATCGGCGTCGCCTGGTAGGCCTTCACCGTCCTCATCCGGATCAGTTCCAGTATGCCAAGAAAGAACGAGAGAATCTCGTTCCTCGTTGTGAATTCCTGAAGAAGCTGGTCGAACCGGATCGCCCCCTCCTCTTTCAGCCGGTCGAGAAGAAAGGCGATGGCGTCCGCCATGGAGAGCCGGTCCACGAAGATATCGACCCCCTCCCCCTTCGGCATCTTCTCCAGGACGTCCTTGAAAGCGGAGATCAGGTCGGCAAGCGACAGCTCGGTGATCGCCATCTCCCCTTCGGGAATCTCCTCGCCCAGGAAATCCCGGACGAAGACGTCGCGCCCAAGCAGCGGACGATCGGCCAGGCGCGCCGCCGCCTCCTTCATCCGCTCGTACTCGACCAGTCGGCGGGAGAGCTCGGCGCGCATCACCTCCGGGTCCTCCTCCGTCTCCAGTTCGTCCTCGTGCCGGGGGAGCAGCGACCGCGACTTGATGTACAGAAGCGTCGCCGCCATTACCAGGAACTCCCCCGCGATATCCAGGTTGAGCGCCTTCATCACGTCGATGTAGGCAAGATATTGCTCAGTGATCTTCGCGATAGGAATGTCGTAGACGTCGAGGCGGTTCTCCCGGACAAGATGAAGCAGGAGATCAAGCGGCCCCTCGAAGACCTCGAGCTGGAGCCGGATCCCCGGGACCTGGCCATTCACCGGGGAGGATTCGTCCCCCGTCCCGCCTGCGTCGGCAAGCCGTGCTTTATCATCTCCGTTATAGTCCGACAGCTTCGCGCACCTCTTTCATCTTCCTGGCCGCCACCTCCCGCGCGCGTTCCGTTCCTTCCGTAAGGAGATCCCGTACGGCGACGCCGCTGTCCACGATCTGCTTCCTGCGCTCACGGACGGGCCCCAATACCGTCTCCATGTTCTCGTACATCCATTTCTTGCACTCAATGCAGCCGATCCCGGCGGTGCGGCACCCCGCATCGGCCTTCCCGATCGTCTCCGGCGGGGAGAAGATCTTGTGGTACGAGAAAACGTTGCAGATTTCCGGATTGCCGGGGTCGGTTCGCCTGACGCGCGCCGGATCGGTCACCATCGGCTTTACCTTCCTCCAGACTTCCTCGGCGGTATCGGACAACAGGATCGCGTTGCCGTACGACTTGCTCATTTTCCGGTTGTCGGTCCCCATCAGCTTTGGGGTCTCGGTGAGGAACGCCTCCGGGATGGCAAACACCTCCTTGTAGAGGAAGTTGAACCTCCGGGCGATCTCGCGCGTCAGTTCCAGGTGCGGGACCTGGTCTACCCCTACGGGCACGAGAGACGCGTCGTACATGAGGATGTCCGCCGCCTGCAGGACAGGATACCCCAAAAATCCGTAGGTGTGCAGATCGCGGGAGGCCTGCTCCCGCAGCTGCTCCTTGTACGTGGGGTTGCGCTCCAGCCAAGGCAACGGGGTGATCATGGAGAGCAGCAGGTGCAACTCGGCGTGCTCCGGCACATGGCTCTGGATAAAGATCGTCGACCGTTTCGGGTCGATCCCCGACGCCAACCAGTCGATGATCATGTCGTCGATGCTCTCGCCGATGATCCCCGTGCGCTCGTACTCGGTCGTGAGCGCGTGCCAGTCGGCCACAAAGTAGAAGCAGTCGTTCTCCTGCTGGAGGTTCTTCCAGTTCACGAGCACACCGAGATAGTGCCCGAGGTGCAGCTTACCGCTCGGCCGCATGCCGCTTAGCACCCGCTTGCGCACGAAAAATCCCCCTTTACGGTAATCTACCCAGAAAGATGGAGAAGAGCAGGTTCATCACGGGATAGATGATTCCCCGGATTATACCAAACGGGTCGAACATGAACAGTGCGATGACGATAAAAATTCCGTACCGCTCCACCGAGGCAAGCGCCTGGGAGGGACCGTACGGAAGCAGTCCCACCGCGATCCTCCCCCCGTCCAGGGGGGGGATGGGGATCAGGTTGAATATCGCCAGGAGAACGTTCCACTTGATCGACGCCACGCACATCAGCGACACGGGGATCAAGACCATCTGGAGGGGACCGTCCGGCTGGGCCGACAGCCCATGGTAGAACGCTTTCTGGATGGCGTAGGGGTCGAAGAACCCGATCAACCGGAAGATCACACCCGAGACCGCGGCCAGCGCCAGGTTCGTTACCACCCCGGCGGAGGCGACGTAGATCGGATCGCGCTTCTGGTCCCTGAGGAGCCGGAAGTTCACCGGGACCGGCTTGGCCCATCCGAACAGGAACGGGCTCCGTGTGAGGATGAGGAATGCGGGCAACAGGATCGTCCCTATCGGGTCGATGTGCGCCAGGGGATTGAGCGTTACCCGGCCGAGCATCTTTGCGGTCGGGTCCCCTTTTTTATTCGCCACGTACCCGTGCGCCGCCTCGTGAAAGGTGATGGCGATCACTAGCGGAAGCGCCTCGACGGATAGCTTGTGCAGAAACGAAGCAAAATCGTGCAACGGGAAACCTCTCTCCTCCTAAAAAGTGTATCTTACCAGATCGGGCGTTCGAACGGGGTGCCTTCGGCCGATTGCAGGGAAGTCACGGCTTGGGGAATCGCATGAGTACGAACGACATCTCGTCGGCCTTCGTAAGGAGTTCCCCCACGAATTTTCGTTCGAGGATCTCGTCCATGACTTGCCTGTAGAGGGGACCGGGCGGATATCCCAGTTCCTTGAGATCCTTCCCCGTAAGAAGCGGCCGCACGTACTTGAGTTGGGTGAAATAGAGGGATATATACCTTTTAATATCGTTATGTTTCGCCCTTGCCATGAGGTAAAGGATTACCTCGTTCGGCAGCGGGTTCAGGCAGTCGTAGAGGAACTTCCTCGAGACGGCCCGGGCGGACAGAAGCCTGTGTATGATGCCGGGTGCCTCGTCCTTGGCGAAGCGGATCATGCCCCGAAGCTTCCGCCCCAAACCTGATTCATCGGCGAAATGTTTCGCCTCCTCGGGGAGCAGGGGATTCAGAAGCGACAGGAACAGGACCGCCCACCGTTCCACCTTCTCCTCCAGGAAGAGAAGGGAAAACCACACGAGGATCTCGGAGGTGTCCTCCAGGAGGGCGATATGGTCCTTGTCGAGGGTAATCCTCGGGTGGAGGGAGGGGCCGATGCCGAATGTGGCAAGCCGCTTCAGGATCCCGATGGGCTCCTCTTCCTTGAGGATCAGCTCCACCTCGCTGCACAGCCGGGACTTGGGCAGCCGCGCGATCATGTCGAGCCGGACCGCATTGCGGATGAGGTTCTGGGTGTGCCGGCCGATCGCGAAGCCGAAGCGCCGCTCGAATCTCGTGGCGCGAAGGATCCGGGAGGGGTCCTCGATGAAGGACAGGGAGTGGAGGATGCGCAGCACCCTTTCCTTGATGTCGCGCTGCGCCCCGAAGAAATCGATCATCTCCCCAAATACGACGGGGTTCAGCCGCACGGCCAGTGTGTTGATCGTGAAATCCCGCCGGTACAGGTCCAGCTTCAGGCTGCTGTACTCGACAGTGGGAAGCGCCGCCGGCTCCCGGTAATACTCCACCCGCGCCGTGGCGACGTCGATCTTGTATCCGTCCGGGAAAACGAGGACCGCCGTCCCGAATTTGTGGTGGGGTCGCACCCGGCACGGGTACTCCTGCGCGAAGGCGTCCGCGAAGGCGATCCCGTCCCCCTCGATCACGATGTCGACATCGAGGTTGTGATTGCGCATCACCAGGTCCCGCACGAACCCGCCGACGACGTACGCCATCATTCCGAGACGCTCCGCCACCTCCCCGGCGCCGACCAGCAGGCCGAACACGCGGGCCGGAAGGAGTTCCTGCATCAGCTTGTGGACCATCTTGCGCCGGGCGAGCGCCCCTTCCGCGGGGATGTCCTCTCCGGGATCCGGGTGCACCACGTCCCGCACGTCGTGGAGGAACCGGAGGAACCCGGTCCGGGTGATGATCCCTTTTATCTGGCCCTCGGAAACGACCGGAATCAGCCGCTGGTTCTTCCCGATGATGAACTCCTGTACCCGCTCGATCCCGTCCCCGGGTGCTACGGTGTCAAAATCGTCATTCATGTATTCCTCTACCTTTTCGCCACCAAGCCCGTGAAATAAAGCTTTTTCTACTACCTGCCTGGTGATGATGCCGATTACTTCTCCTCCCTTCAGCACCGGGACGGCGTTTATGTTGTAGCGGGTCAGGAGGTAGTGGATATCGGTTATCGTGTTCTCGACCGTAGCGTTACGCACGGGGGAGGCCATGAGGTCGGCCGCGGTGCGCCGCGGTATGATCTTTTCCGCCAGGGTCGAAAGGATCTTCTCGCGGATCTGGAAGATCGTTGCGTCCTTGACCGTGGCCGACGCCGCGTAGTGGTGCCCGCCGCCGCCGAACTCGCGCATCAATACACCGACATCCACCTCGGGCTTGCGGCTGCGCGCGACCAGCACGACCCGGTCCCCCATCTGGCAGACGGCGAAGAGGACGCTGATCGCCTCCATGTCTCGCAGCTTGTGGACCAGGACGGCCAGGTCCCCCACGTACTCCTCCCGCCGGGCCTCCGTGATGACCACCTCCACCCCATGGATGGTGTACGTCTTCGACGACTGAATGAGGTCGTACAGGAGCGAAACCTGCTCGGCAGTAAAATCCTTGGCGAGGATGTCCCCCACCGCCCCCAGGTCGGCGCCGCAGGACCGGAGGTGCGCCGCCGCGAAATAGTCCGGGACCGTCGTCGAAGGGAAGGAGAGCGACCCCGTGTCCTCGTAGATCCCCAGCATCATCACCGTCGCCTCGTCCGGCGTGATCGGGATCCCCCGTTCCTTGAGGATATCCACGAGGATCGTCGTGGTCGATCCGACTTTCCTGATCACCTCGAGGCTCCCCTCGATGTCGGCCTCCCCCTCCGGATGGTGGTCGTAGACGTGGACATCCACGCCTGGTTTGCCGATCAGATCCCGGAACGCGCCGATCCGCGACGATTTCCGGATGTCGACGAGAATCAACCGGGTCACCTTCTCCAGGTCGATCTCGCGGAGCTTTTTCATCTCGACCGAGTACAGGGCCGACTGGAGGAGGAACCCCTTGACCGTCTCCTCCTTCGCGCCCGGAAGCACCAGGATGGCCTCGGGGTAAAGCTTGCGGGCCGCCAGCATCGAGGCGATGGTGTCGAAGTCCGCGTTGATGTGGGTGGTGATGACTTCCATGATGGGAAAATACTATATATTACGATAATTTACAACCCTACATCTTCGATTGCATCTATCTTGACACGTAGTGCCCTATCGTTTCCGGAAATTTCGATTGTACCTCACACGCGAGCATCCTAAGGATTCGCATAGAGGTAATATAGTACACTTTATGGTGGTTCTTTCCTCACCGATCGATAAGAATGGATTGGGAAAGCGGAAGGCACGGGTATAGGGGACGCCACCAGTTTCGGCGCATCACCCAGTCCGGGCCAAGTCCCCGCAAAGGGGAGGTAGGTACATTGAGAAATGCGCTGGCCGCGGTCTTCTCGCTCCTTGTCGCAATCGTACTCCCGTCGCAGATTTGGGCGCAGGGCGACCTGCCGCCGGTCAACTTCACGATCGCTTTCATCGGCGACCAGGGGTTGGGATCGAACGCCAGGGCGGTCCTCAATCTGATCAAGAATGAGGGGGCAGACGCCGTAGTCCATTCTGGCGACTTCGATTACAACAATAATCCTGCGGGCTGGGACGGGCAGATAAACGACATCCTCGGTCCTGACTTTCCCTACTTCGCCTCGGTCGGGAATCACGATGAGGCACGCTTCTATGGATCGGGCGGTTACCAGGAGTTCCTCGCTGCCCGGATGAACCGGTTGGGAATCCCCTGGGACGGTGACCTGGGTGTCCGGTCCTCGTTCCATTACAATGGGTTTTTCATCTTGCTTACGGCTCCGGGGACTGTCGGCACGGGCCACGCTACCTACATCCGGGACCAATTGGCATCGGACAACTCCGTTTGGCGAATCAGCAGCTGGCACAAGAACATGCGTTTGATGCAGGTTGAATCCAAGACCGACGATACGGGATGGGATGTCTACGAGGAATCAAGGAAAGGTGGGGCAATCGTCGCAACGGGCCACGATCACTCCTACGCCCGAACGCACCTGCTCAGCAGCTTCCAAAACCAGACGGTCGCAAGCACAGGCAACACGCTCACTCTCGCTTCCGACAATCCAAGCACGCCGTCCGACGAGGGGCGAAGTTTCGCATTTGTCTCAGGGCTTGGCGGGGAAAGTATCTATTCGCAGACGCGAAGCGGGACGTGGTGGGCAAGCATTTATACCTCCACTCAGGGGGCTGCTTATGGCGCCTTGTTCGGTGTCTTCAACTACCAGGGAAATCCGCGCCTCGCGCACTTCTACTTCAAGAACATCAACGGAACCATTGTGGACGATTTCTACGTCCAGAGCAGCGTAGGCGTGGGCGGTGGAGGAGCAAACCAGCCGCCGGGTGTGAGTGCCGGCCCGGACATGGCGGTTACCCTTCCGGCCGCTGCATCCCTTAACGGGACGGTAACCGATGACGGACTGCCCGTTCCCCCCGGCGTAGTGACCACTGTCTGGAGTCTGGTCAGCGGCCCGGGGACCGTGACCTTTGCCAATCCGAACGCGGTGGATACGACAGCGATTTTTTCCGGTTCGGGGATCTATGTCCTCCGTCTGTCAGCCGACGATGGGGAACTCTCGGTCAACGATACGGTGACGGTAACGGTAAGTGGTGATGGAGGTAAAAGTGCAAGTGCAGGTGGGGGAAGCTGCTCGCTGGGATCCAACAATTACTCCGGGTCTGGCTCATTAGGAACTTTGATCCTCATTCTGACCCCCGTGATCGCGCTTGGATGGAGACGGAGCCGACCCGATCGGTTCCGCCCCCCTTTATCGGCCTGATAGAGAATCAGGAAAGAGCGCGATATGGCAGGAAGTCACAACCGAACTCACCAATATTCTATTGTGCAAGCCTCATCAAATAGTAACGGTTTTTGAATTTTCACCCATTTGTCCATTATCGTCTACTACCACATCCAGGGAAATCGTGGAACCGGCGGCAGAGGAAGTAGTGTACTCGATCGTATATTCATTGGACAGGATTTCAGAAATCGCCGAATACACGGTGGTCAGGTCCGAGGAGTTGGGAGTGTAGAAATATTGCCCGCCGGTTTCCGTGGCCAATTGCCCGAGCGTCACGTTATCCGCAGCGCCGATACCGATCGTAAATAACTGCAAGTCGTTGTTAACCGAACCAGTGATCACTTCGCTTATCGATCGGGCAGACCCCCCATCCTTACCATCGGAAACCGCAATGATCGCGAGACGTGGATTCGATCGTAGGGATGTGGAATTCATCGAGTTCCAGATGGCGTCATACAATAACGTACCCAATCTAGTAAAAACAGGGAGGGTGTCGATGGCCGCTATCAACGCGGCATGATCTTGTGTAAACGGCTGCATTACTTCGATATCTGTAGCGAATTTGATGATTTCCGCTTCGTCATTTACAGGGTCGAGCAGGTCAACAAATGATTTCGCTGCGGTTTCGACATCCGGTGTAAACGGGATCATGGTGCTGCTGTAATCCAATACCATACCGACCGATACAGGAGGCCTCATGGTATTGGAAACGCTGAGTATGTTTTTTTGTGATCCATTCTCGGCTAAGGAAAAGTTGCTCGCCACCAGGGTGGTTACAGGGTTGTCAAATCGGTCTCTTACGGAGACAATCACTTGAATTGTCTGCGGACCCACCATGGAAACGTGGTTGGTGGACACGCTGAAAGCTCTTCCCTTTCCGGCCAACGAAGCGGTAAGGAGTCCCGCATCGCTGTCGTTGCTTGGGATTACGAAACTGCCGGAATAATCACCTTGAACGGTGGGAGCAAAATGGATTGTCAACTGGCATTTGGATGAAGGAGGTATATCCACACCCGAACAACTGTCATTTATGCTGAATGGACTGGCTGGTTGCGTAATTTGGCCTATGGAAAGATTTGCGCTTCCCGTGTTCCAAATTTCAATGTGCTTGTCGGCGGATTTGTCCAAAACGGTTACACCGAAATCGGTTTGCGCAGAAACCAAACCGATGTTCGGAGTTCCAGAAGTTGAACTGTCCCCCCCTCCTCCCCCACAACTGCTGATTACCATTGCGGAAATAATGATAGAAAGGGCTATTAGCAGGTAATGAACAAGAGTTTCCGTTTTCAGTGGTGTCACGTGAACACCTCCCTTTTATATGTCCTGCCAAGGTTTTCTGCAATCTCCAGACCATGAAATGCAAGTTGCGATAATAAAGAAATTTTCCCTCTGATTAAGAAAAGATAAGGATATTACCTACCCACATGTGCTATTTGAGTTCATTGTATGGGTAAATATTTCCCCTGCTACGATGAATCGAACCATGACGTCCACCGATTCCGCTTCCGGTGCGTCGTGGCGAAACTCGTTCATCTTTATCCCCGCCGGCCCGAAGCAATTCATGCGGATCCGGATGTAAACCTGTTGAAATAAAATGGATTCATTATGTATTTATTTTCCTCTCCCCATGGGATTAAAGCTCATAACCATCCGATTATTCTATGGATTTACGTTGGCATCATTATTGCTTTTTAATCCTCAGGTTCGCCTCATGCCCGTGGAAAACAAGTGGGGGATATCGAAGAATTGGAACGGCTATTCTCGGTCTACAAAGTGGAGGGGAAATCCAGAGTCCTGCTTGGAGGACTGGTGGAACGTCGCAAATCCCCACGTGAAAAATCCAATGGAGACGGGCTCGTGGAATGCGCGAAGCGGAAATTCGCGGAATCGCAGGACGAGGATATCAAGATCTTCCTCAGGGAAGAACAATGACACCGATGATCGAGGATTGCATCGTTTCGCCAGGTACGTGATCAGCTAAAATCAGATACCTACCCTCTCGGGTGGTGCTTCCGGTGGATCTCCCGGAGCCGTTCCGCCGTTACATGCGTGTAGATCTGGGTAGTCGAGATGTCGGCGTGCCCGAGCATCGCCTGCACCGCCCGCAGGTCCGCTCCGCCTGCCAGAAGGTGCCCGGCGAAGGAGTGGCGCAGCGTGTGCGGGGATATCGATCCACGGATTCCGGCCTCCCTCGCCCACCGGCCGATCCGGTTCCATAGCGTCTGCCGCGTGATCGGCCGCCCCAGACGGGAGAGAAACAGGAGGTTGCCCGCCCCCTTCTTCCTGAGGAACCTCGGGCGCCCGTGCTTCACGTACTCCTGGAGGGTCTCGAGTGCAGGCTGCGCGACGGGGACGACCCGTTCCTTCCCCCCTTTGCCGACCACGCGGAGGAACCCGGCGTTGCCGTCCACGTTCTCGAGGCGAAGGGACACGACCTCCGTGGCACGGAGGCCGGATGCGTACATGAGCTCGAGCATGGCCCGGTCCCGCATCCCTTCGGGCGTATCCCGGTCGGGGGCGGACAGAAGACTCTCCACTTCGGAATGGGTCATGTATTTGGGGAGAGGGCGCCCGATCTTCGGCCCCCGGGCGTCTGCAATCGGGCTCGCGGGCAGAAGCCCCTCCCGGACAAGGTAGCGGAAAAACGACCGGACCGTGGAGACGTGGCGGGCGACGCTGCGCGCGGAGAGTCCTTTTTCCCGAAGGTCGGAGAGGAACGAGAGGAAGTCGGAACGGGAGAAGGACGGCAGTCCGCCCCCCGAGGAGAGGAGGAACGAGGCGAACCGACGCATGTCGAAGCCGTATGCCTCGACGGTGTTGGCGGAAAGCCGCCGCTCGGTCCGGAGGTGGAGGAGGAAGGCGTCTGCCAGAGCGTCGATGTCCATGCCCGCCTACCGTATCCGGCGTTGCCGGGGTGCGTCCCCCGACAGATTCTGTCCATTCGCGGTGCCGGGCCGGATTTCGCGGATGCTCGCCTCCATCTTGTCGAAATCGATCAAGCCGCAGGTCGCCTTCCCGCTTACGAACCCGCATGCCTCGCCGGGGTTCAGGATCAGGGCCCTCCCTATGCGCATCTTCAGCGGGCGGTGCGTATGGCCGAAAAGGATCAGGTCGAATCTGCCCCCCTCGCCGATCTCCTCCTGGAGCTCGTCGAAGGAATGGGCCATGAGGACCTTCCGCCCGCCGATCTCGGGCATATAGGGTCCCTGATGGAAACCGTTTCCGGAGACGTCCTGCAAGCCCTCCTTGTCGAAGTCGTTGTTTCCGTAGACGCCGATCATCGGGATACCGCACTCCCGGTATGCGTCGATCGTCTCCGGGCGGCAGACGTCGCCCAAATGCAGGATCACCTGGACCCCCTCCTCCCGGAAGAGAACGAGGGCGTCTTCGGCAAATCCCTTCTGGTCGTGCGAGTCGGACAGGATCCCCCCCTTCATCATCCACCCCCGTCAGTCGCCAATCGCCTCGAGGAGCGCCTGGCGGACCTCCTCGACCCGTTCCGGGTCGACGATCTTCCTTCCGTCGCTGTCCATGAGGTAGAAGACGTCGGCCACCTGGTCCGCCTTCGTGGAGATCTTCGACAGGACGATATCGAGCCCCAGGAAGGCGAGCGTGCGGGTGATGTCGTAGAGCAGGCCGATGCGGTCGTAGGTGAAGATGTCGACCACGGTGAACCGGGAGGAGACCGAGTTGTCGAAAACCACGTGCGTGGGGCGGAACCTGGCCACCTTCTCCCGTGAGAACCGGGCGACCTTCCTCTCGGCGATCAGTTCCCCGACATCGATTCCCCCGATCAGGACGGCAGAGAGGTCGGCGGCCACGTACTCCTTCTTCGGGTTGTCTTTCAGGCTTTTGCCCATGTACGTCACAAAAAAGGTGTCGAGTGCCACGCCGTCGCCCGACGTCGCGATCGTGGCGTTCAGGATGTTGATCCCGCTGGCCGAAATCGTGCCGGCGATCTTGGAGAAGAGTCCTTGCTGGTCGGAGCAGACGACGATCAGTTCCGATGTGCCGACCTGGGGGGAGTCGAACGTCTCGATCCGGGGGGTGGCACCGTCGTAGGAGGACAGGATGCGCAGGTGGTCGCCGAGCCGATCGTCTGGCGTCCCCAGAAAATACCGGTCGTCGAACCGGGAGAGGTATTCCGAGACGGCATCGGGAGGAAACTGCCAAAGAATCTCTGCCACCTGTTCGCGGCGCTGCCTGGCCCGTTCCGTGAACGGCCGCTTGAGCCTCCCGGTCTCGAGGACGTTTTTTGCTTTCTCGTACAGCTCTTGCAGAAGCATCGCCTTCCACTGGGTCCACACCTCCGGACCCACGGCGCGCATGTCGGCGTAAGTGAGAAGGTAGAGCATGTCGAGCCGCGCCGGGGTATCCACCACCTCGCAGAAGCGGATGATCAGCTCGATGTCGTGCATGTCCCTCCGCTGGGAATCGTGCGCCATCAGGAGGTGGTGCTCCACGAGAAAGACGAGGTCATCGATCTCGTCCCGTGCAAGCCCCATCCGCATCCCCATGCGCGCCATGATCTGCGCACCGATGCGGGAATGGCCGTGCCCCTTCCCTTTCCCGATGTCATGGCACAGGATCGCAAGCGCGAGAAGGTCCTTCCGCGGAATCGACCGGTAGATGGCGAGAAACGCCTCCTCCTCGCTCGTACGCTGCTTAATCCCCGCGAGGCCGGGGAGGATGCTCGCTGCAAGTATGAGGTGTATGTCCACGGTGTAGACGTGGTAGATGTCCCGCTGCACGAGGAAGGAGAGAGAGGCGAACTCGGGGATGAACTTCCCCAGGAACCGGCATTCGTGCATGGCGAGCAGGGTCTCGTGCAGGTAGTGCGGGTCCGACAGGATCGACAGGAACAGCTTCGTCGCTCCCGGGTCCCGGGGAAATTCGGGCCCAAGGGACGAAAGGGCCCTCTGGATGCTCTGCTTGGCATGCGCCGTGGGGACGGCCCGGGTCTTCTGTATAGCCTGGAAGAACTCGAGGATCCGCAGGGGCTCCTTCTGGAACGAGACACCGGGCATTGCGCTGAGCTTCCCCTTGTACAGGACGCCGACCCCTCCGACCTTCTTCTTCTGAAGGGAGTAGAGGGACTTTCGGAACCCTTCCATGAGATGGCGGTCGACCTGCTCCAGGAGTTCATCGGCCAGGGCCACCGTGATGGCGGCGTTCATGTAATAGCTCCGCATGAACCGCTCCACCGCCAGGTTCCTTCCGCGGTCCCGGTACCGGAAGACTTCGGCCATGGGGTCCTGGACCTCGAAAGAGAGAACGTCGGTCTTCTTTCCCGTCAGAGAGTGCAGCTCGTTCCGTATCCGGAGCAGATAATCCTGGGCGTGCCCGATCGCCCGGACAGTCTTCTCTCCGACCACCCCCTTGTTGCGCAGCTCGTTCAGGTTCCGGCACTTGTATTTTACGCGCGCCACCCACAGGGCAGAGTGAAGGTCGCGCAAGCCACCCTTCCCCTCCTTGACGTTGGGCTCCAGCACGTAGACCGTTTCCCCGTATTTCGCGTGGCGCTTCCGCATCTCGTCGAGCTTCTTCCCGATGAACCGGTCGGCGTCCGAGAAGAAGAGGTACTTCTCGATCTCGCGCGCCGATTCCCGGAAGAAGCTCTCTTCCCCCCCGACGAAACGAAAATCCATGAGCGCCGTTCGGATCGAATCGTCCGACGCCGCCATCTTGAACGTCTCCTTGAGGTTACGGACGCTGTATCCCACGTCCAGGCCCATGTCCCAGAGAGGGTACAGGATCCGTTCGGTCACCGCCTCTACGTAGGGATCCGATTTGTACGAATAAAGGAAGAGCAGGTCGATGTCCGACTTCGGGCAAAGCTCCCCCCGCCCGTATCCGCCAACGGCGATGACCGCCATCCGGTAATTCAGGTCGGACGCGGAGGCCAGGTACTTCGCCCGGGCACGATCATGGAGGACGCGCAGCACGTTGTCCATGGCGTCGGCGAGCGTATGGCAGGCGAGGTTCCCCCCGGCAGTCCCCGTGCGCTGCTCCTCGCCAATCGCGGCGAGCGTCCCGGCCAGGTAGGACTTGAGATACTCGACGAGGTCTCCGTCGGACAGGCCCGGCAGGGCGGTTTCCGGGCGAAAGAGGGGAACGGACACGGGTTCCTTCACGACCCCGAGCGGGCCAGCGTGCCGTTATCCCCGTAGTACCGGATGGCCTCCACTACGCTGTCGGCAATCGTCTCCAGGTATGCGTGGCGGCGCAACCGGCGCTCTTCCTTGCGGTTGCTGATGAAGGATGTCTCCACGAGAACTGCCGTCATCCGTGCTCCCACAAGGACGTAGAAGGGCGCCTGCTTCAGCCCCAGGTCGTGCACGGGGCCGTGCCGGCTGCTGATGTTCCTTACGATGGCATCGTTGACGGTCTTGGCGAGCTTGAGCGACTCCTTTTTCCTTCCATAGGTGGACAAGTCGTCGATGATGAACTTGACCTCGGAGAGCTTCTTCACGGAGACCCCGTTCTCGCGGGCGGCGAGCTCCAGCGCCTCCCGGTCGGTGGCGCGGCTCAGCACGTAGGTGGAGATCCCCCGGACATTCCGGTTTCTGCTCGAGTTGATATGGAGCGACACGAAGATGTCGGCATTGCCCTGGTTCGCCATCGCTGTCCGCTCCTCGAGCGGGATGAACACGTCGGAGTCCCGGGTCATTTCGACTTCGAACTGCCTGTACCGGGCCAGCTTTTCCCGTACCATCCGCGCGATCGTCAGCACGACGTCCTTTTCCTTCAATCCCGTGGGGCCGATCGCCCCCGGGTCCTTTCCGCCATGGCCCGGGTCGAGCATGACGACGATCTTGCCGAACTTGTCGGGGACCGCGGCATGTTGTCCCTCTGCCGGCGCCCCCTCCACGTCCACGATGATCCGGGGCGGGCCGGAAAGGTCGAACACGCGGTACCCACTCTCCCGTTCGAGATCGATGACGACGCGCACCACGTCCGCCCGGAACCGGCCGGCGCGGATGCGGGTGAGAAGTCCGTTGTGTACCTCCGTCGGGTGACGGACGATCTCGTCACGAAGGAACGCCTTCTTGATGTCGATGAAGATCCGGGGGGGCAGGTTTCTTGCGGGGTCGGCGGGCAGGAAATTCGCCTCGTACTTCGCCTCCGCATCGAGGTCGATGACGACGCGAGTGTACTCCCGGTTCGTCCAGTGGCGAATACCCGACACCGCGGCGAAGCGGGCGGGGGATGGTGACACGTGGGGCGGAAACAACAGGAACGCGACGACAGCGGCCGCGAGAAGATGGCGGGTGAGGGAACTCACCGTTTTCCCTTTGACAACCTCTCTTTCCACGCCGCAAGGTGGAGTAGCGCGTCCATGGGTGACCACCGGTCGACGTCTGCCTTCCGGATCTCTTCGAGCACCTCTTCGTCGCCGGAAGATCCCTTGCGTCCCCCGAACAACTCCATCTGGCTCGAATCGATGCCCCCCGCGGCGCCCGGTCCGGCGATGCTGGGCATTCCGTATTCATTATACTCGGCGGACTCGAGGTTTTTCAAAATATCTCGGGCCCGTGCGATCACTTCGTCGGGCAGGCCCGCCAGCCTGGCCACCTGGATCCCGTACGACTTGCTCGCGCTTCCCTCGTCGATGCGGCGCAGGAAGATGATCTCTCCCTGCCACTCCCGGACGGAAACATGGAAGTTCTTCGCCCGGGGCGCAGTCCGCACGATGTCGGTCACCTCATGGAAATGCGTGGCGAAGAGAACTTTGGGCCGATGCGGGGACTCGTGGAGGAACTCGGCCACCGCCCAGGCGATACTCAAGCCATCGAAGGTGCTCGTCCCCCTGCCCACCTCGTCGAGCACGACGAGCGTCCTCTCCGTCAGTCCCGATACGATCCGTGAGGTCTCCCGCATCTCCACCATGAAGGTGCTCTCCCCCCGGGAGATGTCGTCGGACGCTCCGATCCTTGTGAAGATCCGGTCGACCACGCCGATCTCCGCCCTCTCGGCAGGGACGAAGGATCCTGCATGGGCCAGGAGAACGATGAGCGCTACCTGCCGGATGTAGGTGGACTTGCCCGCCATGTTGGGCCCCGTGATCAGGGCGATCTGCGTCTCCCCGGTGTCGAGCCGGCAGTCGTTCGGCACGAAGGCGTGACGGCCGATGATCCGTTCGACCACGGGGTGCCTGCCGTTCTCGATGACGATGTCCCGGCCGGAGGTGACAACCGGCCGGCAGTAACCGCTCGTGGCGGCCAGGTCCGAGAACGACAGCAGGACATCGATTTCCCCTGCGGCCTCCGCGGCCCGGGTGATCTCCGGCAGGTGAACCTTAAGCGCTTCCCTCAGCGCGAGAAAGAGCTCCTCTTCCCGGGCGTGGAGCTCCTCCTCGGCCCGCAGCACCTTGGCCTCGAAGTCCTTGAGCTCCGGGGTGATAAACCGTTCCGCGTTCACCAGTGTCTGCTTCCGGATGTAGTCGTCCGGCACCCTGTCGAGCTGGGAGCGAGACACTTCGAGGTAGTATCCGAAGACGCGGTTGTACCGGACCTTCAGGTTCGGGATCCCGGTCCGCTGTCTCTCCCTCGCCTCCATCTCGGCAAGCATCCCCTTCCCGTGGGTGAGCAGATGGGAGAGTTCGTCGACGCGCGCGTCGTACCCGGGACGGATTACCCCTCCGTCCTTTGTCCCGGTGGGCGCCTGCTCGTGAAGGGCCTCGGTGATCTTCCCGACGGCCTCCCCGTGTTCCCCCAACCGGTCTCTCACCCCGCAAAGCAGCGGCGAGACCGCTGACGCCAGAAACTCCCGGATGCCGGGGAGGATCCTGAGGGCGGAGGAGAGCGCAACGACGTCCCGCGGTCCAGACCGGTCCTGGGCGAGCCGGGATGCGAGTCGGGAAAGGTCGGGCATCCCGGAGAGACGTTCGGCCATCGCCCTGCGATCTGCAGGGTGCTCCGAAAGCTCGGCCACCGCCTGGTGTCGCTCCCCGATTCTTGCCACGTCGACCAGCGGAGCGGAGAGCCGGGTGCGAAGCAATCTGGCCCCCATTGGCGTCCGGGTCCGGTCCACGGCCCACAGCAGACTCCCTTTGCGTTCCCCGGACAGGGTAGAGAAGATCTCGAGCGTCCGCACCGCGGTCTCGTCCATCGCCAGGTACCGCCGCCCCTCCCTTTCGGAGATCCGGGAAATTTCCGCAAGCGCCGCGGGTTGGTGCAGGTGCAGATAATACAAAACGGCGCGCACCACGCCGTGCGCCGGATGATCCCGCTCCGGCACTCCCTCGATCCCTTCCGGGACGGAATAATCCCCCACGGCCGAGGGAGAAAGCGACGTGGCGAGCTTTCCCTCCAGGATCCGCCCGAGCCTCCCCTTCGTCCCGCCTGCCTCCTCGGGCGAAAGCGTCCCCTCTCCTTCCAGGAAAACGAGTTCGGCGGGGGACAGCAGGTACAAGGCATCCGCCAGCGCCTCTCCCGAGCCGCAACCCTCGTAGAAAAACTCCCCCGTCGTGGCGTCGAGGGCCGCATAGGCGAAGGGGTGAACGGTCCGTACGGCGGCCAGGAAATTGTTCCCCCGGGCGTCGAGGCATTCCTCGTGGAAGACCAGGCCCGGTGTCACCACCTCGGTCACCTCCCGGCGGAACAGCCCGCGGCCCCCCTGCTCTTCGAGTTGCTCGCAGATCGCCACCTTGCACCCCTGCCGGATGAGTTTCGACAGATAGGCGTTTCGGGCGTGGTGCGGGATACCGCACATCGGGATGTTCGCCTCCTTGTCGCGGGAGGTCAGCGCGATGTCGAGCAGGCGGGATGCCCGGATCGCATCCTCGAAGAACATCTCGTAGAAATCACCCATGCGGAAGAAAAGGATGCAGTCCCGGTGCCGGGACTTGATCTCCACGTACTGCCGCATGGCGGGAGTGAGCTGGGTCGACATCTTCCTTCCGGAAAACCGTGTGACGTCAGGGTGTAAGCGCTTCGAACCGGGCCGACAGCCGCCCGTGAGTCTCCAAGAGCGACTCGGGAAGAACGCGTGTCTCCAGGACGGAGGTCAGGAAGTTGGTGTCCCCGCCCCAGCGGGGAATGAGGTGGACGTGGAGGTGGTCGGCAATCCCCGCCCCGGCAACCTTGCCCAGGTTCATCCCCACATTGAACCCCTCGGGGGAGTACTCCTCCTTCAGAACCTTCGTACCCAGCGCGACGAGGGAGAGAAGCTCTCCGCGCTCCTCCCCCGACAGTTGCATCAGATCGGAGACGTGGCGGCGGGGTGCGATGAGCACGTGCCCGTTATTGTAGGGGTACCGGTTGCAGATCGCAACGGTGTTCGCATAAATTCCCAGTACCAGACGCTCGGGGTCCCGCCGGTCCTCCTCCCCTATGCAGAAGATGCAGCGGGGTCCGCCCGTACCTCCCCCCCGGAGATATTCCATCCGCCAGGGAGAGAACATCCTTTCCATGGGAAGAGGTCAGTTATTGACCAGTTCTCGCAGTTCCTTGCCGACTTTGAAGAAAGGGATCCGCTTTTCAGGGATGGAGACTTTCTCCCCGGTCTTGGGATTGCGCCCCTCCTTGGCCCGGCGGACGCGCACCGTGAAGCTGCCAAACCCCCGGATCTCGATTTTCTCCCCCCGATGCAGGGCGGCTCGCATGTTCTGGAAGACCGTGTCCACGATGACCTCGCATTCCTTCTTGGTCAGCGTGGAAATTTTCTCTGACAGCGTCTGCACGAGATCGCTCTTCGTCATACCCTATCCCTCCGATTATGTTATTGCGCCAGATAGTCGAGCCGGATCTGCGTTCGGGTCAGGTGTTCATCGATTATACTTTTCGCCTCACCCCTTAGCAATTCGAGAATGGAATACTTATTTTTCGCCGGGGTGACGACCTGGGGCTCCCCTTCGATCTTCGCCATAATCCCCGCCTCGGCAACGGCGTCCTCCAGGTTGCCAAGGTTGTCGACCAGCCCCAAATTCTTGGCCTGCTCCCCGGAGAAGATCCGTCCGTCCGCGATCGCCAGAATGTCGTCGCGCGAGATATTTCGCCTCTCGGCCACGGTGTTCACGAACTGGGAGTAGACGTTGTCTATGACGCTCTGGAGGAGTTTCCTCTCCTCCGGCCTCATCTCCCGGAGCGGAGAGCCGATGTCCTTGAAATCGCCGCTCTTGATCACGATCCCCTTCACCCCGATCTTCTCGATCAGGTCCCGCACGTTCACGAAATTCATGATGACGCCGATCGAGCCGGTGATCGTCCCGGGGTTTGCGTAGATCTTTTCGGAGGCGCACGCGATGAGGAACCCTCCCGATGCGGCCAGCGCTCCCATGGACGCGACGACCACCTTCTTCCCGCCGACCTTCCTGACCTCCTCGAAGATCTCCTGGGATGGCCCCACGCCCCCTCCCGGCGTGTTGAGCCGCAGGACGATCGCCTTCACCGAGTCGTCCTTTGAGAACTTCTTGAGCTGCTCGATTGTGGCCTCGGAGTCGATGATCAGCCCGGTTATCGGGAGCACCGCGACCTTATCCCCCCGCGCGAAGGTGAACCACTCCATATTCGATACGGCCACGATCAGGACGAAGAACCCCGCCATGACGAGGACCATGATGAGACACCCGCGGAGGAACGGGTGCCGGGCCCTCTGCGGTTTGTAGGAAAACCTTTCAGCGCTCATCCGACTCCCGGATTCAATCCCCGTCGATATTCAGCTTGGCCCGGAGAGCTTCTCCAAATGCGGTTGTCTCCTCGGGCGGGTCGGAGGAGGGAGACAGATAGGATTCCATGTCCTTGCGTTCCGCCCCGTCCTGGTGCGCGCGAATGCTTAGCGAGATCTTCTTGTTGTTGCGGTCCACGGAGAGCACGACGGCCCCGACTTCGTCCCCCTCCTTGAACAGGGCGTTCGGGGTGTCGACCTTCTCCCGGGAGAGCTCGGAGATGTGCACGAGCCCTTCGACCCCGTCGGCGAGCTCCACAAAGACACCGAAGTCGGCAACCCGGGTGATCCGACCACTCACGGAGTCCCCTTTTTTGAAACGCCGATCGACCCCTTCCCACGGATCCGGGGACAGGTGCTTTACCCCGAGCGAGAACTTATGCGCCTCCGGGTCGATCTTGAGGACCTTCGCCTGGACACGGTCGCCTTTCTTGAGCACCTCGCCGGGGTGCTTGATCCGCTGGTTCCAGGAGAGATCGGAAATGTGGATCAGGCCGTCAATCTCCTCGCCAATATCGACGAACGCACCGAAATCGGTGATGTTTTTCACCACACCCTCGACCACCGTCCCTTCCGCGTGTGCCGACCGGAGCTCGTCCCAGGGGTTGGAAAGGAGTTGTTTGTACCCCAAGGAGATCTTCTTGTTCTCTTTCTCGAGCTTGAGGACCAGGATGTCAACGGTGTCCCCCGACTTCATGACCTCGGACGGGTCCTTGAGGCGCTTGCTCCAGGACATCTCGGATACGTGAAGGAGCCCCTCCACGCCTTCCTCGAGCTCGATGAAAGCTCCGTATCGTGTGATGTTCGTGACCCGCCCCGAGAGCTTCGCACCGACCTGGTAACGCTCATCGATATCGAGCCAGGGATCCGGCCGCATCTGCTTCAGTCCCAGGGAGATGCGTCCTTTCTCCCGATCGAACCGGATGACTTTCACGTGTTGCGTATCGCCTACCTTGCAGACGTGGGACGGATGGGCGACCTTGCCGTAGCTCATGTCGGTGATGTGCATCAGTCCGTCCAAGCCCCCCAGGTCCATGAAGACGCCGTAGTCGGTGATGTTCTTTACCTTCGCCACGACCTCGTCGCCTTCCTTGATGCTATCGAGAAGGGTTTTCCTTTTGCTCTCCCGTTCCTCCTCGAGATGGGCCCGCCGGGAAACTACGACGTTTGCCTTCTTGCGGGACAGCTTCAGGACCTTGAACATTCCTTCCAGGCCGATCACGCTGTCGTTGTCACGAACGGGCCGGATATCCACCTGGCTCCCCGGCAGGAAGGCCTTCACGCCCCATATGTCGACCGTGAAACCGCCCTTTACCTTGGCAACGATCGATCCCGGAACAGCGGTCCCTTCCTCCTGGGCCTTCTGCAGATCGTCCCACACCCGGATCCGCAGGACCTTCTCACGCGAGAGAAGGACGAATCCCTGCGAGGAGTCATACCGCTCCACCATGACATCGATGGAATCTCCGGGGGAAAACGTTTCTTTCTCCTCTTCGGTGAGTTCGGTAAGGGGGAGCATCCCCTCGGACTTTCGATTAATGTTGATCGCCACATACTCCTTGAGCACTTTGATCACCACCCCGTGGATGATTTCCCCTTCCTCGGGGTTTTCGATGCTCTCCGCGAACATCTTTCCGAAATCGTCTTCGGGCCTTACTTCTTCAACCTTTACCTCCCCCGCTGTTTCGTTGCTCGCTTCCCCACTTTTCTCCTCGGGAAGGTCGGAGTTCGTTGTGTTTTCCACCATCAAGTAGCTCCTCTTGATATTTTCTGCTTGTATATCATAACCCGTAATTGATGCAAACCATTAGAAGAAATTCCCTATATTCTCATTTATAGTACGCCACGTCGATCTGTTCCCCCTGCCACATTCTCCGGATTTTTCCCACCAGGTCGTCGATGATCCACTGCGGCGTGGAGGCGCCCGCGGTCACACCGACGCAGGCGGCTTCGGCCACCAGGTCGGGGGAAAGCTCTGCGTCCGTCTCGATGTGGAGTGTCCGGGGGTTGATTTCCCGGCAGATTTCCGCGAGGCGGCGGGTGTTCGCGCTGTTGTACCCGCCGAGGATGATCATGATATCCGTCTTCCCGGCCACCGCGGTGGACTCCTTCTGCCGGAGGATCGTGGCGTGGCAAATCGTGTTGAAAACGCGCACTTCGGGAAATTTTTTAAGCGCTGCGGAGACGAAATGCATCAAATTCTCGAACGACTGGGTGGTCTGCGCCACGATGCCCGCCTTCCGGACCACGGCCGCGCGCCGGATGTCCTCAAGGGAGGTAAGGATTGGAACTCCGGGCTCGATGTAGCTGATAATGCTTTTTACTTCCGGGTGGTTAGGGTCGCCAACCACGATCACGGCGTACCCTTCGCGGCTCAACGACCCCGCGTGCTCCTGCGCCTTGTTCACGAAAGGACAGGTGGCGTCGATGATCCGCACCCCCTTCTCGACCAGTGACTCATGATCAGGCCGCGTGATGCCGTGGGAGCGGACGATGACCTTTCCGCAGGGGACCTGATCCACCGACTGGATGACGTGCACACCGCGCTGTTCGAGCTCTTCCACTGCCTGGGGATTGTGGATCAGGGGCCCGAGGGAGTAAATCGGGACCTCGGCGGGAGCGTTGCCCTCCCCGCCTGCAGCGGTCTCGTTGGCGATGGAGATCGCCCTTTTCACGCCGAAGCAGAATCCCGCGCTGCGGGCGATGAGGATGCGCCTCACGACTTTTCCCCCACGCTCGTCCCGGGCGTCGGAGAGGGAATGTTGCGAAGCATCTCCTCGACCACTTCTTCCGCAGTGAGGGTCGTGGAGTCGATGTAGGTCGCCCCTTCCGCCATCCGGAGCGGGGAGTGCTGTCTCGTGCTGTCTTGAATGTCACGCCGGAGCACGTCCTGGAGGACTTCCTCGTATGTCTTCCCTTCCGCCGCGGCCCATTCTCGATACCTTCGCAGGGCACGTACCGCTGCATGGGCATCGAGGAAGAACTTCGCCTCGGCGTCCGGAAAGACAACCGTTCCCGTGTCGCGCCCTTCGAGAACGATGCCGCCTCCCTCTCCCATCTTCCTCTGGAGCGCCACCATGGCCTCGCGTACCGGGGCGTGGACCGAGACCTCCGAAGCCCCCATGCTGATCTCCGGGGTACGGATCGCGTCGCTCACGTCCTCTCCGGCCAGGAAGAGCCGCATCTCCTCCCTTTCCCGCCGGAACCCGATCGAAAGTCCCGCGCACATCCGCCCGAGACGCTTCCCGTCGGACCAGGGGATGTTCGATCGTCGGGCGGCGAGCGCGCACGTCCGGTACA
>Ga0307417_10000213_pt1 | contig 24646 bp, 20 predicted proteins | sample SalMarWE160210MG_2_FD_202514 | JGI IMG/M metagenome (GOLD analysis project Ga0307417, IMG submission 202514) | Salt marsh sediment microbial communities from the Plum Island Ecosystem LTER, Massachusetts, United States - WE1602-10 | ecosystem: Environmental > Aquatic > Marine > Intertidal zone... | reverse complement strand
GAGCGGCGCAAAGCGCTCCAGTCGCGCACCGCCGCGGTCGTGGTGCCATGCCTGCACGCGGCGATCTTCCTGATGCCACTGGCCATGCGGGCGTTCACGCCCGAGGTGATTGCTGCCAGCTGGCTCACCGTGTTCGCGTTGGAGACGATCCTTTACGCGGTCGGCACCGCCTTCATCGTGCTGCTGATGGTCAAGGACCACCATGTCGGCTATTACCGTCACGCCGCCGCCACCGACTTCCTGACCGGGCTGCCCAACCGGCGCGCCTTCCTGGAGAATGCGCTCCGGCTATGCGCGCACCAAGCCGACAGCAGCGGTTCGGTGACGTTGCTGATGTTTGATCTCGATCGTTTCAAGTCGATCAATGACCGTTTCGGCCATGCGGTCGGCGATGAAGTACTTCGCGTGTTCGCGCGGGTCGCGCGCCGCAGCACGCGCGCGAACGACATCATCGGCCGGATCGGCGGTGAGGAGTTTGCGGTCATCGTCGCCGAGCCGTTGGAATTGGGCCTGCGCATCGCCGAGCGCATTCGGGGCGGATTCGAAACGGCCGGCGCCGTGGTCGCCGGCCATGCGGTCGCCGCTACCGTCAGCATCGGCGCCGCAACGTCATATGAGCTGGTGACGAATATCGACGCGCTGATCGCCCGCGCCGACGTCGCGCTCTACCGGGCCAAAGGCGAAGGCCGCAACCGGTTGCGCGCGGCCGATGCCGAATCGGCGAACGAACGGGCGCGCCTGATTGCCGCCGTCGGCGGCCAGGGTAGCAAGCTAGGGCGTTTGCTGCGCCGCAAGAACGCCGCCTGACGCCGGTGCCCGGCCGCCTTAGGCAAGCGCCGAGATCTGGCAACGTATCGTTTACCCTATTAACGCTAGCATGCCGGGCATGTTGCGTTCCGCCGCCAGCCTGCGTCTCGACAGCGACCTGATCGCGCTCGAAGCCTGTGCCGAGCGTGCCGGTGCTGCGTTGGCCTGCGCCTATTCATCGTCGGCCGAATTCGACGCCGCCCTGATCGCTGCTCGCCGCGCCGCCGGCGCCTATGGGCCGCGCCGCCACCGCCGGCCCATGCTGGTAACCGCCGCCGCCATCGCCGTCGGGCTCACGATCATCGTCTTGCTGATTGTCTGAGCGCGCAACGGGCAAAGAAAAAGGGCGCTCTTTTTACGGAGCGCCCGAAAAGTTGCATCGCTTGCGCGATGGTTGGGAGGAACGCTTACGCCGAGTAGTACATCTCGAATTCGACCGGATGCGGCATGTGCTCGAAGCGGATCACTTCCGTCATCTTGAGGTCGATATAGCTGTCGATGAAGTCGTCGTCGAAAACGCCGCCGGCTTTCAGGAACGCGCGGTCCGCGTCTAGCTCACCCAGCGCTTGGCGGAGCGAGCCGCACACCGTCGGTATTTCCTTGAGCTCGGCCGGCGGCAGATCGTAGAGGTCCTTGTCCACCGCCGAGCCCGGATCGAGCTTGTTCTTGATGCCGTCGAGGCCGGCCATCAGCATGGCCGCGAAGGCGAGATAGGGATTGGCCAATGGATCGGGGAAACGCACCTCGACGCGCTTGGCCTTCGGGTTGGCGGTGTAGGGAATGCGGCAGGAGGCGGAGCGGTTGCGCTGCGAATAGGCGAGCAGCACCGGCGCCTCGAAACCCGGAACCAGCCGTTTATAGGAATTGGTGGTCGGGTTGGAGAAGGCGTTGATCGCCTTGGCGTGCTTGAGAATGCCGGCGATGTAGGACAGGCACATCTCCGACAGGTCTGCATATTTGTTGCCGGCGAATACCGGCTTGCCCGCCTTCCAGATCGATTGGTGGCAATGCATGCCCGAGCCATTGTCGCCGTAGACCGGCTTGGGCATGAAGGTCGCGGTCTTGCCGTAGATCTGCGCCACCTGCTGGATGCAGTATTTGTAGATCATCAGCTGGTCGGCCATGATCGTGAGCGGCGAGAACTTCATACCGAGCTCGTGCTGCGCGGAGCCGACCTCGTGATGGTGCTTCTCGGTTTTGACGCCCATCCGCGCCATGGCGCCGAGCATTTCCGAGCGCATGTCCTGCGCGGTGTCCTGCGGTGGCACCGGGAAGTAGCCTTTCTTGGTGCCGATGTGGTGGCCGAGATTGCCGCCTTCGTATTCGGTATCGGAATTGATCGGCAGCTCGATGGAGTCGAGCTTGAAGCCGGTGTTATACGGATTGGCCGCGTATTTGACGTCGTCGAACACGAAGAATTCGGCTTCCGGGCCGAAATAAACGGTGTCGCCCAAGCCCATCGACTTCACCAGTCCTTCGGCTCTCTTGGCGATGCCGCGCGGGTCACGGTTATAGGGCTCGCCGGTGGTCGGCTCGAGCACGTCGCAGACCAGCGACAGCGTGGTCTCGGCGAAGAATGGATCGATACAGGCGCTGGCCGGATCCGGCATCAGGTTCATGTCGGATTCGTGAATCGCCTTCCAGCCGGCGATCGATGAGCCGTCGAACATCTGGCCTTCGGCGAAAGTCTCTTCTTCTATCATCGAGATGTCGAATGTGACGTGCTGCCACTTGCCGCGCGGATCCGTGAAGCGGAAATCGGCATATTTCACATCATTGTCTTTGATCAACTTCATGACATCTTTGGCTGTCGTCATGGATTGCATTCCCCCTTTTTTGAAAAGTACCCGCGAAAGCGTTGTGCTCGCGGATTAGATAGCGTCGACCCCTGACTCTCCGGTCCTGATGCGGATGGCTTCCTCGATATTGGACACGAATATTTTGCCGTCTCCGATGCGACCGGTTTGGGCGGCGCGCCGGATCGCCTCTATCGCCTTGTCCGCCATGTCATCGCCAAGCACGATCTCGATCTTCACCTTGGGGAGAAAATCGACCACATATTCGGCGCCGCGATAAAGTTCGGTGTGCCCCTTCTGCCGGCCAAAACCCTTGGCCTCGGTGACCGTGATGCCTTGCAGTCCAACTTCCTGCAGCGCCTCCTTCACCTCGTCGAGTTTGAATGGCTTGATGATGGCCTCGATTTTCTTCATTGCTTGTCCTTCCTCCCGAGCCCGCCGCACTAATCGGGAGAGCCGCGCTACCGGTTAGCAGGTCCCGTGCCAATCCAGCGACCGAACGAAAGTGCTTTCGCTGCAAAGAGTTACATGGTGGCAGACTCGATTGCGAACGGATTGCCTAACGTTCGACGCCCAGCAATTAAGCATTCTGCATAAACTATTGCCAGAGAGAGAAGAAGTACTGCGGCCCAGCCTCTTAGAGCGAATTGTCGGTCTGAAGGCCGCCCGATAGACTCGACCTCGATGATCGAACTGCTCACAACCGCCGAAATGGCAGAGGCCGACCGGCTGACGATCGCGGCTGGCATGCCCGGCATCGAGCTGATGGAGAATGCCGGCCGCGCCGTGGCTGAGGCTGCCGTCGGCTTGCTGCAAGGCCTGCCCGTGGTGGTGGTCGCAGGTCCGGGCAACAATGGCGGCGACGGCTTTGTGGCGGCGCGCCTGCTGGCCGAGCGCGGGCACGACGTGCGCGTGGCTTTCGTCGGCGATCGCCAGCGGCTCAAGGGCGATGCCGCGCTGGCGGCCGGGCGCTGGCGCGGGCCGGTCGTGCAAGCGTCGCCGGGGACGATCACAGGGCAGGAACTCGTCATCGATGCGCTGTTCGGCGCCGGCCTCGACCGCGAGGTAGCGGGCCTGCCGCGCGCCATGATCGAGGCGATGAACGCAAGCGGGGCGCCGGTGGTCGCGATCGATCTGCCGAGTGGGGTGAACGGCACCACCGGTGCGGTGATGGGGGTCGCGGTCAACGCCAGCCAAACCGTGGCCTTTTTCCGCCGCAAGATCGGCCATCTGCTGCTGCCGGGCCGGCTGCATTGCGGGACGGTACAAGTGGCCGATATCGGCATCCCGACGGCCGTGCTGGAGCAGATCAAGCCCTCTGTCTATGTCAACGAGCCGTCGCTCTGGAGCCAGGCCTTGCCGCGGTTGCGGCCGGAGGGCCATAAATATTCGCGCGGCCATGCGGTGGTGGTATCCGGCGGCGTGTCGACCACCGGCGCGGCCCGGTTGGCGGCGCGTGGAGCGCTACGGGCGGGGGCGGGCCTGGTGACCCTCGCCAGCCCGCGCGAGGCCCTCAGCGTCAACGCGGCGGCCAGCCTGGCCGTCATGGTGCGGCCAGTAGACGGCGCAGCGGAATTAGCTGAATTTCTCGCCGATAAACGCCGCAATGCGATTGCAATGGGGCCCGGCGGTGGCGTCGGGGCCGCGACGCGGGAGCTGGTCATGGCGGCGCTCGCCAGCAAGGCCGCCGTGGTGCTCGATGCCGATGCGCTCACCAGCTTTGCAGGCGAACCGGCGATGCTCGCATCGGCCATTGCCGAGCGCGGCGGGCCGAGCGTGGTGCTGACTCCACACAAAGGTGAATTCGCTAGTTTATTCCAATTGATACAGCAATATCATAATGTTAATTTAAAACTTGAAAAAACTCGGCTAGCAGCCAGATTTAGCGGGGCTACCGTGGTGCTCAAGGGTGCAGACACGGTTGTGGCTGCCCCCGACGGTCGCGCCACCATCGCCGCCAACGCGTCGGCCACCCTCGCCACCGCCGGCTCGGGCGACGTGCTTACCGGCATGATTGTCGGCCTGCAGGCGCAGGGCATGCCGGCGTTCGAGGCCGCCAGCGCCGCCGTCTGGCTGCATGGCGAGGCCGCCGCCAGCTTCGGCCCCGGCCTGATTTCGGAGGATTTGCCGGATGAGCTGCCGCGCGTGTACCGGCGGCTGTTTGCGGATCCCGCCCGCTAGGTCACCTGGAACCAGGCCGCCATGCCGGCCGCCATGTGCTCGATCATGTGGCAGTGGATCATCCATTTGCCGGGGTTGTCGGCGACGAAGGCGACGCGTTCAGCCCGCTCCACGTCCACGATCACGGTATCGAGCCAGTAAGGCCGCCAGCCCTCGCTGCTGGGATCAAGCTGGCGGAAATGATGGCCGTGCATATGCATGGCGTGCGGAAAAGCGGTCCGGTTGGCGAAATTGAGCATCACCGTGCGCCCGCGCGGCACCGTGAACATCGGCGGGCCGTCATGACCGGTGGCCGAAACTTCGGCCAGCGCCCAGATGCGCTGTTGCGGTGGAACGCCGTAACCCTGGAAGCCGCCGCGGCCCGTGCCGCGACCCATCATGCCGCCGCCCATGCCGCGTCCCATCATCATGGCCATGCCGCCGCCGTCGAGTGGCACGTCGAGCTTGAGCGCGTTGGCGACGTCCAGCTTGGCGGGGATTGGATTGTCCGGCAGCGGTTTGGGCTCGGGTAGCGGCTTGTCGCGCAGCGCGGGGCCGGCGTCATAGACCAGCCGGCCGATCTCCAATTCGCCGCCGCGCAGGTCATCGACCGTGATTGGCGCGTGCGCGCCGGCTTTGAGCGTCGCGTCGAGGAACAGGTCGACGCGATTGCCGGGTGCCAGCCGCAATACGCCGTTGGGCGCGACATTGGGCGGGCAGGGCTGGCCGTCGACCGCCATCACCCGCGCTGCGTGCTGCGCGATGCGGAACTGGAAGATGCGTGAATTGGCGGTGTTGACGATGCGCAGGCGCAGCCGCTCGTTGGTCTTCACGGCCAAATCGAGCGTGTCCTCGCTGTTGAGCGTGATGTACTGGCCGAGCCTTCCGGCCATCATGGCGTCGTGGAAATTGCCAAAGCTCGGCTGGATGGTGCCGTCGTCCATCAGCCGCCAGTCGTCGAGCACCAGCACTAGGTCACGGTCGACTTCGACCGGCGCGCGCTCCTCGACCACCAGTACGCCGTAGAGCCCGCGCGCCAATTGTTCGGAGGAGCCGAAATGGGTGTGATACCAGAAGGTGCCGGCATCGGGCGGCACGAAGTGATAGTCGAAGCTCCGGCCCGGCTCGATCGGGTTTTGGGTGAGAAACGGAACGCCGTCCATGGCATTGGGCAGCCGCAGGCCGTGCCAATGGATCACGGTCGATTGGTCGAGATCGTTGACCAGCCGTACCTTCAATTCGTCGCCCTGTTTGACCCGCAGCGTCGGGCCGGGGCTCATGCCGTCATAGCCCCAGATCGGTGTCGGGCCGGCATCCTTGCCGCGCAACCGCGCCTGGCCTGCACGTGCATGCAGGGCGCGATAGCCGTCGCTCCGCTTGTCCTCGCCGAAAGAACGCGCCGGCAACGCCATAGCCGTCAGTGTCATGCCGGCGCCAGCGAGTAGCCGCCGGCGGCTAACCGGAAAGAGGTGCGAAAGCGAGGAGAGCACGGTTGTCATCGGTTGAAGCTCGTTTGATCGCGCCGCCGCCTGCTTTACACCATGGCTAGGAAGAGCCCTATTGAGGCAGCTCAAAGGCCGCCTATTTTTGTTGCTGTGGCTGGGATTTCGCGTGATATAAGCCCGCCGCCCGAAAAGGCAGGGTTTGTCGCCTTGCTCTCGCGGGCCGCGGCGTCTAAGCCCTGCCGGATTGCGGCGCCGGAGGGCTCCTTTGATTTGCCCTTTGCGGGCGTGGCGGAATTGGTAGACGCGCGGGATTTAGGTTCCCGTGACGAAAGTCGTGGGGGTTCGAGTCCCTCCGCCCGCACCATGCCGAGGGTTTAGCGATCGCGGGCGCCAGCCCTTGAATTTCGACAAGGCGCGAGGCGGCAAACCAAACGGGTCCGCGCGCGTGGCAAGCAAAGAAGTGTGTGGTCAATGCAGGTTACCGAAACGCTTTCCGAAGGTCTCAAGCGTGAATTCCAGGTGGTCGTTCCGGCCGCCGAACTCGACGCCAAGGTCAATGCGCGCCTGGACGAATTAAAAGGTCGCGTCCGCCTCGACGGCTTCCGCCCCGGCAAGGTGCCGGTCGCTCACCTCAAGCGCGTCTATGGCCGCTCGGCCATGGCCGAGGTGATCGAGGCGACCGTGCGCGACGCCAACAACCAGATCGTCAGCGAGCGCGGATACAAACTCGCGGCGGAACCCAAGGTGACCTTGCCGGAGGAGAAGGACGCGATCGAACAATTGATCGCCGGCAAGAGCGACCTCAATTACACTATGGCGGTCGAGATCGTGCCGCCGATTACCCTTGCCGATTTCAAGACCATCAAGCTCACCAAGCTGACCAGCGAGGTGACCGACGCCGAGGTCGAGGAGGGCATCGCGCGTATCGCCGAGCAGAACAAGCTGTACACGGCGAAAGGCGAAGGCATGAAGGCCGCCAAGGATGACCGCGTCGTCATTTCCTATGCCGGCACCATCAATGGCGAGCCATTTGAAGGCGGGACCGGCGAAGACGCGGCGGTATTGATCGGATCGAATACGTTCATCCCTGGCTTCGAGGACCAGCTCATCGGCATCGCCGCTGGCGAGACCCGCACGCTCAAGGTGAGGTTTCCGGAGCACTATCAAGCCGAGCATCTCGCTGGCAAGGACGCCGAATTCGTCGTCACAGCGAAATCGGTCGAGACGCCCGGAAAGGTGACGGTCGACGACGCGTTCGCCAAGTCGCTTGGCCTTGAATCCATCGCCAAGTTGCGCGACGCGGTCAAGGATCGCATCACGCGCGACCACGCGGGCGCTTCGCGGCAGAAGCTCAAACGCGCGTTGCTCGATGAACTCGACAAGCGCCACAAGTTCGAGCCGCCGCCGTCGCTGGTCGAGGAGGAATTCAACCGCGTCTGGAAGACGGTGTTGCAGGAAATGGAGACCGAGAAGAAAACCTTCGCCGATGAGAATACCACCGAGGAGAAGGCCAAAGCCGAATACCGCGCCATCTCCGAGCGCCGCGTGCGGCTCGGCCTGGTGCTGGCCGAGATCGGCGAGAAGAACAATATCACCGTGGCCGAGGACGAAATCAGCCGCGCGGTCATGGAGCAGGCGCGCCAATTCCCGGGCCAGGAGCAGCGGGTGTGGGACTTTTACCGGCAGAACCCGCAAGCCGTCGCCGGCCTGCGCGCGCCGATCTATGAGGAAAAAGTTGTCGATTTCCTGCTCGAGCTCGCCGAGTTGACCGAGAAAAAGGTCCCGCGCGAGGAGCTCTACAAGGAAGACGACGAATCGGCCGCCTAAGCGCACCCCATTGCGTTCGCTGCTTGCCGAAATTAGATCATGCCCGGCGCGGGAGCGGGGCTAATCTAGCCGTCGTGATTCGCGTGAAGGAAATGATATGAACGATCCGGTCGAAAATTACATGCAGCTCGTCCCCATGGTGGTCGAACAGACCAACCGCGGCGAACGCGCCTACGATATCTTTTCCCGGCTTCTGAAGGAGCGCATCATCTTCATCACCGGGGCCATCGAAGACGGCATGGCCACGCTGGTGGTGGCGCAACTTCTGTTCCTGGAAGCCGAGAACCCGAAAAAAGAAATCTCGATGTACATCAACTCGCCGGGCGGGGTGGTGACGGCGGGCATGGCGATCTACGACACCATGCAGTTCATTCGTCCGCCGGTTGCCACGCTCTGCGTTGGGCAAGCGGCCTCGATGGGGTCGCTACTTTTGGCCGCAGGCGCCAAGGATCAGCGCTTTGCGCTGCCTAACGCCCGCATCATGGTCCACCAGCCGTCTGGCGGGTTCCAGGGCCAGGCCACCGATATCATGCTGCATGCCCAGGAGATTCTGAACCTGAAGAAGCGGCTCAACGAGATCTACGTGCACCACACCGGACAGTCGCTGAAGAAGATCGAGGATGCGCTCGAGCGTGACTTTTTCCTTACCGCCGAAGCCGCCAAGGACTTCGGCCTGGTCGACAAGGTTATCGACAAGCGGCCGGAGGAAATGCTTCCGAAACCCGCCTGATGCCCCCGCGTCACGGTTCCAGCGGTTTCCCCAGGCCGGGCGGTGCCCCGGAATGGCCACTTTTACTGTGGGGTTTGCGCGGGCATTATCGTTAATAGATTCTTGATTATCACGTCGTTAGCATGCTTCGCTTATGATGTGGGGGAGAAGCAGGGTCAGCGGGCCTCCCGGACTTAAGGCCCGCCGTGCTGGAATTCCGGCGCGAAACTTGCTTGGCTTATTGCGGCGCGTCTAGGCGGGTGCACGGGGCTTTCGCCGATCACGGAAACTACGACAGCAAGTTCAAGAGTGTGACGGAGAATGGAATGAGCAAAGTCGGCGGCGGCGATTCAAAGAACACTCTCTACTGCTCGTTCTGCGGCAAGAGCCAGCACGAAGTGCGCAAGCTCATTGCTGGCCCGACGGTCTTCATCTGCGATGAATGCGTCGAACTGTGCATGGACATCATCCGCGAGGAGAACAAGTCCTCGCTGGTGAAGTCGCGCGACGGTATCCCGACGCCGAAGGAAATTCGCAAGGTTCTCGACGATTACGTCATCGGCCAGGACCACGCCAAAAAGGTGCTCTCGGTCGCCGTGCACAATCACTACAAGCGGCTCAACCACCAGACCAAGCATAACGACGTCGAGCTTGCGAAGTCCAACATCCTGCTGATCGGCCCGACCGGCTCCGGCAAGACGCTGCTGGCGCAGACGTTGGCGCGCATCCTCGATGTACCGTTCACGATGGCGGATGCCACCACGCTCACCGAAGCGGGTTATGTCGGCGAAGACGTGGAGAACATCATCCTCAAGCTGCTGCAGTCGGCTGATTACAATGTCGAGCGCGCGCAGCGCGGCATCGTTTATATCGACGAAATCGACAAGATTTCGCGTAAATCCGACAACCCCTCGATCACCCGTGATGTATCGGGCGAGGGCGTGCAGCAGGCACTGCTAAAGATCATGGAAGGCACCATCGCCTCGGTGCCGCCACAGGGCGGGCGCAAGCATCCGCAGCAGGAATTCCTGCAGGTCGACACGACGAATATCCTGTTTGTCTGCGGCGGCGCATTCTCCGGCCTCGACAAGATCATCTCGGCGCGCGGGCGCTCCACCTCGATCGGCTTCGGCGCCAAAGTGGTCGCCCCTGAGGACCGCAAGCAAGGCGAAATTTTCCGCGAGGTCGAGCCTGAGGACTTGCTCAAATATGGCCTGATCCCCGAATTTGTCGGCCGCCTGCCGGTGGTCGCCACGCTCGAGGACCTCGACGAGGCCTCGCTCAAGAAGATTCTGGTCGAGCCGAAGAACGCTCTGGTCAAGCAGTACCAGCGGCTGTTCGAGATGGAGTCGATCGACCTCACGCTGGCCGAGGAGGCGCTTGGCGCCATCGCCCGCAAGGCGATCGACCGCAAGACTGGCGCGCGGGGCTTGCGCTCCATCATGGAGGGTATCCTGCTCGACACCATGTTCGATCTGCCGAGCCTGGAGGGGGTCGAGGAGGTGGTGATCTCCAAGGAGGTGGTCGAGGGCACCGCCCGGCCGCTCTACATCTATGCGGACCGCGGCGACCGCACCGCCGAGCAGGGCGGCGCCAGCGCCTGATGCGTTGCCGGTCGGGGGCTTGCGAGCTCGGATAAAGCCCCCGATTCGCGCGGTTTCTTGTACCGATCGCAGCGACTAAGGCCGTTTTAACTTGAAAAGCAGGCCTTACTTGCGGACCCTAGGGCGTCATCATAGGTATAGTGTCGCAAGCGAGTTGGCGTACGAAAGATCGTAGTATCCGGCTGGGTATCCTTGCGTACCCTCCACGTAAGACACTTCGGGCAGCTAGCCCGGTCCCTACTGGCACTGTTCTTGCGATGCCGCATCAGCGGGTCTCTGGAACGGGGGCACAACAAAAAGGACAAAACCAATGACCAACAAGCCACGACCCACGCTGCAGCCGGGCGAGACCCGGGCCTATCCGGTATTGCCGCTGCGCGACATCGTGGTGTTCCCGCACATGATCGTCCCGCTCTTCGTCGGCCGTGAAAAGTCGATCAAGGCGCTGGAAGAAGTGATGCGCTCCGACACCTTCATCCTGCTCGCCACCCAGAAGAACGCTTCCGACGACGATCCGGCGACCGACGCGATCTTCGAGGTCGGCACGCTGGCGAGCGTGTTGCAGCTGCTCAAGCTGCCTGACGGCACCGTCAAGGTGCTGGTCGAGGGCGTCGAACGCGCCAAGGTTCTCAAATACACCGACCGCAGCGATTACTACGAGGCCGACGCCAGCGTGCTGGTCGACGACGTCGGCGAGCGCGTGGAGGCGGAAGCCATGGCGCGCTCGGTGGTCACCGAATTCGAGAGCTATGTGAAGCTCAACAAGAAAGTGTCGCCCGAGGTGGTCGGTGTGATCCAGCAGATCGAGGATTACGCCAAGCTCGCCGATACGGTGGCGTCGCACCTCGCCGTCAAGATTCCCGACAAACAGGACATCCTGGAGACGCCGGTCGTCACCCAGCGTCTGGAGAAGGTGCTCAGCCTGATGGAGAGCGAGATCTCCGTCCTGCAGGTGGAAAAGCGCATCCGTACCCGCGTCAAGCGGCAGATGGAGAAGACCCAGCGCGAGTACTACCTCAACGAACAGATGAAGGCGATCCAGAAGGAGCTCGGCGACGAGGAAGGCAAGGACGAACTGCAGGAGCTCGAAGACAAGATCAAGAAGGTCAAGCTCTCCAAGGAAGCCCGCGAGAAAGCGACCCACGAGCTCAAGAAGCTGCGCCAGATGTCGCCGATGTCGGCGGAAGCCACCGTCGTGCGCAACTATCTCGATTGGCTGCTCTCGATCCCGTGGAACAAGAAGAGCAAGGTCAAGAAAGATCTCAATCTGGCCGAGCAGATTCTCGATGCCGATCACTATGGCCTGGAGAAGGTCAAGGAGCGCATCGTCGAGTATCTCGCCGTGCAACAGCGCGCCAATAAGCTGACCGGGCCGATCCTGTGCCTGGTCGGTCCTCCCGGCGTCGGCAAGACCTCGCTCGGCAAGTCGATCGCCCGCGCAACGGGACGCGAATTCGTGCGCGTGTCGCTTGGCGGCGTGCGCGACGAGGCCGAGATCCGCGGCCACCGCCGCACCTATATCGGCTCGATGCCCGGCAAGGTCATCCAGTCGATGCGCAAGGCAAAGACCTCGAACCCGCTGTTCCTCTTAGACGAGGTCGACAAAATGGGCGCCGATTTCCGCGGCGATCCATCGTCGGCCTTGCTCGAGGTGCTCGACCCCGAGCAGAACCACACCTTCAACGACCACTACCTCGAGGTCGACTACGATCTGTCCAGCGTGATGTTTATCACCACGGCGAACACGCTCAACATCCCGCCGCCGCTGATGGACCGCATGGAGATCATCCGCATCGCCGGCTACACCGAGGACGAGAAGGTCGAGATCGCGCGCAAGCATCTGATCCCGCACGCGGTCACTAAGCACGGCCTTGATGCGAAGGAATGGTCGATCGACGACGAAGCGCTGCTCACCATCATCCGCCGTTACACGCGGGAAGCGGGCGTGCGCAATCTCGAGCGCGAGCTCTCAACCCTGATCCGCAAGGCGGTGAAGGAGCTGATGACGTCGAAGAAAAAGTCGATCGCCGTCACCGCGACCAGCCTTGGCGATTATCTCGGCGTTCCGAAATACCGCTACGGCGAGATCGAGGCCGAAGATCTGATCGGCGTGGTCACCGGGCTTGCCTGGACCGACGTCGGCGGCGAACTGCTCACCATCGAAGCCGCGATGATGCCGGGCAAGGGCAAGATGACCGTCACCGGCAACCTGCGCGACGTGATGAAGGAGTCGATATCGGCGGCGGCGTCCTACGTGCGCTCGCGCGCGGTCGCCTTCGGCATCGAGCCGCCGTTGTTCGACAAGCGCGACATCCACGTGCACGTGCCGGAAGGCGCGACGCCGAAGGATGGGCCCTCGGCCGGTGTTGCCATGGTCACGGCCATTGTCTCGGTGATGACCGGCATTCCGGTGCGCCGCGATGTTGCCATGACCGGCGAGATCACGCTGCGCGGCCGCGTGCTGCCGATCGGTGGTCTGAAAGAGAAGCTGCTGGCCGCCTCGCGCGGCGGCATGAAGACCGTGCTGATCCCGGAGGAGAACGCCAAGGACCTGGTGGAAATCTCCGACACGATCAAGAAGGGCCTGGATATCATCCCGGTCCAACGCATGGACGAGGTGCTGGAGCGCGCGCTCACGCGTAAGCCCGAGCCGATCGAGTGGGATGAGGCGAGCGCCAAGCTGGCGGAAGCGGCGGCCGCCGCCGAAAAACCGGGGGTCGAGGACGACGGCTCCGGCCTGACCGCGCACTGAACGGTTCGGCTTGCTACGAAACACGAAACGGCGCCGCAAGGCGCCGTTTTCGCGTACTTGCATCGCCGTGCGGTCGGGAGCTATTGGAATTAGAAACGGGCGGTTAGCTCAGCTGGTAGAGCGCCTGCTTTACACGCAGGATGTCGGCGGTTCGAGTCCGTCACCGCCCACCAGCCTTCGCGCCTCCGGCGCTACGGCTCGGTAAACCAACCTTGAGTGCGAAGGCGAAGGCTGCCGCGCCGAAGTCGCTTTAGCGACGGAGGTGGCCAGTCAATTCCCCAAAACGAAACGGCAGGCAAGGAGCCGATTGCTCCCCGCCTGCCGCTTTTTCCCCGGAGGGTCCGGCTTTTAAAAAGCCGTCAGACCGATTCCTTCAATTCCTTGGACGCGCGGAACGCGACCTTCTTGCTCGCCTTGATCTGGATCGCTTCGCCGGTGGCGGGATTACGACCCATGCGCGCGGCGCGCCGGCGTACCTGCAGGATGCCGAGCCCGCCGATGCGGATGCGCTCGCCCTTCTTCAAATGCTTCACAATGTTGCCGACGAAATCGCCGAGCACGGTTTCCGCCTGCTTCTTCGACATCTCATGGGTTTCCGCGAGCGCCGCGGCGAGATGTTTCAATGTGACGGTCGGCGGTGTCGGAGCCTTTCCAGGAACCGTAGCCATTTGTGGGACCCTCCTCGTGAATCCGCGAGCTTGGCGGAGCGCCAAACACGCCGCCCGAATAGACGATTCGGGGGCGGTCTGACCATCGATTCTTCGCGTCAAATAAGGCTTTTTCGCAGTTTTGGGAGGGTGGTCCGCTTTACCTTGACTAAGGATTGGGGCGCCTATAACTCGAACCGGCGCCCGCGGGGGCGTAGCTCAGTTGGTTAGAGCGCTGCCCTGTCACGGCAGAGGTCGCGGGTTCGAGTCCCGTCGCTCCCGCCATCTTTTCAATGACTTAGCCACGATTACCGGCTCCCGGAGCGGTGGCTTTTCCAACCCGGATCGCGCCGTGAACAACCCCCTCCCACCGGTTAAGGCGCTGTTCTTCGACGTGTTCGGAACGCTGGTGGATTGGCGCACCTCGGTCGCCCGCGAGGCCGAACGAATCCTCGGCGCCCTTGGGTATAACCTCGACTGGACCGCCTTCGCCGACGCCTGGCGGGCCGAATACCAGCCCGGCATGGAGGAGGTGCGCGCCGGCCGTATCCCGTTTTCCAAGCTCGACGTGCTGCACCGGCGCAATCTGGAGCGCATCCTGCCGCGCTTTGGATTGCAGAACTTGTCCGACGAGGTGCTCGACGATCTGACGCTGGTGTGGCACCGGCTCGACGCTTGGCCTGACGTGCCGGCGGCAATGGCGCGCCTCAAAAAGAAATTCTGGCTCGCGCCGTGCTCGAACGGGAACATCTCTTTGATGGTCGATCTCGCCCGCCGCAACGATTTACCGTGGGACGCCATCCTCGGATCGGAAGTGGCCGGCGACTTCAAGCCGAAGCCGCGCGTCTATCTCGCCGCTTGCGAGGCGTTCAGTCTGGCGCCCGCGCAATGCATGATGGTCGCCGCCCACAGCCGCGATCTAGCCGCCGCGGCGAAACTTGGCTTGCGCACCGGCCACATCGCGCGGGTGAACGAACACGGCCCCAACACCGGCGAGCCCGCGCCGACCGTGCCGGTCGATGCGGCGGGTAGGGACCTCGCCGATCTCGCGGATAAGCTCGGGGCGTAAGTTTCAACCCCGATACAGCGGCTCCGGCTGTTCGAAGAAGCTCGCCAGGATGTGATAGACCAGCAGGTAGTTCTTCTGCTGGAAGCTGGCGTGGGCGATGCCCGGCATCACAGCGAACTGTTTGTCCGGATTCGGCAGCTTGGCGAAGAAGGCCAGCAAATCCTCCATTGACGCGATGCCATCCCATTGCCCGCGCATAATAATGGTCGGCACCGTGATCTTCTCGGGATCCACCACTGGCAATTTCGCGCACATGTCGACGTAGGTGCCGGTCGGCACGGAATCGTCGAGCGCGGTGATGGCGTCGGCGAAAGCCTCGATCACCTTATCATCAGCAGTGCCGGGATGGTCGCGCGTGAAAATCGATCGCACGAAGGCCTTGTCAATTCCGCGCCGGTTCTTGGCCGTGAATTCGGGCAGTTTCTTGCGCCGCTCGGCGAGCGTGGGCGAGCCCTCGCCGGTCCACACCATGGCGTCGAGCGCCAGCCGCGCCACCATCTCAGGGTGGCGCTGGGCAAACAGCGCTGCGCGCAGCGCGCCCGACGAAATGCCGTAGACCATGAGCGGTCGCTTGCCGCGCAGCTCCTGGATATAGAGCGCTGCCGCGTAGCAATCGTCCGCTCCCTGCGAGATTGGCGCATTGTTGTCGCGGTCCTTCGTTGACCGGCCATAGCCTTCCATGTCGACCGACCAGCAGTCGAAACCGAGGCGGGCGAAGTGGTCCATCGCCGAGACTCGCCCCGGCACCTGCAGGTCGAAGGTCGGCTGCGAGGCCATGGAGGAGCCGTGCACGAACAGGATGGTGCCGGCGCTCTTTTTTGGATCGCCGGCGCATTTTTCCCACAGGAACAGCTTCACGCCGCCGTCCTTGGTGGTCCAATGCTCCTGGCCCTTTACCGCCGCGATTGCCATTTCGTTCATCGCGCACCCATGCCGTTGCTGTGGAATTGCCTTTCGTCAAGGGCGGCCACGGCCGCGCCGGGGCGCGACTATCGAGGCTGGCTTGACGCCCGTCAATTGCGGGGCTTTGGCGGCGACGCGCTCGTGGATGCCACAGATTGCCGTCTTGCCACCCATTGTGCGCTGCGCTAAGCCTCAATTGCTCCCGTCCATGAGGCTTCCCCATCACGGCATGGGCGTTTTGTGCGGGGCTAACGGCGCCGTTTCGGGCCGCCGCGCAGTCCGGGACGGGCGGAAATCCGGGTAGGGCGCAGGGCTCGCATGCTTTGAGGTGGCCGATGCACGCATTGCTGCTGGATTATCTGCCCCTGGTTATCTTCGTCGCGGTGGCGCTCGTCATCGCGTTGGCACTGCTGATCGCGCCCTTCATCGTGGCGTACAAGCAGCCGGACCCGGAGAAGCTGTCGGCCTACGAATGCGGGTTCAACGCCTTCGACGATGCCCGCATGCAATTCGACGTGCGCTTCTATTTGGTCGCCATCCTGTTCATTATTTTCGACCTCGAGGTGAGTTTCCTGTTCCCCTGGGCGGTGGCGTTCCACGAGGTCGGGGTTCCCGGCTTCTGGGCGATGATGGTGTTCCTTGGCGTTCTGACAATCGGATTCATATATGAATGGAAAAAGGGAGCGCTCGAATGGGATTGATAGCCCCATGACGCTCATCGCACCCGACGCAACAGGCGTTCTCGATCTGCGCACCGGCAAGCCGGTCGGCAGCGACGACGCCTTTTTCCGCGACGCGAACAGTGAATTGTCCGATAAGGGCTTCCTGGTCACCTCCGTCGACAATCTCATCACCTGGGCGCGTACCGGCTCGCTGATGTGGATGACCTTCGGCCTGGCCTGCTGCGCCGTCGAGATGATGCAGATGGCGATGGCGCGCTACGACTGCGAACGCTTCGGTTTTGCCCCGCGCGCCTCGCCGCGCCAGTCCGACGTCATGATCGTCGCCGGCACGCTCACCAACAAGATGGCGCCGGCGATGCGCAAGGTCTACGACCAGATGCCGGAGCCGCGCTATGTGATCTCCATGGGGTCGTGCGCCAACGGCGGCGGCTACTACCATTACTCATATTCAGTCGTGCGCGGCTGCGACCGCATCGTGCCGGTCGATATCTACGTGCCCGGCTGTCCGCCGACCGCCGAGGCGCTGCTTTACGGCGTCTTGCTGTTGCAGAAGAAGATCCGCCGCACCGGCACGATCGAACGTTGAACAGAATCGGCCATGGACGAGACGCTCGACAGGCTTGGGTCAACCATCAAGACCGCGCTGGGCGCATCCGTCGCCGGCTATGAGATCGCATACGGCGAGCTGACCGTTCACGCGCGCGCCGCCGACATCGTCAAGGTCGCGAACTTCCTGCGCGACGACCCGGCCTGCCAGTTCGTCTCCATCATCGACGTGACCGCGGTCGATTGGCCCGGCCGCGAGCAGCGCTTCGACGTGGTCTATCATCTGCTTTCGCCGCGCATGAACCAGCGCGTGCGCGTAAAGATCATGACCGACGAAGCAACGCCGGTCGCCTCGCTGGTCGGCGTCTATAGCGGCGCCGACTGGTACGAGCGCGAGACCTACGATCTCTACGGCGTGCTGTTTACCGGCCACCCCGACCTTCGGCGCATCCTCACCGATTACGGCTTCGAGGGTCATCCGCTGCGCAAGGATTTCCCGCTCACCGGTTTCGTCGAGGTGCGCTGGGACGACGAGCAGAAGCGGGTGCTCTACGACAAGGTGAAGCTCAACCAGGAATTCCGCACCTTCGATTTCATGTCGCCGTGGGAGGGCACTGACTATGTGCTGCCGGGTGACGAGAAGGCGAAAGTCGAGGGCAAGGGATCGTAATGGCCGAAACGGCGGTACGCAATTTCACGGTTAATTTCGGGCCGCAGCATCCGGCGGCGCATGGCGTGCTGCGCCTGGTGCTGGAGCTTGATGGAGAAATCGTCGCGCGTTGCGATCCGCATATCGGCCTTTTGCATCGCGGCACCGAAAAGCTGATCGAGTACAAGACCTATCTGCAAGCGGTGCCCTATTTCGACCGGCTCGACTATGTCGCGCCGATGAACCAGGAACACGCTTTCTGTCTGGCGACGGAGAAGCTACTCGGCATCGAAGTGCCACGGCGCGGGCAATTGATCCGTGTGCTCTATTGTGAGATCGGCAGGCTGCTGTCGCACATCCTCAACATCACCACGCATGCGCTTGACGTCGGCGCGCTCACCCCGCCGCTTTGGGGTTTCGAGCCGCGCGAAAGACTGATGGCGTTCTACGAGCGCGCCTCCGGTAGCCGCATGCACGCGGCCTATTTCCGTCCCGGCGGCGTGCACCAGGATCTGCCGCCGGATCTCATCGACGACATCGAGGCTTACTGCGAACCCTGCCTCAAGATGTGCGACGACATCGAGGGCTTGCTCACCGACAACCGCATCTTCAAGCAGCGTCTGGTCGACATCGGCGTGACCTCGCTCGCCGAAGCCTGGAACCGGGGCTTTTCCGGCGTGATGGTGCGCGGTTCGGGTGCGGCCTGGGATTTGCGCAAGGCGCAGCCCTACGAATGCTATGCCGAGATGGAATTCGACATCCCCATCGGCAAGAACGGCGACTGCTATGACCGTTACCTCATCCGCATGGAGGAGATGCGCCAGTCGATCCGCATCATGCGTCAGTGCATCGCCAAGCTGCGCGCGCCGGACGGCCAGGGTCCGGTATTGATCGTCGACCACAAGATTTCACCGCCGCGTCGCGCCGACATGAAACGCTCGATGGAGGCGCTCATTCATCATTTCAAGCTCTACACCGAGGGTTTCCACGTGCCGGCCGGCGAAGTCTATGCCGCGGTCGAAGCGCCCAAGGGCGAATTCGGCGTCTATCTCATAAGCGACGGCAGCAACAAACCCTACAAGTGCAAGATCCGCGCGCCCGGCTTCCCGCATATGGGCGGGATGGATTTTCTCTGCCGCGGCCACATGCTGGCCGATTGCTGCTCGGTCCTCGGCTCGCTCGATATCGTGTTTGGAGATGTAGACCGATGAGCGTTCGCCGCCTCGCCCCGCAGGAAGTGCAGCCGAAGGAGTTTTCCTTCAGCAAGGAGAACTTCGTCTGGGCGAAGGAGCAAGTAAAAAAATATCCGGAAGGCCGCCAAGCCTCCGCGATCATTCCGCTGATGTGGCGCGCCCAGGAGCAGGCCGGCGGCTGGCTGCCGGAAGTGGCGATCCGCTATGTCGCCGACTTGCTCGGGCTTGCCCATATCCGCGCGCTCGAGGTCGCGACCTTCTACACCATGTTCAATTTGTCGCCGGTTGGAAAATTCCATGTGCAACTGTGCGGCACCACGCCCTGCCGGCTGCGTGGCGCCGACGACCTGGAAAAAATCTGCCGCAAGCGGATCGGCGAGCAGGGCGAGATGACCGCCGACGGCAAGTTCTCCTGGGTCGAGGTCGAGTGTCTGGGCGCCTGCGTCAATGCGCCGATGGTGCAGATCAGCGCCGACTTTTACGAGGACCTCGACGCCAAAAGCTTCGGCAAGATCCTCGATCAGCTCGCCGCCGGCAAGACTCCGAAGCCTGGCCCGCAGGTGAAGCGGCAATTGTCGGCGCCGGTGGGCGGCCCGACCACGCTTACCGACCTGTCGGCATTGCCAACCTCGCAACGCCTTCCGCAGGATTGATGGATGCTCGCTGACAAGGACCGCATCTTCACCAACCTCTATGGCCTCCACGATTGGGGCTTGAAAGGTGCGCGTGCGCGCGGCGCCTGGGACGGCACCAAGCACATCCTGGAGAAGGGCCGCGACGCGATCATCAACGACGTGAAGGCGTCCGGCCAGCGCGGGCGCGGCGGCGCCGGCTTCCCCACCGGCTTGAAGTGGTCGTTCATGCCGAAGAAGTCCGACGGTCGTCCGCACTATCTCGTAGTCAATGCCGACGAGTCGGAGCCCGGCACCTGCAAGGACCGCGAGATCATGCGGCACGATCCGCATCTGTTGATCGAAGGCTGCCTGATCGCGGGCTTCGCCATGGGCGCCAATGCCGGCTACATCTATATCCGTGGCGAATTCATCAGAGAGCGCGAGCGGCTGCAGGCGGCAATCGATGAGGCCTATGCCGCCAAGCTGATCGGCAAGAACAATATCCACGGCTGGGATTTCGATCTCTACCTCCACCACGGCGCCGGCGCCTATATTTGCGGCGAGGAAACCGCTCTGCTCGAAAGTCTGGAAGGCAAGAAGGGCGAGCCGCGGCTGAAGCCGCCGTTTCCGGCCAATGTCGGCCTCTATGGCTGCCCCACCACCGTCAATAATGTGGAATCGATCGCCCAGGTGCCGGACATCATGCGCCGCGGCGCCGCCTGGTTCGCCGGCATCGGCCGGCCCAACAACACCGGCACCAAGCTGTTCTGCATTTCCGGCCATGTCGAGAAACCGTGCAACGTCGAAGAGGCCATGGGCATCCCGCTGCGCGAGCTGTTGGACACCCATGCCGGCGGCGTGCGCGGCGGCTGGGACAATCTGCTGGCGGTTATTCCCGGCGGCTCGTCGATGCCGCTGGTGCCGGCCGGCAAGGATTGGGCGGATTCGTTGGTGATGGATTTCGACGGCTGCCGCGACAAGAAATCGGCGCTCGGCACCGCCGCGGTGATCGTCATGGATAAAACCACCGACATCGTGCGGGCCATGGCGCGTATTTCCTATTTCTACAAGCACGAGAGCTGCGGCCAGTGCACGCCTTGCCGCGAAGGCATGGGCTGGATGTGGCGCGTTTTGACCCGCATGGCCGAAGGCCGCGCGCAGAAGCGCGAGATCGACATGCTGATGGAAGTCACCACCCAGATCGAGGGCCACACCATTTGCGCCTTCGGCGACGGCGCGGCCTGGCCGGTGCAGGGCCTGCTGCGGCATTTCCGTCCCGAGATCGAGCGCCGCATCGATGCCTACACGCGAAACGCCGACGCTAAAGGCGCGGTGCGCGAGGCTGCGGAGTGATGGCCATGATGCACCCCCGCCATCTCGCCCAGTTCAACGTTGCGCGCATCCGTTGTCCGCTCGACGATCCGCGCATGGCCGAGTTCGTCGACAATGTCGACCGCGTCAACAAGCTGGCCGAGCAGGTCGAGGGTTTCGTGTGGCGGCTGCAGGACGCCAGCGGCCACGCCATGAATATGACGGTCTATGGCGATCCAACCCTTCTGCCGAACCTGACGCTGTGGGAGAGCCCGCAAGCGCTGGAGCGCTTCGTGTGGCAGACACTGCATGGGCGCTTCTATCGCCGCCGCGAGGACTGGTTCGAACCGATGGCGACGCCGCTGGTGATGTGGTGGGTGTCAGCGGGCACGCGTCCGGCCATGGCGGAAGGCGTTAAGCGGCGCGATCATCTGATCGCGCACGGCCCGAGCGAACAGGCCTTCGGCTGGGAAAGCCTCCCCGAGGCACAGCTTTGGCGGACGCAGCGCGGCGTGAAAATTGCAGGCGCGCCGCATGCCGCCGTGGCAGCGGTATAGGGAGGAGGGGGCAGCCCGTGGAGCAGAACGATGACGTTCGAAAACAAAAACATGCGGTGCCGCACCTGCCGGTTCTGGTGGCCGATCGCCGAGGCCGCCGGCAAGGAAGCCAATCGCGACCACGCGATCCTCGGCCAGTGCCGGCGGTATGCGCCGCCGGCGCAGCTCGCGGACCTGCCCGATCACAGCCGGCACTACCCCTCCTGGGCGACGACCAAACGCGACGACTGGTGCGGCGATCACCAGCATGTTCAGCAATGATGACGCCGGATCGCATGAATTGAAGACTTGAGAAAAATGACCAAGCTCATCGTTGACGGCAAAGAAATCGACGTCCCGCCGGAGTACACGCTGCTCCAGGCCTGCGAGGCCGCCGGCGCGGAAATCCCGCGCTTCTGCTTCCACGAGCGGCTGTCGATCGCTGGCAATTGCCGCATGTGCCTGATCGAAGTTGCGGGAAATCCAAAGCCGCAAGCCTCCTGTGCTGTGGGCGTCAAGGATTTGCAGCCGAAGAAAGACGGCACGCTGCACGCGCTCAATACCAAGACGCCGTTGGTGAAGAAGGCGCGCGAAGGCGTGATGGAGTTCCTGCTGATCAACCATCCGCTCGACTGCCCGATCTGCGACCAGGGCGGCGAATGCGACCTGCAGGACCAGGCCATGGCCTATGGCGTGGACGCCTCCCGCTATGCCGAGAACAAGCGCGCGGTCGAAAACAAATATATCGGGCCGCTGGTCAAGACCATCATGACGCGCTGCATCCACTGCACGCGCTGCATCCGCTTCGCCACCGAAGTCGCCGGCGTGCCGGAGCTCGGCGCCATCGGCCGCGGCGAGGACATGGAGATCACCACCTATCTCGAACAGGCCATGATCTCGGAGCTGCAAAGCAACGTGGTCGATCTCTGCCCAGTGGGCGCGCTCACCTCGAAGCCTTACGCCTTCGCGGCGCGGCCGTGGGAGCTCGACAAGACGCAGTCGATCGATGTCATGGACGCGCTCGGCTCGGCCATCCGCATCGACACGCGCGGGCGTGAAGTCATGCGCATCCTGCCGTGCCGCAATGACGACGTGAACGAGGAATGGATTTCCGACAAGACCCGCCACGTGGTCGACGGCTTGCGCACCCAGCGGCTCGACCAGCCATACTTGCGCGAGAGCGGACGGTTGCGGCCGGCGAGCTGGCAGGAAGCTTTCGCGGCCATCGCCGCCAAGGTCAAAGCCGACACCGGCGACCGCATCGGCGCCATTGCCGGCGACCTGGCGGGCGCCGAAGAAATGTACGCTCTCAAGGATCTGATGGGCCGGCTCGGCAGCGCGAACATCGATGCGCGCCAGGACGGCTCAGCGCTTAATCCACACTGGGGCCGCGCGACTTATCTATTCAACGCCACCATCGCCGGCGTCGAGCACGCCGACGCGCTGCTCATGGTCGGCGTGAACCCGCGGCGCGAGGCGGCGGTGCTCAACGCGCGTATCCGCAAGCGCTGGCGCGCCGGCCAATTCCCCATCGGCCTGATCGGCGAAAAGGCCGACCTGACCTATGATTACGATTATCTTGGCGCCGGCCCGGACACGCTGGCGAGCCTCGGCCAGAGCAAATTCGCCCCAACGCTGAAAAACGCCGAACGTCCGCTCATCCTGCTCGGTGCCGGCGCGCTGGCGCGCAAGGACGGCGCCGCCATCGCGTCGCTCGCCGCCAAGGCGGCGGTCGAGGCCTGCGCCCTCAAGGAGGACTGGAACGGCTTCAGCGTGCTGCACAGCGCCGCCTCGCGCGTGGCCGCGCTCGATCTCGGCCTCACGCCGGGCGAGGGCGGCAAGACCGCCGCGCAAATGGCCGCGGGCGGGCTCGATGTGCTGTTCCTGCTCGGCGCCGACGAGATCGACGTCAAGCCCGGGCCGTTCGTGGTTTATATCGGCACCCATGGCGACCGCGGCGCCCACCGCGCCGACGTGGTCCTCCCCGGCGCCGCCTATCCGGAAAAGTCGGCGATCTTCGTCAACACCGAAGGCCGCGTGCAGATGACGGAGCGGGCCTCGTTCCCGCCCGGCGACGCGCGCGAGGACTGGGCGATCCTGCGTGCTCTCTCCGGCGTGCTCGGCTGTACGCTGCCTTATGACTCGTTGGCGCAACTGCGCAAGGCGATGTTCGCGTCTCACCCGGCACTCATGCGCATCGGAGAAATCGCGCTGGGCAACCATGGCGATATCGAGAAGCTCGCCCGGATCGGCGGCAGCGTGGACAAGACGCCGTTTACGTCGTCGGTCGCCGATTTCTATCTCACCAATCCGATCGCGCGCTCATCCGCCGTCATGGCCGAATGTTCGGTGCTGGCGAACGCGGCCGCCAAGAATTCGCCTATGACGGCGGCGGAGTAGGGCCATGGATATGACGATCACCGAGTTTTTCTTCGCCTATGTCTGGCCGTTCATCATCATCCTGGCGGAGTCGGTACTGGTGCTGGTCGTCGTGCTCGTCGCCGTCGCCTATGTGCTTTATGCCGACCGCAAGATCTGGGCGGCGGTGCAGATGCGGCGCGGCCCCAACGTGGTGGGGCCTTGGGGTCTGTTCCAGTCCTTTGCTGATATGCTGAAATTCGCGCTCAAGGAGCCGGTGATCCCGGCCGGCTCCAACAAGGGCGTGTTCCTGCTGGCGCCGCTGGTCACCTGCGTGCTGGCACTCGCCGCCTGGGCGGTCATCCCTGTCAATGTCGGTTGGGTGGTCGCCGACATTAATGTCGGCGTCTTGTACATCTTCGCGATCTCCTCGCTCATGGTCTACGGCATCATCATGGCGGGCTGGGCGTCGAATTCGAAATATCCGTTCCTGGCGGCGCTGCGTTCGGCGGCGCAGATGGTGTCCTACGAGGTCTCCATCGGCTTCGTCATCATCACTGTACTGTTGTGTGCCGGCTCGCTGAACCTGTCGGCGATCGTGCATGCGCAGGAGAGCGGACTCGCGACCTTGGTCGGCCTGCCTTGGCTCGGCTTTCTGAACTGGTACTGGCTGCCGCTGTTTCCGATGTTCGTAATTTTCTTCGTCTCGGCGCTGGCCGAGACCAACAGGCCGCCCTTCGATCTGGTGGAAGCAGAGTCGGAACTGGTCGCCGGATTCATGGTCGAGTATGGCTCGACGCTCTACGTAATGTTCATGCTCGGCGAATACGTGGCGATCTGCACCATGAGCGCCATGGCCACGATCTTTTTCATGGGCGGCTGGCTGCCGCCGATCCCCTATCCGCCGTTCACCTGGGTGCCGGGCGTGGTCTGGTTCACGCTCAAGGCGCTGTTTTTCTTTTTCTTGATCTCGATGGCCAAGGCGATAGTTCCGCGCTACCGCTACGATCAGTTGATGCGACTGGGCTGGAAGGTGT
>Ga0307417_10000212_pt1 | contig 24660 bp, 20 predicted proteins | sample SalMarWE160210MG_2_FD_202514 | JGI IMG/M metagenome (GOLD analysis project Ga0307417, IMG submission 202514) | Salt marsh sediment microbial communities from the Plum Island Ecosystem LTER, Massachusetts, United States - WE1602-10 | ecosystem: Environmental > Aquatic > Marine > Intertidal zone... | reverse complement strand
TGCTCTGGGTCGGCTCAGGCGGGAGCGTGATGGCCCAATCAAGAGGGGGGCCCAATCAAGAGGGGACTCAGAATCGGCCACGTCGACGCCAACAATAGCTGTGCTGACCGAATCTGGCGGGGACTCACTATAGGACACGTCAACGCCAGCGCCAGTTGTGACCGCAGAATCGGCCACGTCGACGCCAACGCCAGCGGAGCGCGTATCGGAAGCCGTCGCGGCGGTTAACACCCCCAAGCCCACCATCGGGCCAGATGAATTGCGGAGCGGCAGGAACCAGCTCCAGGGGCCCGCCGTGCTCCCCACCCCCGTTCCGAATGAAACTCTGGTGTATTTCGTGCCCACAGACAATGATTCGACCGGCACGGTGTTCTACCTGTATAACACTGACAGCGTAGCCCATATTGTCGCCTTGCGGGGGTTCTCCTACAACGGTATACTGGTGTACTCCCTAAACATCAACGTGGGCGCAACGAGCTTCCTCCGGTTGGCGAGCGATTCGATCCATTCCGCACCACCCCCCAGCTGGGCCACTCCTGCACCAATCATCACGAACTTCACCGATTTCACCTACTTTGCCAGCTTTTCGCTGCCCAAGGGGGTCAAGGTAGAAGGTTACACGGTGTTCAATCCGGGCACGGGCGTGATCGATCCGCGCTCAGACCAGGGGGCGATTCCCCTGCGATTCAGCACCGACCCTGCAACAATCTTCATGCCGTCGGTGTCCGTTCCGTAGATGGCAGAATAATCTTCCCTTCACAGTCTGGCGCAGCCGGCTGGCCACGGGATAAGCCATCAGGCCATCCCTGGGGCGGATTTCCGGACCGGCTGTGAAAAGCTTGCCGGTAAGCGCAAATCACCATGGCTCAAAGAGAGGGATCGCTCAGTGACCACTGAGCGATCCCTTTCCGTCGTGCACGTTACCGGGCCGTTCACGCTTTCGCGAAGGAACCCGTCCACGCCCATCCGTTCTTCAGGCGGTCTGCACCATCACAGACGATTGAATCTGGCGAAGGTGGGAAGTTAGCGCCGCCAACAAGGTCTTGCGATCTGCGGAGAGGGTGGGATTCGAACCCACGGTGGCCCAAAGGACCACAACGGTTTTCGAGACCGCCCCGTTCAACCACTCCGGCACCTCTCCAAGGGAAGATTATACCCGCCGATGGGGGGGGCACCAAGCCCGGTCAGGGCACGGCCAAGGTCAAATGTCAACTTCCTGATTGAGCTCCGGGTACGTCACGTTGTCGATCCCAGCGGCCGCCAGCTTCTCGGTCAGGGCGGCTGCAGGTCCGGCTTCTCCATGGACAAGGAAGATGTGCTGAAGGGTGCCCGCCGTCGCCTGGGCATAACCGACCAGAGCTGCCTGATCTGCATGGGCGGACAAGCCGTCGATCGAGGCCACTCGGGCCTTGACCTTGTAGTTTTCGCCGAAAATGCGAACCTCGGGGGCGCCCTCGGCCAGGCGGCGGCCCAAGGTGTGTGGGGCCATCCAGGACGTGATCAAAATCGTACTGTTTGGATTCTGGATATTGTTCTTGAGGTGATGCAGGATCCGCCCAACCTCGGCCATCCCGGAGGCGGAGATGATGACCGCCGGCCCGTCGGTCTGGTTGATGGCCTTGCTCTCTTCGACGCTAAGCGTGTACTTGAGATGATCGAACCCCAGTGCCGCGCCGTGTGGGTCCTGAAGCATGAACTTGCGCGTTTCCTCGTCAAAACATTCCGGGTGTTCCCGATACAAGGCCGTCACGTTGATGGCCAATGGGCTGTCGACGAAGACCGGGACACTGGGCAGCTCGTTGCGCTCGATCATCTGGTGAAGGTAGTAGACCAGGCTCTGAGTGCGCCCGACGGCGAAGGCAGGGATGATCAGTTTTCCGCCTTTGTGAAAAGTCTCGCTGGCGACGGCGTGAAGCGCCTCGTAGGCCTTCTCCGGGGCTTCGTGCAACCGATCCCCGTAGGTGCACTCCATGATCAGGTAGTCAACTTCTTCAGGCAAGACCGGGTCTCTGAGCAGGGGGAGGCCAACCCGACCGATATCTCCGGAGAACATCAGCCGAAGTCTTTGACCCGAGTCATCGATATCGAGCACGACTCCGGCGGAACCCAGGATGTGACCGGCCTCGACAAATCGGGCCTGGACGCCCGGGATCGGTTCAAAGGCCTGGTCATAGGGGTGGCCGGCAAGCTGCCGGGTGGCCTTCTCTGCATCGGCGGCCGTGTACAGGGGTTCGATCGGAGGCTGGTTCTTGCGGCGCCGTTTTTTGTTCAAGTAGGCGGCATCCTCTTCCTGAATGTGGCCCGCATCTCGGGTCATCATGTCGGTCATGCCGCGGGTGGCATAGGTGGCATGAATCGGACCGCTGTAGCCTTGGCCCACCAGGTGGGGGAGATTTCCCGAGTGATCGATGTGCGCGTGAGACAGGATCACCGCATCGACACCGGCAGGGTCAAACGGGAAATGGCGGTTGCGATCATAGGTGTCATCACGGTGACCCTGGTAGAGGCCGCAATCGAGCAGCAGCTGGTGGCCGTTGACGTAGAGCAGGTGGCGCGATCCGGTGACAGTATGGGCGGCGCCATGGAAACCGATTTTCATGTTCACCTCTTGTTCGAACGGGGATTGGAACGCAGAGAGTCCAGGATGGCCCGGCCGTAAGTCCTGAAACGCCAGGGCAGCGGAGCCAAAAGCTCGCCAAGTGAGTCCAATGAGGATGGATTGTGACGGGCTATCTCCCAAAGAAAATCCCGCGGGAGCACGACATCCGATTCGATTCCGCGGCGGCTAGCCGCTTCCTTCCGCCATCGGCGCAGTCGATCGTAGCGGTCCCGGGTTGCCTGATCAACGCGCTGGGTCTTGACTCGTCGAGGTTTGGGGGCGTGGCGGCCACGCGCTGCCGCCTGAAGTAGGGCCTGGCCGTAGCGCTGGACCTGGCGTTCAGAAAGCCCAGCGATGGCCTTGACCTGGTCAATGCTCACCGGGTTGGCATCAAGCACGGCCAGCAGACCCTTGTCCCCCAGCACCTTGAAAGGCGGCCGGTCTTGACGGGCGGCTTCCTCTTCCCTCCATAAGTAAAGTTCCTTCAATATAGCAGCGTGTTTGCTATCGAGGTGATGGGCATTGCTGAGGCTCCAAAACCCCATGGGGTCGTAGCTGGACGTCGCAGCCGGGGTCTGGTTGAGCAACTTGAATAGCTCCTGCGCTTCCTCCCAATGGCCCCCTGCTTGGAGGTCGTCCGCGAGCCGATCTCGAAGAGAGATGAGATAGTGCGTGTCAAAGCGCGCGTAGTCCAGCATCTCAGGATCGAGCGGGCGTTTCCCCCAATTGGCGCGCTGGTAGCGCTTGTTGAGCTTGACGCTGAAGACGTCCTCCAGGATGTTGCCGAGGCCGGGTTTCTTCCAGCCCAGGATACGGGAGGCATGATAGGTGTCAAACAAGGCGTCGAATTCGAAGCCGAAATCTCGTTTGAGGCACATCACGTCGTATTCGGCGGCGTGAAGGACCTTTTCAATCCGTGGATTGGAGAAGAGCGGGGCGAGGCCACTCAAGTCGGCGACCGCCAGGGGATCGACCAAGGCGTCAAGGCCGGGGATCGAAAACTGAATGAGACACACCCGCTCCTGATAAGCGAACAGGCTGTTGGATTCGGTGTCCACGGCGATCAGGTCGGTGGCTTCCAGCCGTTGGACAAGGTCCATAAGTTCTGCCGAAGTTTGGATCAGGTTGGGCGGGGGCAAAGATGGCGTGGTCATCAGAAAACTCATTATACAGCCCGGGCACTGTAAGCAATGGCCCTTATCGTTGCTGACCAGGTGCATCGAAAGTAGAATGGGCACCGGTGTGAAGTCTATGAATTGGTGTTGACTGTTGGCCTATCCCATGAGGTCCCTTTGATCACCCCTAGATCGACTAAGTGGTCCGTCTGGTGGATCGTCCTATGCTTGCTCGCCTTGGGAAGCGAGGGGCTGTCCATGCCGCCCGCCGTGACTCAGGACCAATTGTCTCCCCCTCTCGATAGCCTGGACATTGCCCTATGGCCGGAGTTTGACCGGATGTCCATGCTGGTCATCTATCAGGCCAACTTGTCCCCAGATACGCAATTCCCGGTGAGTGTCCGCCTTCCGATTCCGGCCGGGGTACAACCCAATGCGGTGGCGCAAGGGAATGCCGACGGCCAACTGGTTGATGTTGACTACTCACTCGAGGAGCAGGGCGGGCATACGGTGGTCACGCTACAGGCCACCAGCCAGCTGGTGTGGCTCGAGTTCTATCAGGATCTCGATCTCAACGGCTCGCAGCGAACCTTCGAGTTCAAGTGGCCCGGAGGCCTGGCGGTCCCATCGCTCTTGCTGCAGGTTCAGGATCCACCGGGTATCTCCAACTTGACGCTGCGCCCTGCTTCGACGGATGAGGTCGTCGGGCAGTACGGCCTGACCTACAAGCAGGTCAACCTCGGGGCGGTGTCGCCTTCCGATCAGCCGACCCTCCAGGTCAGCTACACGAAGATCGGCACCGGGCTGACAGTCGACACCTTGCAGCAGACTCCGCAACCCATCCCCACACAGGCGGCCGTAGCCAACGGTCCCGAGCCGAGTCAGGTGGTCACCTGGGTGGTCATCGGCTTGTTGGGGGTAATGGTGGCCGTCGTCGGGGTGCTCTACTTCAAGGTTTGGCGGTTCCCCCCTAAGAATCGATCGCCACGAAGGCGTCATCGGTCCCGCTCGAATGCATCCGATGCGTCAAGGTCCCCGACCTCCTCCAAGCCGGCCGGGGATAGCCCGGGAGTTTTTTGCCACGAGTGTGGCACGCAGGCCGATCCTCAAGACCGTTTCTGTCGGTCGTGCGGGACTCGCCTGCGGCGCTGAGCCTGGGGCGGCCCCTTTTCTCGGCGGCTCCCCAAGCCGGATCCTGGCGCGTCTTCTTCTCTATTTAGTCTGGATTCATCGAGCAGGCCATCTCCGACATCCATCCCGCCTCCAACGCCGAGCGCAGGCCCCGAAGGGCCGAGTGACCCTACCTACTTGGGGACAAGTGCCCCTACAAGAGGGGATGGGTAACGGCGATAATCCCCACAACATCAAAACTCGACTTCCAGCGGTGAAAGCTGGAGGGGAAACAATGGGAGGCAGTTGTGAACGCAATCAGAACACGAAGCGGCAGGCTGGTCACAGACCCCAAAATCGTAAAGACTTTCCTGAACGATCCCCGAATGGGATGGGTCTGGTTGGCTCTCCGAATTTGGCTTGGCTACCAGTGGTTGGAAGCTGGTTGGCACAAGGTCACCGATGCAGCCTGGGTAGGTGGCGGGTCTGCTTTGCAGGGGTACTGGCAGCATGCCGTCGCCATCCCCGACACGGGCCGGCCCCTGATCGCCTTCGGCTGGTACCGTGACTTTCTCACCATGCTGCTGAACGCCCAGGCCTACACGTGGTTTGCCTCGCTCGTGGCCTATGGTGAGCTGACGGTCGGCATCGCGCTTATCCTGGGTGCCTTCACAGGTGCGGCAGCCTTCTTTGGTGGTTTGATGAATTGGAACTACATGATGGCGGGTTCAGCCAGCACCAATCCGATGCTCTTCGTGGTGGCGGTTGGCCTCATCTTGGCCTGGAAGGTGGCTGGGCGGATCGGCGCCGACTACTTCTTGCTCCCCGCCATTGGCACGCCCTGGAGTCCCTCAGGGGAACTTGAGAAGAGAACTCGGCCAGTGACTCAGCCTTCCCCAGCGGCGGGCGACTGACGCCGGTCCAAGGCCCACTCAAGTAAGACGCACGAACGGGCGGCGAGAGTACCTCGCCGCCCGTTCGATTTGGTCCCCGGCGGTTGTCCCAACCAGGTTCTCAATCACGGCGCCGTCGATCCGCCAAATGGTGTTCGACGGCGTAGGTGGCGAGCTCAACGCGGTTGCTCAGGTTAAGTTTACTCAGCACGGTGCTGACGTAGTTGCGAACGGTCTTTTCGCTCAGATTCAGGCTGGTGCCGATCTCGGCGTTGCTTTTGCCTCGCGAAACCCAGACCAGAACGTCAAGTTCTCGCGCCGACAAATCCCGAAAAGCATCGTCGTCCGCCTTCTGCTCAAGGTCACGCACATGGTCTAGCAGGCGAGCGGTCGTCGAACTGTCCAGGAGAGCCTCCCCGGCCGCGGCCGCGCGAATGGCTCGCAGGAGCTCCTCGTTGCCAATCTGTTTGAGGACGTAGCCGGCGGCGCCGGCGCGGATGGCCCGAAAGACCAATTCATCGTCGGCAAAAGACGTGAGCATTACGACCCTGGATCCGGCAAATCGACTGGTGATTTGATGGGTAGCCTCAATCCCGCCTTCCCCAGGAATGCGAATGTCCATCAGGACGACATCTGGGCTTAGTCTCTCCACCTGCCTGACGGCGTCGGCAGCCGTGCCGGCTTCCCCCACAACTTCCAGGTCGTCCTGGTCGTTGATCAGGGTCATCAGGCCGAGCCGGACGACCTCGTGATCATCGACAAGAAGGACGCGAGTCCGGCTCATCGGGCATCACTCCAAGGCACCCGCAAGCGCACCATTGTGCCACGCTCGAGGCGATCCAGGGTGAGCTCGCCGTTGATGAGGCGGGCACGATCATGCATATTGCGCAGGCCAAATCCGGCATCGACCGGGTCGGGAATGCCCACCCCATTGTCGCGTATCCGTATCTCGAGTTCTCCGTCGCGCCGTGCAGCAAACAGCTCGACGCGGCTGGCCTGCGCGTGCCGCACGATGTTGGCCAGCGCCTCGCCGACAATGGCCACGATGTGCTCGGTCCGAATGTGGTCGAGGCTGTCGTCAGGGGCAAGATCGAGCTGAAGGTCGATGGTCACCATGGACTGGATGCTCGGCGAGTCGGCGGCTTGCCGCAGCCGGTCTGGCAAGGGTGTATCCACAGGGGTGTCGGTCAGGGTCACCAGGCTTTGTCGCAGATCTCGGATGGCGTCCTCAAGCACGGTGACCGCTCGGTCGAGGCGCTCCGATACGGGTCCAGGCTCCTGCACCTGGTTGCGGGCAGACTCGAGGAGCAGGCCGGCGCTGTACACCTTCTGGATGGCACCATCGTGGAGTTCGCGTGCTAATCGGTCGTGCTCGGCACTGAGGATCTGCCGCTGCTCCATGGCCTCAATCGTGCGGGCGATTTCGACATCGAAGATTTCCAGCCCCCGGATCACGGCGACAGCCAGCCCGACCCCGATCAACGAGCGGACGAGCGGCACAGGGATGATGAGAGCACGCTCGAACGTGGCGCTGTTGAATACGCTGCCAGGGAAGAACGGGATCGGGGGCGGAAGGAGCCCCCCGAAAAGCCCGTACAGCACCAGGGCGATGCCGGCGGCTTGAAAGGTTTGGAAAATTTCCGGCACGTTGAGGGGTGCGATCCGAGCCTTAGCATACCTGCGCAAGGCGATGGCCGCCAGCAGGCCGCCTGGCAGGCCGATGAAGTAGCGGGCAATCGCGTCCACAACCTTCTGCCAGGTCCCCGTTTCGGACAGCAGGGTCTGGAGCGGAAAATACGCGAGGACGATCCAGGCCGCGCCCAAGCCAACCGGAACGTAACGCAGGCGTCGGGCGAGTCCAAGTGAGGCCAGCAAGCTCACACCGAATTCGAAGAGACAAGCGAATGAGATCGTCAAGAGCAGGAGCCGCAGCCCGTGCAGCCACTGCACAATGTCCGGCGACAGATAGGCGGATTGAATGGGGATGAAGTACTCACCCCACTCATGCAGGCCGTGGGTGAAGCCGAAGGCCGCCAGCCAGTTCAGATTACGCGCCAGGTCCAGCCGTGACGCGTGGCGCGATTGCAGGGCAATGGCCAGGCCGAGAATGAAGAAGGTCAGGCCATAGACAAAGTAGATGATGTCCTGGTTTAGGGCGAACAGCGTCCGTAGGAAACCGACCATCAAGGGGAGATTCTAGCACGCGGCACGCGTTCTTCGGGTCCAGACGGATTCGTGCAGATGACAAAAGACTGGGCCCCCCAGATGGAGCGGTCATCCAGGAGGCCCAAGCCCTCTCACCACCTTTTCGGGGTGTTCACGAGTTCCTTTAAGGTCTGGTCATTCCCGCCGTGCTCCCGCCGACGTCCTTGATGGAGTCGTACAGGATCTGCATGATGTATTTCCCGTTGTGTGCAAAGGCTCCCGGATCCTTCTGAACCCACTGCAGGTTGTAAGCTGCCCGTAGCAGGCGCGGGGACCAGCTGGCATAGCTGTTCCCAGCATTGGCTTCATCGGGATCGATGGTGCCGTTGCCGTTGGTGTCGGCAAAGAAGTAGGGGTAGGAATCCGGGCTGTAGGCGATGGGAGCCCCCAGGCGGGACTGAGCATAGGCCTGGATAGCTGTGTACAGCTCATCCTTCATGGTGGCGACTTCCTGCCCAATTCCTTCCGTGGCGTTGCCGTCACCGTCGAAGTCGATGCCCTCAGATTTGCTAGCCCGAATCGTCATCGTTGACTCGACATCGGTCACACCTGGATGGCAGGCGGCGCACTTGTCGACCTGAACCTCGAGCGTGTGAGCGTCGTGGCATGCCACGCAATTGTTGAGAGCCGGCACGTGCTGGAAACGGCCGTTGTAGGTCTTGCCGGCGTACTCGTAGGCGCCTTTGGCGTCATCGCCGAAGAGGGTGGCCCCGGCGGCGAAGTAGTGGGCGTTGATGAAACTCAGTTGGTCGGAAATCTGGTCGTCACTGGCTCCCGAGCGGGTGATGGCTCGGTCAACACTCACCGTCGATTCGCGCCCTTGGTGACAGGCGATGCAAAGGTTGGCGTCGGTGTTTTCGAACCCCAGCTGCGCGCCGCTGGGGAAGGTGATGGTTTCAGGCGCGTAGCGAGAGAATTCGGGCATGGCATTGTGGCAGTTGGCGCACTGCATGCCGTTGGACACGGGCTGGTTGATGCTCACCCCCTGTTCGAGGAACAGCGGCAGCCCTTCGGCACTATGGCATCGGCTGCACGAACCGGGGACTTCACCGTCGGCATCCCAATGTCGGAACGCCTCCTCCGAGCCGGCGAAGTGTCCGGCATCGATGCGGTGTGTGCCGGCCATGTCGACCGGGTCTTTGACGGCGCTGTTCAGATCATCGATCGAGTCGGTCAGCAGCTCGATAACATACTTTCCGTTGTGAGCGAAGGCGCCGGGATCCTTGAGCGAGAACTGATAGTTGTAGGTGGCCTTGACCAGCCTCGGGGTCCAGGAACTGAAGGCATTCGGAACCTGCGCCTCGTCTGGATCCACCTTGTCGTTGTTGTTGGTGTCGATGAAGAAGTAGGGGTAGGTGTTTCCGTCGTATGTGACGGGGCTCTTGGCCACCTGACTGGCGTAAACCTGGATGGCGGCGTAGAGCTTGTCTTGCAGGCCCTGGAGTTCCATGGCAATTCCTTCTGTGACGTTGCCGTCGCCGTCGTAGTCCTCCAGGGAGCCATTCATGCGGATGTTCTTGGTGTCTTCCGCCGTCGTAACGTTGGGGTGACAGGTGCGGCACGTGTCGAGACGCAGCTCGAGTGAGTGCATGTCGTGGCAGGTGACGCAGCTGTTGACGCCATCAACGTGGGCGAAGTTGACGTCATAGGACTTGCCTTCGTACTGGTAACCGCCCTCCGCCATGGCGCCGTACTTGGTGGCGCCAGCGGCCAGGTAGTGGACGTTGATGAAGCCCAGATCGGGGCTGACGGTGTCATCGCCGACGCCAGCGGCGTCGAGGGCGGCGTTGACGCTGACCGTCGATTCCCGGCCCTGATGACACTGCATGCAGCGCGCCTCTGGCCCGAGATTGGTGATCTCTAGGCCGGAGGGCATGGTGACGCTGGTCATGGTCATCGTGGCGTCATTGTGGCAGGCGACACACTCAATCACCGTGCCGATGGGTGCAGCTTTGTCTACTGTGCCGGCGGCTGTGCCGTCAATTCCGAGGAAGTCCTGGTAACCGGGCGTGGTGTGGCATTTGGCACATGTTGTCGGCACCTCGGCGGGGTCGTCATTATTCCAATGGTTGAAAGCTTGGGCCGAAGCATCGGCATGTGCAGAACCAGTCCACTTGTCTAGGAAAGGGATCTCAACCGGGGCCTTGGCGCTTGCGGGGGCCTCGACGGTCTCGCGGATCACGATCGGGGTCGGGTTCTTTCCGCTGCCGCACGCTGAAAGCGCGAGCAGGGCTCCCAGGGCCAATCCGGTCACCACGAGGAAATGTCGCATTCGAACCATGGATGAGCTCCTTGTCAAGTACAGATTATGTTGAGCACCTGAGCGGCGGGTTGCCGGGTTTCAAGTGCCTGTGTTCCGATACTCTAGGCAGAGCTGGGTCGAGCGTATGATCAACTCGATCAGCTCCTCCCATTCGACGGGTGCTTGGGTCTGGCTCGAAACCACCTCGATCTGGGACGTCGGGGGGCAAGCAGCAAGACCTGAGCCCCCGGCAACGATCACAACGAACTTAGGATGCAGCTACAGTCCCCCGCAGCGTGGTGGAGATCCCCAGCGCATAGCATAGATTGGAATGGTGGGTCACGACCACGCTCATATGCGCTGTTCCTGCCTGAGCCCTCGGGTGGCCTCTCTGGTCGCAGACCCCAACCGCGGGAGTGAACTCGCCCTCGGTCCCTTAGGTCGACGCTGACCCCGACGTGGTCTCGATAGCTGTCTCAACCAGCCCGTTCTGAAGTGCATGACTGACGGCCTCAGTTCGATTCTGAACGTCCAGCTTCTGCAGGATGTTCTTCATGTGGTACTTCACCGTGTTTTCGCTGATGGAGAGCTTGTCGGCAATGGTCTTGTTGGCCATGCCGCGGGAGACCAAGCCGAGAACCTCGAGTTCGCGATCCGACAGGTGAGGCAGAGATTTTCCGGTGTCGTGGCGTGGAGTAGCCAGGCGTGACATCAGGCGGCTGGCGGTCTTGCGGGTCATGGGTGCCTCGCCGCGCTCGAGTCCACTCAGCAGTTCGAGAAACTCCTGCGAATCGAGATCTTTGAGCAGGTAGCCGCTGGCTCCAGCTTGTATCGCGGCCATAAGATCGTCGTCATCATCCGAGACCGTCAGGATCACGACCTTGACTTCGGGATGATCGAGCTTGATTTGCTTCAAGGCCTCGAGGCCGCTCATGCCAGGCATGGTGAGATCGAGCAGGACGAGATCGGGTGTCGAGAGTTGAATCGCCTCCAGGATATCCTTGCCCGTGCCTGCCTCGGCCACGACATCGAAACCGGCTGCCTCCAACAGACTGACGATACCGTCCCGGAAGAGGGAGTGATCATCGGCGACCATTACGCGGCTCATATCAGGACTCCTCTGGTTGCGACTTCATGTCTAGCGTGACCGTTATCTGGGTTCCCTGTCCCGGACGGCTGCGAAGATCGAGGCGCCCCCCGATCTCCTCAGCTCGCTCCTGCATCGTGCTCAATCCAAAATGGGATGGCTCCAGCATGGGTACCTGACTCTCATCAAACCCTTGGCCGTCGTCAGCGATGCTTAACCTGAGGTCCCCACGGTCCATCTTCAAGTCGATTTCGACAATGTTGGCGTCCGCATGCTGCCGGATATTCGAAAGCGCTTCCTGGAGGATTCGAATCAACTGGAGCTCGGATTCGGGTGGCAGTTTGACCCTTTCTGCTTGCGAATCGATGCGGACCTGGACGTCGAGGTCGGTCAGCCGTTGAAATTGTTCCACATAGCTCTCGATCGCCGATCCAAGACCCTCTCCGGTTTGGCTGGCGAGCTTCAGGCCCACGATCGCTTCACGCACATCGGTGAAGAGAGCCCGGGCGGCTTCACCAAGCTGTTCCAATTGGGTCTGGGCAGCGGCGGATTGATTGTTCTTGACCAACAAGCTGACGGCCATGACCTTGGTGTTGACGTAGCCCAGCAGTTGGGCCAGCCCGTCGTGCAATTCTCGGGCGATGCGTTCGCGTTCGTCGGCGATGGCCTGCTGTCGGACCTGACTCCGCTGTTCATTCTCCAGGGTGAGGCGCTCAAGGTTGCGGGCCATCGTGTTGAATGCCCCCGCCAAGTGGTCCAGCTCATCGGCCGGAGCCGAGCTTTCGGGAAGGCGAGCGCCGAAGTCACCGGCGGCGAACTTCTTGAGAGCCGGTTCGAAGCGCTCAATTCGCCCGACAACCAAACGGTGGGTCAGGCCGAAAACGCCGAGGCTCACGAACAGTGTGGCCAGGACGGAGACTCCCAGGTTGACCTTCAGGTCACCCAGCAGCCTGGATTGGGTGCCGGCCACGGTGATGTCAATCAGCAGCATCCCAAGATGGTCAAGTTGGCTGTTGTGACACTCGGTGCACTCTGGCCCATTCACAATCGGGGAGGAGACCCGGAGCACGCCCGGCTCCTGGGCCAACTGGGCCGTCAGCGGCCGCTCATCGGGGGCTATCCGGTGGCAGTCCACACAACCGGTGGCAGATTGGGGCAGAATCTGGCCCACCATATTGGGATCGCTGGAAGCAGCCACCTCGCCGTCCAGTCCGATGATCTCTACCCTCTGCACGTTCTGGCTCTGGCGGACATCGGAAAGGATTTCCAGAAGTCGTGCGGGCTCATTGCGGACCATAGCATGCCGAAGGCTACCAAGTGTGACCTGCCCCAACTCCTCGACGCCGGCACCGATCTGCTCTTCCATCAAGACATTGGCCCGCCAGTAGCTCAGGAGCGACAATCCGGTGAGGATGACCAAGACGGGCAAGGCCACCCCGACGGCGACTTTTAACCGCAGCGAGGTGGAAAGTCTTGTAGGGGAGTTGTCGGCGGTGGCTGTCATCTTCCTGGCTGTTTCCAGTTTCCAAACCTTTGACTGTGATCGGTCCTAGTTGTTCGGCGCCCCAGCCGCGATCCAATCTAAAATCGGCTGAATGGAGGAATCCGAGAGTTTGCCCGAAGGGGGCATAACTTTCCCCTCCGTCTGCAGCCCCAGGAGTTTTTGTGCCAGCAGGCTGTTGGTCACATCTCCTGGGACGACCACCGGGCTGTCATTCCCGGTGCTCATCACGCTCTCGTAGCTGCTGGAGTCCCAGCCTCCATCGCTGCCGTGACAGAAGACGCAGCGCTGCTGGAACACGGGCAGAACGTCGGCCGTGAAGGATGGTTCGGCGGCACCGCCCGATGTGGTCGTGGCCAGCGAGCGGATGTAAGTGACCAGTTCCTGGATTTGTGCCGAGGTGAGGATTTCACCCCAGCCGATCATGGCGGTCTGTTTGTGGCCGAGATTGATCGAGTCGAAGATTTGCTGATCCGTCCGGCCCTGCTGGAAGGATGGGGCGGCAAGAGCGGTCCCGACGCCGCCTTCTCCTTGGCTGCCGTGGCACTGAGAGCACAGGTCAGTGTAGACCTCGGCCCCGTTGAGAGCCACCGCCGCCGATGCCACGTCCGGCGGGAGTTCGACCGGCGGGTTGGCTGCCCAAGAACGGATGTAGGCCACGATCGATGTGATCTGATCGTCGTCCAGCGGGCCACCATAGGCGGAGCCGAAGGGTGACATCCCGAAATTGGGCTGGCCCTGCGAAATGATCGCCTGGAGGGTGGTGTCATCGCGGGTCTTGAGGTACTCGGCGGAGCTGATAGGAGCGATAATGTCCCCGGCTCGGGTCGGGTTGGGGCCGCCTTCGCCAAAGTCGCCGTGACAGGGCGAACAGTTCTCCGCGAAAAGCTGCTGGCCCAACTCGGGGCCCGTGCCTCGAGCAGCCTCAAGCGTGTACGAGACCAGCGCGTCCAGTTGTTGGCTGGTGAGGACGGAGCCCCATACGGGCATGGTTTGGTGGGGGCCGCCCTGGAGTATGACTTGCCGAGCCTCTTCAACATCTTTGGCCAGCGGTACCAGCCCGCCATGGCAGTCCGAACAGTACTGTCGGAACAGCCCCTCTGCTTCGGGCGTGCCCAGGGGGTCAATCACGAACTTCGCCAGCAGGTCGACATCCGAATCGGGCAATCGACCCTTCCAGGGAGGCATCTCAAGATGCATCCCGCCCTTGGCGATAATGTTTCGCAGATCGGATTCCGATCCCGCAAAAGCCACCGAGCGACCGTGGCAGCCTGAACAGTCCACGCTGAAAAGCCGCTGGCCATCGGGGGCGATTAGAAAGTTGAGCAGCGACGTCCGATCCTCGGCGTTGAGTGTCTGGCTGAAATCGGGCACATCTACATCAACATGGGGCGCAAACGTGCCGCTCGATTCGAGGGCGCTCTTGAGTTGAGTTGGGTCTCCAGCCACCAAATCGGAGACGGCGTGGCACTGAGCACAATTGTCGTTGAAGAGCTCGCTCCCCTTGGGGGACAGAATAAAACCAGCCAGAGCGTCAATTTCATCTGTACTGAGATCGCCGCTCCAGGCAGGCATGCCCTGGCCATGCACGCCCTGGGCGATCACAGAGTGCAGGTTGGTGCCGGCCGGGACGTCGATCTGGGCTCCATGGCAGGGGGCACAGTTGGCGGTGTAGAGCGCGGCCACAGGGTCCCCTTGCGATACAGCCGTTGGCGGTGGTGACTCCCGGACGGCTTGGACCGTCAGGAAGGCTACCCCGACCACGATCAGGCCAGTTGCCCCGGTGACCACAGTCCGGCTGAAGAAATGCCTTTGCTTGGAGCGGTCGAGGAACGGCAAGGCGAGCAAGGCAATAATGACGATGGTCGGAAGGGCGATCACGCCCAGCACTTCAAGCTTGCCCGGGAAGTATTTCAACAGCTGGAAGAGGAACAGGAAGTACCACTCCGGCCGCGGCGTGTAGGTGGTGTCGGCCGGATTGGCGCGCGCCTCGAGTGGGGCACCCAAGAAATAGGCCAGGGCGATCAACACCCCCAGGACGAGCAAGGAGACGAGCGCGTCCTTGAACAAGATGTCGGGGAAGAACGGCGACCCCTTTTCCTTGGCCTCGTGATAGCTCTCTAAATACTCTTGCTTATCTTGGTCGTTCACACTCTACTCTCCACGATGCGGTACCGCGCTAATGCCGATCCTGATGACCAGATAGAGGTGGAGGCCCAGCAAACCCATAAGGGCCACCGGCAGGAACCACACATGCCCGCCATAAAAGCGGGCCAGGGTGACTGCGGAGAGATCATCGCCTCCACGGAGCAGCTTCAGAATGCTGTCGCCGATGATGGGTGTGACCTGGGCAATTCGCGTGCCGACGGTGGTTGCCCAGTATGCCTTCTGGTCCCAGGGCAGGAGATAGCCCGTGAACCCGAAGCCCATCACGATGAGGAGCAGGCCGACCCCGCTGAACCACGTCATTTCGCGCGGGAACTTGTATGAGCCGTACAGAATGACGCGGATCATGTGGATCACGGCCAGGACTACCATGGCGCTGGCTCCCCAGTGGTGGAGCCCTCGGATGAGCCAACCGGCAGGCAACTGGGTGGTGATGTACTGCACGCTGTCGTAGGCGTGGTCGGGAGTGGGCACGTAATAGATGGTAAGAAGAATGCCGGTGACGATCTGGTTAACGGCCACAAACAACGTGGCGCTGCCCAGCGTGTAGAGCCAGTTGACCTTGGGAATCTTGCGCAGGAAGATCATCTCCCATATCCCGCGCCAGCCGATACGTTCGTCCAGCCAGTCCATAACGGTGGTTGTCATCTCAGCCTCCCAGGACCTGCATCTCGTCACCCTCGACCCGGACCTCATATCGGTTGAGAGACTTGGGTGGCGGCCCGGAGATGACATTGCCCTGCCGGTCGAACTGGCCGTTGTGGCACGGGCAGAAGAAGCGGTCTTCGTCGGCGATCCAGCGGACACGGCAACCTAGATGGGTGCACACGTTGGACATGGCGATGAAGTCCCGGCCGTCTTCTGTGAGGACGTAAACGCTGATCTCCTCCTGGTTGACAATCCAACCCGCCCGCCGCTCGACGGTGGCCCGGAATAGGGTCGGCGTGCCGAGTTCGACCTTTGAGGTCGATCCGAGGGGGATCCAGTTCTTCTCGGTTGCCTTCTGGAGTGCGGGCGAGACGAGGTAGGCGACTCCCGGTATGGCATATGCCAAACCGATCAGCCCACCGATGGCCCAGGTTGCCAGGCTGAGGAATTGCCGCCGTGGCATGCGTTTCTCATTTACAGGAAAACCCATCCATGCCTCCCTTGACCTAACAACTGAAATCCGGCTTGGCCGGTCGAGCAGACCGCAGAGTTACGCAATTATGTTAGCTCTGGCACACAGTGGCAGAAAGGTGGAGGCTGGAATGCCTGTGGCCGGATTGCCTACCCAAATGCGCTGTCCGCCGCCAACACCTTGTTGGGGGGAGGAGCCGCGGAGCCACCCTAACATACCTGTTCGTTCGGGTAGGCTGTCAGTGGCAGATGTCCCGGATTCAGCGTGATTAATGGCAAGTCGGCTGGTTGGACCCTAGTTTCCGCTGGCCCAACCAGCCTGTCAAGGGCCTAGTTTTCGGGGGCGCCAGCTTGAATCCACTGTCTCACCAATTCGACCTCATCCGGTGTAAGCTGCGCGTAGTGGGGCTTGTCGGCGGTCTGCTTGGCGATCAGCAGGCTGCCGTCCGGATCCCCAGGGACGATGACCAGCCCATTGGACCCACCGGCAAGAGCGCTTTCATAGCTGGTCAGATTCAGGCCCTGAACTCCGTCTGTCCCATGGCAAGCGCCACAGCGGCCGGCCAACATGGGCCCAATGGCTCCGTCCCAGGTGGCAGGTGCGTCAGGCGCGAGAGTTGGAACGGCAGGGGCTGGTGTCGGCAACTGCGATTTTAAAATCTGCCGAAGCTCGGGGGCGTCGAACCCGGCGTAGTCCCAACTCTGGCCATGGCAAGCGCTGTTGGAACAGAAAGACGTATTGCTGGTGCCGCCGGGGTCGTCGGTCGAGTGACAATTGGCGCAGGTGCCATCGAAAGCGTCCCGGTGAAGGGTGATCCAGTTGGTGTTCTGGTGGGTTTCCGGCTCCGGGCCGCGGTAGACCTCGATGTCGGCCGTCAAATCGCTCGGTCCGGCGACGACGGGGATCGAATGGCAGAGATTGCACTCAAGGCGGATGGCTTGACCCTGGTCGTCAAGGTGTTTGCCGTCGTGGCAGCGAAAGCAGCCGGCCGAATCTTCGTGCCCGATGTTGTTGGGATGGCTGGTCCAATCGGTCTTCTGATCGGGGAAGACGCTTTGCTCGTAGGTCTGCTGGAGCTGGTCGATCGCCTGTTGGATGAGTGGCTTGTTCTGGGCGTAGAAATCAGGATAGGCCACCTGGTAGTAGTGATCGAGCGATGCGATGCTGTCCATGGCCAGATTGACGTGCTGGTAAGTCTGGTCGATCGCCTCAACCGCCCGCTGCCGAATCTCCGGGATGGAGGACGAGATGAGGCCGCGCGACAGAAGCTGGTCCACGCTCTCCTCGGGCGTATAGACCAGGTGGGTGATGCGGTTGTGGCAGGTGATGCAATCCATCTCCTTCATGGCCGATGTGTCGATGTCGGCAGGGGTGATGTCCAAGCCAATCTCTTTGTAGGTGGTTACCGTGCCGTCATCGCCCACGACTTTCACGTACGGGATGTCCTGCTCCTCCGAATCAGTGGGCAGGTAGTAGACCCGATTCTCGATGTGCCAGTGGATGCCCTTGCCCAGGCCCTCCCGCTCCGTCCCGCCGCCAGTCTTCAGCGTCAGATAAATCGTGTAGGGCGTGTTGTTGACATCCGTCGCGTAATGCTGGATCTGTCTAAAGGTGTCGTCTGAAAACTTCTCGGGCGAATGGCAGCGCTCGCACGTATCACGGGCGGGCCGCAGGTCGGCGGCGACGATCGGGTACTCGTAATTCTGGGAGATCGTGTCGATGACGTGTTTGACGTCTCCGGCCTTGCGGGTGAAACGGGTGGCGAAGAAGCCGCGGCCGATATGGCATTCAACGCACTGGACGCGGGCGTGGGGGGACACCAGGTAGGCCGTGTATTCGGGCGGCATTGAATGGCAGGCAGTGCCGCAGAATTCGGACGAATTGGTGTAGTCCCAACCGTAGATCGCACCGGTCAGCAACAGGACCGTAAGGACACCCAGAACAGCGTAAGGCAACACACGCAGCCAGGTGGGGGTACCTTCGGGCGGGAAGAAGAATCTTCCCAGTCTCTGGAGTATGCGTTTCATTCCCGATCCACCTCAATCACTTTTCCGGCGCGCCGTTATCAATCCACTCTCGAATGTACTGAAGCTCGTCTCCGCTCAGTTGGCCGGGATGACCTCCCGCGGCCTGAAGGCGGATGAGTTCGCTGTTGTCCGGTTGGTTGGGGACAATCACCGGTCCGGAGGATCCTCCCCGCATTGCACCGGCGTAGGAGCCGAGACTAAGGCCACCCATGCTGGAAGCCGAGCCGTGGCAGGCGATACAGCCGGACTGGAAAATCAAGCCGATGCCGTCGTCCCACGTGGTGGGCTTCTCCGACGAGGGTGTCTGTGTCGGCAGGGCCGTGGGGAAAGGCGTGGCCGTAAGCGGGGCGTAAATCACCACGTCCTCCGCCGGTGGGATGGTGGTGATGGCCGTCTGTTCGAAGGTAGCGAAGAGATAGATGCCGATGATGAGGGCCACGGCTACGATGCTGTAGACGGGGACAAACACGCGCATTCTGGAACGACGAACCGGGGCGTCAAGTGGCGCATCCACCCGGCCCGCCTGCAGGTCGGCCAGTTCGAGTCCGTGTTCATCCAGCATTTCCTCTTCAGTAAGGTAGCCGGTGAACATGCTCTTGTTGAAGTTCCGAAGATGGACGTGATAGATATGCCAAACGATGATCGCCAGCACTGCCAACAAGGCTTCGTATCCATGGGCGGACTTGGCTGCCGGGATGAACTCTCCGGGCAAGAACTTGGCCGAGGCGATGGGATTCCACATGAGGAATCCGGTGATGGCCATCACCGCAATGCCCCAGACGACGGCCCAATATTCCGCTTTTTCCTCGAAGCCGTAGCGGCCTTGGGCCGGATGGTCCCGGGTGAAGCCGAGGTTGAAGAGCAGGGTGCCCCAGGCGGCTCGCACGTCGCCCAGAGAGGGGACCATCGTCGGTCGAACCCGAAGGACGAAGACCCGGTAGCCTACGACCCCGATGTGATAGACGACTTCCAGCATCAGCACGATGGCGGCAACGTGGTGGACGGTGCGTGTGTTGACGATGCCGCCCAGCACGCCGACGATCGATTGGGATACGCTGTTCAGCGGGTACTTCTGGACCAAGCCGGTGATCGCCAACGTCGTGAAGCTGAGGGTCAAGACCCAGTGCTCGATGCGGTAGGCAAGAGGAAATCGCAGGTAGCGTGGCTCACTCATCATTCTGACCTCGCCTGTGCCGCCGGATCCGTCGAAAGCCGTCTAACACCACGAACAAACCCATGCCCCCGATCAGCGTGGGGATCAGGGACTTGTAGAAGAGATTGACATAGTAGACCAGCGCTGCGTGCTGAGGCGTCGGTCGGTAGTGACTCAACCAGGAAGCCGGGAAATTGGTGGTGGCGTCCGGGTGGCATTTTTCGCATGTGGCGAGGAGATTGTGTTTGATCACCGGGCTATCCGGGTTGTTCACGTTTTGAATGTCATGCACACCATGGCAGTCGATACAAACTGGGGTGTTGGGTTCCTGCCCGGGCGTGACCGCCTGGAACAAAGTCACCGTTGTCCCGTGGAAGTCGGCCACATAGGTGCGGAACACGTCGGTGCTGATGCCGTACTTGGCCATCAGGGTGCTATCGGCGTGGCATTTGGCGCAAATGTCAGGCGAGAACAGTCGGAATGGGCTGTTGGAAGGTCCCTGGACTGAGTGGACTTCGTGGCAGTCGATGCAACTGGGGACATCCGGGTTGCCGTCGCCGATGAGGGCCGCCCCGTGTACGCTGTCCTTGTATTGATCGTAGATCTGCGAGTGGCATTTTTGGCAGGTCTTGGGAATACGGCTGCGAGGCTCGTCCGGCGGCTGAACATCGTGCGCACCGTGACAATCGGTGCACACCGCAGCGTCCGTGTTCCCAGCGGCCAGGGCTTTCTGGTGAACGCTGTCGAGAACTTCCTGGAACATCGTGGGATGGCAGGCCTGGCAAGAGCGGTACAGCTCGAGGGTCAGGTCCCGGTGCGTGGGCGCCGTCAACGCCGGATGGGGATAGCCGGTGATGTCCGTGTGACATTGAACGCATGCATAGCCCATCTTGCCGTGGACCGAGTCGTTGTAAACCTGGGGATCAACCGTCAGGTAGAGCCCTTCGCCGGAGGCCAGAGTGGTCTGCATTCCGGGCGTGGCATGGCAGGCGAAGCAGGCAGCGTTGGATGGGGTCTGTTCCGCTGGCGCTGGCCGGGTTGACGCCGCGCTGGCGGGCACCATCTGCATGGCAACGACGCCAAGGAGGATGGTGAGGGTGGCGACCCCCGCGAGACCCCACGCCCATCGCCGAGAGGTGCGGGCCGTTGGGCGTGGAGCGCAGGTCTGTTGTTGTGGTGCGATGTTCTGGCTCGTCATTGGCAGGTCCTTGCAGAGCAGAGACGGCGCGCCGACCATCCAATAGGAGGGTTAAGCCGACTCTAGCTCGTAGGGATTCTCACGGCAACGCCCGGCCCGTGCACGTGAGGCCTGTCCTCGGGGCAGGCGATAAATGTCACCTATCTGAGATTCGGGGAGGACCCTGTCGGCCTGGCCCCAGTGTCCGCCACAGCCGCGTTGTAGGAGGAAACGACCCCCTCCCCGGTGCGAGGGGGTCGAATGGAACACGCTCCGATGACATTCGTCCCCCCCTATAGGGTAGGGATGATGATAGAATGCCCCTAGTTTTTTCAAGCCCTGAAGGAGGGGCCGATAATGGATGGTTCTATACCTCAGCCCAAGCGGCGCTCATCTGGGAAGACCAAGTTTCTGATAGGCGGCCTGCTCATTGCGGCCGCGATCATTTATCTGATCACGTCGGCAACTCAGGCAGCCGCCCAGTATTACATGACGGTCGATGAGTTGGTAGCCAAGGGCCAAACGGTGAGCGATCGCGATGTGCGCGTCTCGGGTGCCGTGGACGGCAGCACGATCGAATACGACGCCAAGTCCCTGACTCTTCGATTTACCGTGGCTGATGTCACGGGCGACATGAACGAGATTGACGCCCGAGGCGGCCTGGCCAAGGTGCTGCACGAAGCCGTGACCGATCCGAACGCCACCCGGCTTCAGGTGGTCTACGAGGGCCCCAAGCCGGATTTGCTGCGCGACGAAGCTCAGGCGATCATGACCGGTCGGATCGGCCCCGACGGTGTCTTTCACGCGGATGAACTCCTGTTGAAGTGCCCTTCTCGCTACTCGGATGAGGTCCCAGCTCAGAGCGGCTGAGCCGCTTTGACATCCGCCTAAGGGCTGGCCCTTATTGGACGGTTGGAGGCATGCACCTCAACGTCCGTTATGTGAGCCGGCCTTCGAACGGCCGTTGGTGCAGACTGCTCTTGGGAGGGTAGTGCGATGTTAGCTGATTTGGGTTATTTCGCCGTGGCGATCACCTTCGCCGCGGCGCTTTATGGCGCTGGAGCGGCGGCCTACGGGGCCATCCGAAGGCGGCCGGCGTTCGTTGAGAGCGGCCGCCGGGCAATGCTGCTCACCTGGCCGTTGATTACCGTGGCCGCCCTGTCACTGATCGGCCTCTTGCTGACCCGCCAGTATCAGGTCGCTTACGTGGCCTCGGTGACCAGCGACAGCATGCCGACCTACCTGAAGATCACCTCCTGGTGGGGCGGACAGCAGGGCTCTTTGCTCTTCTGGTCATGGCTGATGGCCGGTTTCACCACCGCCGCCAGCCTTCGCAAGTGGGATCGGGACCGAGAGTTCCTGCCCTGGGTGATCGTGATCACGATGATCACGTTGGCCTTCTTCCTGAGCCTGGTCCTGTTTTTCGAGAATCCCTTCGCTCGCTTGTGGCAAACGATTGACGGCCAGCAGGTGAGTGCCCTGTTCCAACCGGTCGGCGCTGTGGCGCTGCACCCGTCGGACGGCAACGGGCTCAACCCGTTGCTGCGGCATCCGGGGATGATTATCCACCCCCCTATGCTGTATCTGGGCTTCGTGTCTTCGGTCATCCCGTACGCCTTCGCCATGGCTGCCCTGATCACCGGCAGATCGGACGACCGCTGGATCCGCCTGACCCGGCGCTGGGCGCTGGTGGCCTGGCTGTTCCTGTCCTTAGGCCTGATCCTCGGCGGCCGCTGGGCCTACGACGTGCTCGGCTGGGGCGGGTACTGGGGTTGGGACCCGGTGGAGATCGCAGCCTTCATGCCCTGGCTAACCGGCACGGCGTTCCTGCATTCGGTCATGGTCCAGGAAAAACGCGGCATGCTCAAACATTGGAACATGACCCTGATCATCATGACTTACTCGTTGGTGATTTTTGGCACCTTCCTCACAAGATCGGGCGTCCTATCCTCTGTCCACGCTTTTGCACAATCCTCGATTGGCCCGATGTTCTTCGGCTTCATCAGCTTGATGTTGGTCGTGTCGGTGTCGCTGCTCATCCGCCGCTGGCGCCAGCTCGGGGGCGAAAACGAGCTGCAATCGTTTGCCTCGCGCGAGACGCTCTTCCTGGTAAACAACCTGCTGTTCATGGGCATCGCTGTCATCTGTCTATGGGGTGTGCTCTTCCCGATTATCTCCGAGCTTTTCACCGGCCAAAAAGTGACCGTCGCGACGCCGTTCTATACCACGGCCACGGCGCCGCTGTGGGTCGGCCTGCTGTTGTTGATGGGCATCGCGCCGTTGTCGGCCTATGGCCATTCGACATGGAAGACGCTGGGCCGATCCATCTGGAAGCCGCTGGCGGTGTCGCTTATCTTGCTGCCGATCCTTATTGTGAAATCCGTCACAAATCCAGCCGCCCTGCTTGGGTACTGGTTGGTGGCGTTCGTCGCCTGTGTCACGCTGTATGAATTCTGGCGCGGTGCCCAGGCACGACACCAACGCCACGGGGAGAATTTGTGGCGGGCACTCAACCGATTGGTAGGCCGAAATAGGCGCCGCTACGGCGGGTACATCATTCACCTGGGTGTGATTGTGATGGCGCTTGGGATCATCGGCAGTCAGATGTTCCAGCAGCAAACCCAAGCCACCCTGGCGGCGGGTGAGCAGCTGACTCTTGGCCCCTACACCATGACCTACGATTCCCTGGCTGAGTTCAACACCGATGACGGCCGCCAAGTCGATCGCGCCGTGGTGTCGGTGTTTCGAGATGGCCAGCCGGTCGGCGAGCTGCATCCGCGGCGAGATTACTACTTCGCCGCCCAACAGCCAATGACCATTCCCGGCGTGCGCTCATCGCTGCAGGACGATTTCTACGTGATCCTGGTGGGTTGGGAACCCATCGCCAGCCAGGGCGCCACCTTCAAGGTCTACCTCAACCCGCTGATCAACTTCGTGTGGTTTGGCGGTTTCGTGTTCATCTTTGGCACGATCATCGCCGCCTGGCCGGATCCAGATCCGCAGGTGGTACGGCGCCCAGTCAAGTCCGGTCGCCGGGCCCTGGCCAGGACGTGACGATGACCGGACGCCGGTCGCTGGCTCTGGCCTGCTTTGGGGTGACTCTGGCCGTCGCGCTCACCCTGGGCGTCAGCCTCACGGCCGAGGCGCAGCCGCCGACACCTTCGGACAACCAGGTCAACCAGGTCGCCTCCGAGCTGTACTGCCCGGTGTGCGAAAACGTTCCCCTGGATGTCTGCCCCACCCAGGCTTGTGCGCAGTGGCGCGAGTTGATCCGCGAGAAGCTGGCAGCCGGCTGGTCCGACGCGCAGATCAAGCAGTACTTCGTGACCCAATACGGCGATCGCGTGCTGGCCACGCCGCCGGCCCACGGCCTCAACTGGCTAGTGTACGTGCTTCCGCCGGTGGCGATTCTGATCGGCGTGGGGATCCTGGCTGGTGTGCTGAGAAGCTGGCGACGCGAGCCGGTTCCCATGTCGGATGCGCCAGCGGGTGCTGAAGACCCCTATGTCCGACAAATGGAAGAGGAACTTCAGCGCCGAGAGCGGGGGGATTAACGCCCCCGGGGCGGAATGATGAGCATGGTAGAAGAGACTGCGATTGAACCCACCCATGATGGTGAGTTGAAGCCGGACAGAATTGAAGCCGGCCGCCGCTTCACCTGGGGGACGGGCGCGGTTTGGCTCCTGGTGTTAGCTTTCCTGTTGCTCTTGTTCTTTGGCCTGCGCCGCACGCAAGAGGGTCCGATCCAGATGGGCTCGCCCGCGCCCCAGTTCAGCTTGACCACCTTCGATGGCCAGGTCTTTGACACGACTGAGATGCGGGGCCAGGTGATCCTGGTCAACTTCTGGGCATCGTGGTGTATCCCCTGTGAGCAGGAGGCCGCCGAGCTGCAACAGGCATACGCGAACTACAAAGACCGGGGCGTGGTGTTCGTCGGCGTGAACTACGTCGACACCGAACCGGAGGCCCGGGACTACATGGGCCGCTTCGAGATCGCGTATCCCAACGGCCCCGACCTGGGCACACGCATCTCGCAGGCCTATCGAATCCGAGGCGTCCCTGAGACCTACATCATGAGCGCCAACGGGGACCTCGTCGAAGCCAAAATCGGGCCGTATGTTTCCCTGGATGAAATCCAGGCCAGCCTCGATCGGGCCCTGGCTGCGACGGCCGAATGAACCGGTTCGCTGTTCAACTGGGCCAACGATGGACAGCTCGAATTTTCGACCTTACTCCCTCTCACTCAGGCAATAACTCATGACCCT
>Ga0307417_10000211_pt1 | contig 24706 bp, 21 predicted proteins | sample SalMarWE160210MG_2_FD_202514 | JGI IMG/M metagenome (GOLD analysis project Ga0307417, IMG submission 202514) | Salt marsh sediment microbial communities from the Plum Island Ecosystem LTER, Massachusetts, United States - WE1602-10 | ecosystem: Environmental > Aquatic > Marine > Intertidal zone... | reverse complement strand
GCACTCACTAGCGCGTGCCGATGTGGAGACAGGCGATGCCGAAGGAGAGGTTACGGTAGTGGACGTCGTGTAGACCGGCCGCCTCCATGAGGCTCGCCATCTCCCTTTGATCCGGGAAGCGACGGATAGATTCCACGAGGTAGGTGTAGGCCGCAGGCTGGCGGGCCACCCAGGCCCCCAAGCGCGGAATCACCAGGAAAGAATAGAGATTGTAGAAGGGACGCACCGGCGCCCAGGGCTTGGAGAACTCCAGGCACAAGCAGCGCCCGCCCGGCTTCAGCACGCGGGCAATCTCGGCCAGCGCGGCCTCCATATGAGTCATGTTGCGGATGCCGAAGGCGATGGTGACGCCGTCCACCGAGGCGTCCGCGAAGGGCATGGACTCCCCGGTCCCCGCGACACAGGCCACCTTGCCGAGTCCCTGGGCCGAGCCCTCGCGCATCATGGCCAGGCTGGGATCGCAGATGACCACCGCGGCGCCCCGGCCGCTCAGGCGGCGCGCTACGTCGCCCGTGCCGCCGGCCAGATCCACGATGATCTGACCGGGCCCGGGCGCAGTCTTCTTCGCCAGATGGCGCTTCCACAGCCGGTGGATGCCGAAGCTCATGGCGTCGTTCATGAGGTCATAGCGGGGCGCCACGGAATCGAACACCCGACGGATCAGGCGCTCTCGCTCGGTGGGCTCCACGTCCTGGTAGCCGAAGCTGCGATGGAGGTCTATGGACATGGTGGCTGTCGGCCATGTTGCTCGAGTGGCCACCATTGTGCCGCAAAGTGCCCGTGCGGAGAATCGCTCAGGCAGGCGCGGCCCGTGAGCCGAGAATTGCCGCTACTGGCTCTACGACAGCAGCACGGACACCGTGAGCCACGACGACCCCGCCTTCGCGTTCCTGCAGTCCTTCCCCGGCACGATCAATGCTGGCTTCACTGGCGGCGAAGGTCTGGCAGTGATCGGCACCCGTCGCCGCAGCGGTCTGGCTGCCTGATCCTCGACGACTCCCGGATGCTGCGCCGCCCGGGAAGCCACCGCCAACGCAGATGCAGCGGGTCTGTGGGGTCCAGTCGGTGCAGCCGGTGGCGAAGCCGTCATTGGGGTTGCGCCAAACACCTTCGCTGCTGTCAAAGTGGTCGAAGGCAGCCTCGAAGTCCTGGTCCGGTGCGCCGTTGACGCTGGCGGCCCTGGGGGATCTGGCGCGCTAGCGGTGAGTGCCGAAGCGGAACGGCGCGGCGTAGCCGCCGCTCCCTGTGCCCGCCGCCAGCACCGTGGCCTCCCAGCGCATGCGATGGCGCACGCACACCGGCAGGATGGTGCGGCCCCGGTACACGCCGTCGGCGCCACGTTGCAGGGTCGGACGGTTGTAGCCCATGTACATATCCACCCCGCTGAAATCCACCTCCACCCGGGAGGCATCGATGCCTGTGAGTCGCACCTCGAGCTCCAGCGGCTGCAGCAGCGGGATGGGCCGCGGCTGGACCAGGAGCTCGATGCGCCGGCCCTGGGGCAGCGTGCCCGTGCACGGGCCCCGCTGCAGGTCGCAGGCCGGGTCCAGCGGCGCCCGGACCTGCGGCTCCGAAAACCCTTCGGGCCACAGCCTCACCGCTGCCAGGGCGGCCAGCCCCAAGAGCAGCGCGGCAGTCCCGGCCCGTAGCCAGCGTCCGTTGGATCTAGGTGGAGTAGTGCTCACGGCCCGCCCAACAGTCCCGCTGTGGAACATATGAGTCTATCACGGACCGCGAACACGGGACTCGGCACGCTGGTGCAGCCGGATGCCGGGCGAATGCCAAGCCTGCCAGCTCAAATGGCGCTGGGCCAGGATATGGGTCAACCCACATGGGGCGATACCGCGGCCGAGTGCGTCATTTCACGCTCCTTTTGCTACGCTCGGCGGCCCGCAGGGAGAGTTGCAACGCCGGCGGCGAGGGAGGATCATCCAACGTGGATTCCTCCGAGGTTGGAGGTGGTAGGAATTGTGAGGTGGAGCCAATGCGAGTCTATCTGGCTGGGGCGATGATCTTGGCTCTGGGTTCAGCATGGGCACAGGACCAAGGCCCCGTTGCGAGCCCGCCGCCGGCCGCCGCGCGCCGGCCGGCGGCACCGCCGCCACCGCCCATCCCCGCTGGCGGCCAGGTCGACGAAGAGACCCTGGTTGAGCCCGAAGTCACCATCGTGCAGCGGGGACGGGATACCGTCGAGGAGTATCGGGTCAACGGGGTGATGTACATGGTCAAAGTGCTTCCGGCCGGCGGCGTGCCCTATTACCTCATCGACACGGACGGTGACGGCAGCTTCGACTCCAAGTTCACGGAATTTTCGCCGAATCTCGTGCTTCCCCATTGGGTGCTGTATCGCTGGTAGGCAGGGCGACGCCCCAGGCCCTGGCGGGTCCTGCCTCCGACACCACGCCGTGGCCGTCTACACCCGCGTCGGGCGCCCTGAGCTCGCTGCCTTCGTCGCCGCGGCGGGGGGAGGGCGGCTGAGGGACTTCGCCGGGATTGCCGCGGGGATCGAGAACACCAATTATCGCGTCGATACCGACCGCGGCCGGTATGTGCTCACCCTGTTCGAGCACCAGGGTCCCGCCGAGCTCGGCTACTTCATGGCGCTGATGGCTTTCCTCGCCGGGCGAGGCGTGCCTTGCCCGCGCCCGCTGGCCGACGCCTCGGGGCAGATCTTGCAGGTGCTGCAGGGCCGCCCTGCCGCTATTGTGCAGCGCCTGCCGGGAGTGAGCGTGAAGCATCCTGGCCCCGGCGAGTGCGCGGCCGTGGGCTCCGCCCTGGCGCAGCTGCATGGCGCCGGTGCTGCCTTTCCCCTGCGCAGGCCCAATCCCCGGGGTCTCCCCTGGCGCGCCTGCGTCACCGGCCGGCTGCTGCCCCACCTCAGCTCAGCCAATTCGAAACTGCTGCGGGCCGAGCTAGACCATCACCACCGGTATCTGCTCGTGGACTTACCCCAAGGCGTGATCCACGCCGATCTATTTCGCGACAACGCCCTGTTCGAGGGCGAGCGCTTGAGCGGGATCCTCGATCTCTACTACGCCTGCGACGATGCGCTGCTGCTGGATCTGGCCGTGACCGTGAACGACTGGTGTGTGGGCCCTTGCGGCCGGCTCGATGCCGTCCGCACCACCGCCCTGCTGGGCGCCTACAGCGCTCGCCGGTCCCTCACGCGCGAGGAGCTTCGGCTGTGGCCCACCGCATTGCGGGCCGCGGCGCTGCGCTTCTGGCTGTCGAGGCTGGAGGACTACCACCTGCCTCGGCTGGGCGAGGTGGCACGCACCAAGGATCCACGGGCCTGCCGCTGTCTGCTGCTGCGTCACCGCCGCGGCGTGCCGCACCTGGATGGTGCAGATGCGTGGGCCGGCTGCCCAGTCTGCTCTGGTGCTGCGAGTTATTAACAACTTTTGTGGATAACTTTGTGGACGGATCGTAGGAAACACGCTCCAGCCCCCGCCAACATTGGGCTACAGCCTCGTGACGACAAAATGAACAAACTGAAGTAATCCTTATGTATCAGTATCTTATAACATAAGATCAAAGGCTTAATGGAGCATTGCTCAGGTCCAGTCCAAGGAGCGTGCCAGCGCTCGCGACTGTGTATAGGCAGAGTCTAAAGAACCCTCCGGAGCGCCTCCAATTCCTTTTCCAGTGCGTCGTCGCAGTGCTAGCGGTCCGGGTTTTCGCGGCCTTGGGGTGCAGGTGCATTGGCCCGCGCGATGGTTTACCCTAATCCGTCCGCTGTTACAGAGCGCCGCCGGATGGTGCGCTCGCTTTGCCTTGTCGCCGAGTTAGGGGGAAGCATGTTTACCGCCAAAGACCCGAAGGTAGAGCAACGTTTGAAGAACCTCGAGGCGCATCTCGCCAAGGAAAATCCGGTACTGCTGGATGTGGTGAAGACCTTCAGGCAGCTCGATCGGGTCGCGCGGCGCATCGGCTTTTTCGACCGGGAGGAGTCCTATGCCCTGCGGGTGCCGTGGTGGCCCCTGGTCTCGGTGCTGGGCACCTTCTCCTCGGGCAAGTCCACATTCATCAACCATTATCTGGGCTACAAGCTGCAGCTCACCGGCAACCAGGCGGTGGACGACAAGTTCACGGTCATCTCCTTCAGCAGCGATCAGCAGGTGCGCACCCTGCCGGGCCTGGCCCTGGACGCCGATCCGCGCTTCCCGTTCTTCCGCATCAGCGAGGAGATCGAGGAGGTGGCGGCGGGCGAAGGACGCCGCATCGACGCCTACATGCAGCTCAAGACCTGTCCCAGCGATCAGCTGCGGGGGAAGATCCTCATCGATTCGCCCGGCTTCGACGCCGACGCCCAGCGCACCTCGACCCTACGCATCACCAAGTACATTGTGGACCTCTCGGACTTGGTGCTGGTGTTCTTCGACGCTCGTCATCCCGAGCCCGGCGCCATGCAAGATACCCTCAATCATCTGGTGGGTGAGACCATCCACCGGCCGGACTCCAACAAGTTTCTTTACGTCCTCAACCAGATCGACACCACGGCCCGGGAGGACAACCCCGAGGAGGTGGTGGGCGCCTGGCAGAGGGCCCTGGCCCAGCAGGGCCTCACCGCGGGACGCTTCTATCGCATCTACGACCCCGAGGCGGCCATTCCCATTGACGACCCCCAGCTGCGCGTGCGCTTCGAGACCAAGCGCGATCAAGACATGAGCGACATCTACGAGCGCATGCGCGAGGTGGAGGTCGAGCGCGCCTATCGCATCATCGGCGTGCTGGAGAAGACCGCCCACGACATCTCGGGCCGCATCGTGCCCTACCTGCGCACTCTGCTGCAGCGCTGGCGCCGGCGGGTGCTGTGGGCGGAGGGCGCGCTGGCGGGGGCGCTGGTTCTTGCGCTGGGCCTCTGGGTGCTCGCCGGTAGCGGCAGGTCTGCCCTCGGCACGCTGTGGCAGCACTTCATCGGCGCCGGGCTCATCTGGCAGATCGTGGGGCTGCTCGTCCTCGCCGGCGCGGTGGGCTATCTGCATTACACCATCCGCCGGATCGCCGCCCGCGGCGTGGCCAAGCGACTGCACGCCGAGATGGCTCACTCGGAATTCCTGGAAAACTACCTCAAGGCCTTCCAGAAGAACACGGGCTACTGGCGCAGCGTCTTCCTGGCCCGGCCTGCGGGCTGGGGCGGCGGCGCAAAGCGGCGCCTGCAAAGGGTGCTGGGTGATGCCAATCTGTTCGTCCAGCGCCTGAACGACACCTTTACTAACCCCTCTGGAGACGCCACCAGCAGGCCGCCGGCAATGGAGCCCGCCGGCTTGGCGCCGGCTCCCGCGGAGCCCACAGAGTCGGCGAGCTGAGCGCCCCTGCCGGTTGCCATGGTGCTGCTGCTGCGCCTGGCCCGCGGCATCGACGCCCTGAGCGAGTGGACCGGTCGCGCCATCTCCTGGCTGACCCTGGCCATGGTGCTGGTCACCTTCACCATCGTGGTGTTGCGCTACCTGTTCAACCTGGGCTGGATCGCCATGCAGGAATCGGTGATCTACCTGCACGCCCTGGTGTTCATGCTGGGCAGTGCCTATACGCTCAAGCACGACGGCCACGTCCGGGTGGACATCTTCTACCGCAAGCTTGGCTCTCGGGCGCAGGCGATCATCGAGCTGCTAGGCACTCTGCTGCTGCTGCTGCCCGTGACGGTGCTCCTCGCGCTGGAGAGCTGGGGCTACGTCGCTGCCTCCTGGGCCCTGCGTGAGAGCTCACCTGAGGCGGGGGGGCTGCCCGGAGTCTACCTGCTCAAGACCAGCATCTTGCTCATGGCTGGCGCCATGCTGCTGCAGGGCCTCGCCTGCGGCACGCGCGGCCTGCTGGTGCTGATGGGCCACCAGGAGGCTGCCGAGCAGATCGTGCGCGAGGTGGGGGTATGAGGCCACGATGACGGCCTTCCTGCTGCTGGTGGCGGTCTGCGTGGTGCTCATGGCGGGCTATCCCGTGGCACTGTCCCTGGCGGGCACGGCCTTGGGCTTCGCCTTCTTCGGCGAGCTGCTGGGCGCCTTCGACATCTCTTTTCTCCAGGCCATTCCCAACCGGCTGTACGGGATCATGACCAACGAGACGCTGGTGGCGGTCCCCCTGTTCGTGTTCATGGGGGTGACGCTGGAGCGCTCCAAGGTGGCGGAGAACCTGCTCGACACCATGGCCAGCCTGTTCGGGCCGCTGCGCGGCGGGCTGGGCTTCTCCGTGGTCCTGGTCGGCATGCTGCTGGCCGCGAGCACCGGCATCGTCGGTGCCACCGTGGTCACCATGGGGCTGTTGTCTCTGCCCACCATGCTGGCGCGCGGCTACGCGCCCTCACTGGCCGCCGGCACCATCTGTGCCTCGGGCACCCTGGGTCAGATCATCCCGCCATCCATCATCCTGGTGCTGCTGGGTGATGTGATCTCCGCGGCCTACCAGCAGGCCCAGCTCAGCATGGGGGTGTACTCGCCGGAGCCGGTGTCGGTGGGCGACCTGTTCCTGGGGGCCATGATTCCGGGCCTGCTGCTGGTCCTGCTCTACGTCCTATATCTGATCGGCGCGGCGCTGCTGAAGCCCGACTGGATGCCGGGCATGGCGGCCGAGGTGCGCCACGACGGCCATCTGGCCCTGCGGATCGTCAAGGTGCTGCTGCCGCCGCTGGTGCTGATCGTGGCGGTGCTGGGGTCCATCATCGCGGGGGTGGCGACCCCGACCGAGGCGGCGTCGGTCGGGGCCGTGGGTGCCCTGCTGCTGGCTGCCGGCCAGCGTCGGCTCAATCTGCAGCGGCTACGCGAGGTCATGCGGGTCACCACCCAGGTCACCAGCATGGTGTTCCTGATCCTCATTGGGGCCTCGGTGTTCTCGCTGGTGTTCCGGGGTTTTGGCGGCGACGACACTGTGCGCGAGCTGCTGACCGGCCTGCCGGGCGGGGTGGTCGGCGCCATGCTAGCGGTAATGGCGGTGATGTTCGTGCTGGGCTTCGTGCTCGACTTCATCGAGATCACCTTCGTGGTTGTGCCCATCGTCGGCCCGGTGCTGCTGGCCATGGGCCTCAATCCAGTCTGGCTGGGAGTGATGATTGCCATCAACCTGCAGACTTCCTTCCTCACTCCCCCCTTCGGCTTCGCCCTGTTCTACCTGCGCGGCGTGGCGCCGGCGGAGCTGCCCACGCTCGAGATCTACAAGGGCGTCGCGCCCTACATCGTCATCCAGCTGCTCATGCTCGGCATGCTGGCGCTCTGGCCCCAGCTCGCCACCTGGCTGCCTAAAGCCGTCTATCAGGGATGAGTCCCAGGCATGGCCTTGCCGCCGCGCTCGGCCGACTCGTCAGAGGTCTCCGCGTGGTCCGGCCCGGGCGAGGCGCTCAAGTCTGCGCGCGCACGTTCAGATAGGTCCGCTCGGCCAGATCCGACCAGGCCATGGCCTGTCTGCGGAATCTCACGAAGGAGTCGTACACCTTGTGTGAGATGGGATCCTTCTCCGCGATCTCGGCCACGACTTCGTCGGAGAGCTCGCGCAGCTTGGCCAGGGCGTCCTCGGGCAGGCGGCGCAGCTCCACGTGATGCTCGTGGATCAGTGTCTGCAGCGCGGCGTTGTTGCGCGCCGTGTACTCCGCCAGCATGTCCTGATTGGCCACTCGGCAGGCGTTGGCGACGATGCTCTGCAGGTCGGGAGGCAGGGCCTCGAAGGCCTTCTTGTTGATGAAGCACTCCAGGGTAGTGCCCGGCTCGTGCCAGCCCGGATAGTAGTAGTACTTGGCCGCCTTGTAGAAGCCGAAGGCCAGGTCGTTGTAAGGGCCCACCCACTCCGTGGCGTCGATGGCGCCGGACTGCAGGGAGGTGAAGATCTCCCCGCCGGGCAGGTTCACGGGGGTGCCCCCGGCCCGGCGCAGCACCTCGCCGCCGAGGCCGGGGATGCGCATTTTCAGGCCCTGGAGATCGGCGACGCCGTTGATCTCCTTGTTGAACCAGCCCGCCATCTGCACCCCGGTGTTGCCCGCCGCAGTGGGCACCAGTCCAAAGGGGGCGTAGACCTCCGCCCACAGCTTCATGCCGCCGCCGTGGTAGAGCCAGCCGTTCATCTCCTGGGCGGTGAGGCCGAAAGGCACGGCCGAGAAGAACTGGGCCGCCTCCGATTTGCCCTTCCAGTAGTAGGCCGCCCCGTGGCCCATCTCGGCGGTGCCCTGGGAGACGGCGTCGAAGATCTCCAGGGCAGGCACCAGCTCTTTGGCCCCGTAGACTCGGACGTGGATGCGCCCACCGCTCATCTGGCCGATGAGCTCCGCGAGGAAATTGGCGCCGGTACCGAGGCCCGGATAATCCTTCGGCCAGGTGGTCACCATCTTCCAGTGGAGGGTCTCGGCGGGGGCCTTGGCCGTGGTTGCCGGGGCGCTGCCGTGCTCGCCGCAGCCGACCAGGATGCCGCCAACGGCCACCGAGCCTGCGCCAAAGGTTTGCAGGAAATCGCGTCTGTTCATGTCCTTTGAATCCTGTGCTCGGGGAGGGAAAGACAGAGGATCGGCTCGCGCCGCGCTACGCGCCGAGAAACCAGGTCCAGGGAATCACAGCAGCTGCAGCCGTGCACTGTCTAGCATGAGCCGTTTTGTGCCGACGGCGCTGAACTTCACTTCCACCTGGGTATGGTGGCCGACGCCTTCGCAGCTCAGCACCACGCCTTCGCCGAACTTGGCGTGCTGCACCCGCTGGCCCAGACGCAGGCCCGCCGGCGTGGACGTAACCACCGGCTCGCGCACCCCCGGGGTGGTCGCTGGACGCGACCAGCTGCCGCTGCGCACCTCGGTAAGCAGCTCCCGCGGCAGCTCGCGCAGAAAGCGCGAGGGCATGGGGTAGGTCTCGCCGCCGTGCAGGCGGCGGGTCTCGGCGTAGCTCAGGAACAGGTGACGCATCGCCCGGGTGATGCCCACGTAGCAGAGCCGGCGCTCCTCCTCCAGGCGCAGCGGATCCTCGGCGGACAGATGGTGGGGAAACAGTCCATCTTCCATCCCGCACAGGAACACCAGGGGAAATTCCAGGCCCTTGGCGGAGTGCAGGGTCATGAGCTGCACCGCCTCGCCGTCGTCCTCGCCGGCGCGCTCGCCCGCTTCCAGGGCGGCCTGGGCGAGGAAGGCCTCCAGCGGCTCCATCTCCTCCGCATTGTCGGGGGAGAACTGCTCCGCGGCGGTGATGAGCTCGTCCAGATTCTCCAGCCGCGCTTGGGCGCGCTCCCCCTTGTCCTGCTCCAGATGGGCACGCAGGCCCGAGCGGGCGAGTGCCGTCTCGATCTGTTGTGCCAGCTCTCGCTCGGCCACTGCGCTGGTCAGGGCATCGATGAGCTCCAGGAAAGCTCGCAGGGCGTTGCGCGAGCGTGCCGCGAGGCCGCCGGAGACCACCTCGCGGCGGGCACCTCGCCACAATGACGATCCCTCATCCCGTGCCCGCGCGCGCACCGCCGCCAGCGTGCGCTCGCCGACGCCCCGCGGTGGAGTGGCCACGGCGCGCTCGAAGGCGCCGTCGTCGTCCCGGTTGCACACCAGACGCAGGTAGGCGAGTGCGTCCTTGATCTCTGCGCGCTCGAAGAAGCGCAGGCCGCCATACACTCGGTAGGGGATGCCCAGCTGGAGCAGTGCCTCCTCCAGCACGCGGGACTGGGCGTTGGAGCGGTACAGCACGCTCACTCCACTGCGCCGCCCGCCTCGGTTCACCCATTGACGGATGCGCTCGGCGACGAAGCGCGCCTCATCCACCTCGTTGTAGGCCCTGTAAAGCATGACGGGCTCACCGCCGCCGGCATCGGTCCACAGATTCTTGCCCAAGCGGCCGGCGTTGTTGGCGATGAGGGCATTGGCCGCCTTGAGGATCACGTCGGTGGAGCGGTAGTTGCGCTCCAGCCGCACCACCTCGGTGCCGGCGAAGTCCTCGGCGAACTGCTGGATGTTCTCGATACGGGCGCCGCGCCAGCCGTAGATGGACTGATCGTCGTCGCCTACGGCGAACACCTGGCCCCGGTCTCCCGCCAGCACCCGCAGCCAGGCATACTGCAGGGCGTTGGTATCCTGGAACTCGTCCACCAGGATGTGACCGAAGCGTTGCCGGTAGTGGCCGAGCAGGTGGGGCTGGTGCAGCCACAGCTCGTGGGCCCGCAACAGCAGCTCCGCGAAATCCACCACGCCCTCCCGCTCGCAGCGCTCCTCGTAGGCCTGGTAGATGCGCACCATCTGGCCCTCGAAAGGGTCTCCGCGGTCCTCCAGGTGCTGTGGGCGCAGCCCCTCGTCCTTGCGGGAATTGATGAACCATTGGGCCTGCTTGGGCGGCCAGCGCGACTCGTCCAGCTCCAGCGACTTGAGCGCCCGCCGCACCGCCCGGTACTGGTCCTCGCTGTCGAGGATCTGGAAGCCCTGCGGCAGCCCTGCTTCCTGCCAGTGGGCTCTCAGCAGACGGTGGGCCAGCCCGTGGAAGGTGCCAATCCACATGCCCGCCACGCTGTCGCCGATGAGGGACTCGATGCGGGCGCGCATGGCACGGGCGGCCTTGTTGGTGAAGGTCACGGCCAGGACTCTAAACGGAGACACCGATTCCATCTGCACCAGCCAGGCGGTTCGATGGGCCAGCACGCGGGTCTTGCCGCTGCCGGCGCCGGCCAGCACGAGCAGATTGCCGGGGGGTGCGCTGACGGCTCGAGCCTGTGCCTCGTTGAGGGAGTCGAGCAGGCGGCTGGTGGAATTCATGGCCCAATGGTACCAGATTCCGCGCCGAGACTCGGGTCACGCCCGGCTGACGCATTCCGTGACTATAATGGGCTGCGGTCCGGCATCTGGTGGCAAGGGGGGATGGCTGTGGCTCGGGTCGACAGCCCGGAGGCGCTGGCGGCGCTGGTGGCGGCCGAGCCTGCCGTTGCGGTGTATTTCAGCACGCCTGACTGCGGTGTGTGCCAGGCGCCGTAAGTGCGCGTGGTCGAGCTGCTTCAGGACTATCCGCGGGTGGTATTGGTGCGAGCAAGCTGTGCGGTCGTCCCCGGGCTGGCGGCCCAATTGGGTGTGCTCGCCGTCCCGACGCTCGTCGTTCACCTGGACGGTCGTGAGGCTATGCGCAAGATTCAGCCATTTCAGTCTGAAGGCGCAGGCGCTCGAAAGGCCCTATCACCTGTTGCTCGATGCGCAATGAGCGCGACCCGCGGGGAGAGACACCCGACATGACAATTCAAACGACGGACTCCGGCCTGCAATACGAGGACTTGGTGGAGGGCGTGGGCGCGCTGGCCTACGGTACTGGCTGCACCGTGACGTTGCACTACAGTGGCTGGCTCGCCGACGGCACCAAATTCGACTCCAGCCTCGATCGGGGCGAGCCTTTCGCCTTCCCGCTGGGGGTGGGGTACGTGATTCCCGGCTGGGACGAGGGGGTGACCGGGATGCGCATCGGCGGGCGCCGGCGCCTGGTGATTCCGCCCGAGCTGGGCTATGGGGCGCGAGGCGCCGGCGGCATCATCCCGCCCGATGCCACCCTGCATTTCGAGGTGGAGCTGTTGGAGGTCTCCGAATAGCCGTGGAAGCAGGCAGGACCCGCGGGACAAGGGCGGTGGCGGGATGTTAGACAACCTCCGGCGCATCGTCCAGGAGGTCAATGCATCCGCCAGCCTTGACGAGGCCTTGGCCATCATCGTGCGTCGGGTCAAGGCGGCCATGGCGGTGGACGTCTGCTCGGTCTATCTCACCGACAGCGTTACCGGCCAGTACGTGCTCATGGCCACCGACGGCCTCAACCCCGAGGCCGTGGGCCGGGTGCGCCTGGCCGCTCACGAGGGCCTGGTGGGGCTGGTCGGGGAGCGTCAGGAGCCCGTCAACCTGCCGCAGGCGGCGGATCATCCCCGCTATCGTTACTTCCCAGAAACCGGCGAGGAGCGATACCACTCCTTCCTGGGCGTGCCCATCATCAACTACCGCAGGGTCCAGGGCGTGCTCGTCGCCCAGCAGCGCGAGTCGCGGTTGTTCAACGAGGACGAGCTAGCTTTCTTCGTCACCATCGCCGCCCAGCTTGCCGGCGCCATCACCATCGCCTCGGCCAGCGGCGGCATCAGCCGGCTGCTGAACGGGCACACGGTAGGCAGCGCCTTTCTTCAGGGGGTGCGCGGTGCTCCGGGAGTGGCCATCGGCACCATCGTGGTGCCTTACCCTCTGGCCAACCTGGAGGCAGTGCCGAACCGGGAGGCGCGGGATGCGGAGGCCGAGGAGACTGCATTCTGCAATGCGGTTGCGGCGGTGCAGGAGGAGATGCGGGCCAGCGGCGAGCGCCTGGCGGTGGTGCTGCCGGCCGAGGAGCGGGCGCTGTTCGATGTCTACGTGATGCTCCTGGGCAGCGACACGCTGGTGGCGGACACCGTGCAGCGCATCCGCTCGGGGATGTGGGCACCCGCGGCCCTGAGGGACACCATCCGTGAGCACGCCCGGGTGTTCGAGCAGATGGAGGACAGCTATCTGCAAGCCCGGTCCGAGGATATCCGCGACATCGGCAGGCGCCTGCTGATCCGGCTGCAGTCCGAAGAGCGTGAGCCCAGGGAGTATCCGGAGGACTGCGTGCTGCTGAGCGACGAGGTGAGCGTGGCCCAGATCGCCGAGGTGCCGGTCGGCCGGCTCGCGGGCATCGTCTGCATGCGCGGCTCGGCCCTGTCCCACACCGCGGTGCTTGCCCGGGCCCTGGATGTTCCTGCGGTCATGGGGCTGGGCGACCTGCCCATCGGCCGGCTGGACGGCTGCCGAATCGTGGTCGACGGCTCCCAGGGGCGCATCTACGTTCAGCCCACCGGGGCCGTGCTGAGCGAGTTTCGCCGTCTGGTGGGGGAAGAGGTCCGGATGTCGGCCGGACTCAAGGAGCTACAGGAGCTGCCCGCGGAGACCACCGACGGCCACCGCGTGCCCCTGTACGTGAACACCGGTCTGCTCTCGGACATCTCCCCGGCCCACGACAGTGGTGCCGAGGGAGTGGGGCTGTACCGCACCGAGTTCGGCTTCCTGGTGCGCCAGTCCTTCCCGGGCGAGGACGAGCAGTGTCAGATCTACCGGGAGGTGCTCAAGTCCTTCGCCCCCAATCCGGTGACCATGCGCACCCTGGACGTGGGCGGCGACAAGAGCCTACCCTATTTCGCCATCAAGGAGGACAACCCGTTCCTGGGCTGGCGCGGGCTGCGCATCACCCTAGATCACCCGGAGATCTTCCTCACCCAGCTGCGAGCGATGCTGCGCGCCAATCGCGGTTTCGGCAACCTGCAGGTGCTCCTCCCCATGGTCAGCCGTCTGGAGGAGGTGGACGAGGCCCTGCGCCTGCTCGATCGGGCGCGCCTGGAGCTCACCGAGGAGGGCGGGGACGTGCCTAGACCGCAGGTGGGCGCCATGGTAGAGGTTCCCGCCACGGTGTACCAGGCGGCCGCTCTGGCGCAGCGGGTGGACTTCCTGTCGGTCGGCACCAACGACCTGACCCAATACCTGCTGGCGGTGGACCGCAACAATGCTCGGGTGGCGGGGCTCTACGACTGTCTGCATCCAGCCGTCATTCGGGCACTACGGGAAGTGGTGACCGGCGCTCACCGCTGGCAGAAGCCGGTGAGCGTGTGCGGAGAGATGGCGGGCGACCCGGCGGCATCCATCCTGCTGATGGGTCTGGGCGTCGACAGTCTCAGCATGAATGCCTCCAGCCTGCCCCGGGTGAAGTGGACCATACGCAGCCTGTCCCTGCGCCACGCCCAGGCCATCGCCCTGCAGGCGCTGGAGCAGGAGGATCCGGCGGCGATACGCGCACTATTGTACCGTACGCTGGAGTCAGTGGGTCTGGGCGGACTCGCGAGGAGCGGTGTATAGACTCTGGCTACCCGCCCATGCAGCGCATAGCACAGTCAGGCGAAGGTCTCGGGACGGCGCAGACGGAGCTGTATGGCCTGGCGCGCAGCATTGCCGAGCTGGAATGGCTGCTACTGCTGTTGGTGATGGTCTACTCCGTGGTCACCCAGATGGGTTCGGAGGAGCGTATCCACCTGGCGGGGGCCATCGTCCTGTACGCCGTGCTGGTGGACGCCGATCGCCTCAAGGCCATCAACAACAACTATGGCCATGAGGCCGGCAACAAGCTTATCCAGCAGGTCGCCGAGAACCTGTGCCGGGTACTACGCGGCTCCGATGTGGTGGGCCGCTTCGGGGGAGAGGAATTCGTCATCCTCCTGCCGGAATGCAGCCTGGTCGACGCCTAGGAGGCCACCGAGCGGGTGCGGGCCAGCTTGGCCGAGGTCGAGATCGTCGTGGGTGTAGTCACGGTCTCCACCACGGTCAGCATAGGAGTGGCCAGCTATCCCAGGCACGGCAATACCATCCAGGAGCTGATGGAGTGTGCCGACGCCGGCATGTACCAGAGCAAACAGGCGGGGCGCAACCGGGTCCGCGTGGTGGGTGGCCAGGAGTGCGACGTTCGCGGTACGGCGTAGGGCGTCACGACCCGGTGCTGCGGTGGCCGGGACCGCTGCGGCGAACGTCAGCCGGTGTCCAGGGCCAGGTCACTAGCAGCACGGTCAGGCCCGCGGCCAGCACGATGTCAGGCGCATTCCGGCTGCGCGCCAGCAGACCGATGCACAGGGCCACCACGGCCAGGGTCAGCCATGCCTGCCAGCTTATGCTGCGTCGGGGCTCCAGGAATCCAGGGATCGAGCGGTCTGAGGCGGCAGGTTCGCCATCTGCGAGGGCGGGCGCCTATTGTAACCCCGTCGCTGCGCGCGAGAATCGAGGCTCGCATATTGTGGCAGGCGCGGACCGTCGCGTTGACACTGCGAAGCGGCGGCTCGGATAATTCGCAATCCACCTTCGCCGGCCTCGCCGCTGCGCCTCGGGCGCGGGCGGGCAGCCGCCCAGGCGACTTCTACTGCCCAATGCTCCATCCGGTTGCTGGGAGGCGACCCTGAATGACTCTTGCCTACGGGGCGGTTCTGCTGTCTCTCGCCTCAGTGCTGGCGGCGCTGTTTGCCGATCGATATCCCACGGCAGCACGGGTCGCCTTCACCCTGTTGGGTTTAGGCGGTCTGGCGGCCGTGGCCGCGGGAGGCGCAGCCCTGCTGGGCCACGAGGTGGAGCGTGCCACCCTGCCCCTGGGACTGCCCTGGCAGCCCTGGCAGCTGCGCCTCGATCCCTTGACCGGTCTGTTTCTCGCCATCATCGGGGCGGTGGTGGCGGCGGTAGCGGTGTACGGGCCAGCCTATGCACGGGAGTTTCGTCACGGCCGCAGCTCGTTCGCGGTGCTCGGCGGGTTCACCGGCCTGTTCGTGGCCGGCATGCAGCTGGTGGTGCTGGCGGACGAGGCCTTCACCTTCATGGTCGCTTGGGAGCTGATGTCGCTCTCCAGCTACTTCCTGGTGGCCTATCAGCATGAGCAGGCCGCCAATCGTCGGGCCGCATTCCTCTACCTCTTGATGGCCCACATCGGCGGCCTAAGCATCCTACTCGCCTTCGCCGTGCTGGCTGCCCACGGCGGGAGCTTCAGCTTCGAGGCCATGCGCCAAGTCGCGCTGACTCCTAACTGGGCCACCGTCGCCTTCGCCCTGGCATTCCTGGGCTTTGGCATGAAGGCTGGTCTGGTGCCCCTCCATGCCTGGCTGCCGGAGGCGCATCCGGCAGCCCCCTCCCACATCTCGGCCCTGATGTCCGGGGTCATGCTCAAGGTGGCGGTCTACGGTTTCGTGCGCTTCAGCTTCGATCTGCTGGGGGAGCCCCAGTGGGGCTGGGGGGTGGCGGTGCTGGCCGTGGGCGGCGCTTCCGCCATGCTGGGGGTGCTGCTGGCCCTCATGCAGTCGGACCTCAAGCGCCTGCTGGCCTACTCCTCGGTGGAGAACGTGGGGATCATCTTCGTCGCCCTGGGTCTGGCGCTGCTGTTCCTCGGCAGCGGTGCAACCCGCCTGGGGGCGCTGGGTCTGATGGCGGCGCTCTATCACGCCGTGAACCACGCCCTGTTCAAGAGCCTGCTGTTCCTAGGCGCCGGGGCCGTGCTGCACACCAGCCACGAGCGGAACCTGGAGAACCTGGGCGGACTGCTGCGACGGATGCCGTGGACCGGCCTTTTCTTCTTGCTCGGCTGCGTGAGCATCTCGTCCCTGCCGCCCTTCAACGGCTTCGTCTCCGAATGGCTCACCTTCCAGACCGCGCTTCAGGCCTGGACCCTGCAGAGCGGCGTGCTGCGCATCATGGTGCCGGTGGGCGCCGCGACCCTGGCACTCACCGGTGCCTTGGGAGCGGCCTGCTTCGTGCGGGCCTATGGCGTGGGATTCCTGGGTCAGGCCCGCAGCCGCCAGGCTCGGCACGCCCGCGAGGTGTCGCTGGGCATGCGCCTGGCCCAGGGAGCGCTGGCGGTCGCCTGCCTGGTTCTGGGCGTGCTGCCCACCGGCATGGTCGAGTTGCTGAACGGCATTCCCCAGGGGCTGCTCGGACAGGGCCTCACCGAGGCTACCGTGCACGGCTGGCTCTGGCTCACCCCCATCGAGGCCCGCACCGCCAGCTACTCCGGGCCGCTGGTGCTGGTGGGGCTCTCCGCTGCCTGGCTGCTGGGCGCCTGGGTGCTGCGCCGCGGGGGCGTGCGCCGGGTGCAGCCCTGCGAGCCCTGGGATTGCGGTTACGCCCGGCCCGATCCGCGTATGCAGTACACCGGTGCGGCGTTCTCCCAGCCCCTGCGGCGGGTTTTCGGGATGGCACTCAGCGTGGCGCAGGTGGTGGACCGCAGAGACGGGCTGCGCTACCGGCTGCAGGTGGGCGACCGCGTCTGGGGGCTGCTCTACGAGCCCGTGGGACGGATGGTCAAGGGGGCGGCGCGCCGGGTCGCTCGGCTGCAATCCGGCAACATCCGCATCTATCTGGGCTGGTCCCTGGGGACCCTGCTGGTGCTGCTGTGGCTGATCTCCTGAGCTCACTGCACTGGGCGCTAGCCCTGCTGCAGACCGTGCTGTTCGCGGCCGGCGCCCCCTTGCTCACGGCCTGGGTGCGGCGGGTGAAGGCACGCCTGCAGAATCGTCGCGGGCCGAGCCTGCTGCAGCCCTACCAGGATCTGCGCAAGCTCTTCGCCAAGCAAGTGATGGTGGCGGACAGTGCCTCGCGGGTGTTTCGCGCCGCCCCCTACATCGTCTTCGGCAGCACTCTGCTTGCCGCCGCGGTGGTGCCCCTGGTGGCGGTCCATCTGCCGGCGGCCGCCATCGCCGACGTCATCGTGATGGCGGGCTTCCTGGCACTGGGGCGTTTCTTCCTCGCCCTGGCGGGCATGGACGTGGGCACGGCCTTCGGCGGCATGGGCTCCTCCCGGGAGATGATGGTCTCCGGCCTGGCGGAGCCGGCCATGCTGATGTCGGTGTTCACCGTCGCCATGAGCGCCCACAGCACGAATCTCTCCAGTGTGGTGGATCATCTGCTCTCGGGCGGGCTGGTGCTGCGGCCCTCGCTGATGTTCGCACTGATGGCTCTGCTGCTGGTGGCCGTGGCGGAGACCGGGCGCATCCCGGTGGACAACCCCGCCACCCACCTGGAGCTCACCATGATTCACGAGGCCATGCTGCTAGAATACAGCGGCCGGCATCTGGCGCTCATGGAATGGGCCGCCCAGCTCAAGCTCATGCTCTACGGTGTGCTGATTGCCAACGTCTTCCTGCCTTGGGGCATCGCCAGGACCCTGGCACCGTTGCCCCTGCTCGCCGGTTTCGTGTCGGTGGCTGCCAAGCTGGTGCTGCTCGGTGTGGCCCTGGCGCTGGCCGAGACCGTGCTGGCCAAAATGCGCCTGTTCCGGGTGCCTCAGTTCCTGAATCTGGCCTTCCTGCTCGCCCTCCTGGGTATGCTGAGCCACGTCATCCTGGAGCTGGGACCATGACGACCATCGCCCAGCTGAGCCTCTTGCAACAGGCAGTGTTCGTGCTGGCCGCCCTGGTGCTGTTCGCCTCCTTCTCGCTGCTGGCCCAGGTGCGCCTGACCTCCGCCATCCACGCATTCGCCTGGCAGGGGGCGTTGGTGGCGGCAGTCACGACTCTGGTGGCGGTGGGCTCCGGCGTGCACCATCTGTACCTCTCGGCCGGAATGACCTTCGTGCTCAAGGCGCTGTTGATCCCATGGATGCTGCACCGCATGGTGCGCCGGCTGAGACTGGGCCGGCACGTGGAGGCCATCACCCATCCCGCCTTGGTCATCATGGCCGGGGCCTCCCTGGTGGTCTTCAGCTACTGGGTGGCGCTGCCCATCGAGCGGCTGCATTTCGTCGCCACCCGCAACGTGGTCGCCGTGAGCCTGGCGGTCGTGCTGCTGGGGCTGCTGATGATGGTGGCGCGCAAGCAGGCCGTGGCTCAGGTGCTGGGCTTCATGTCCATGGAGAACGGACTGTTCCTCGCCGCCGTGGCCGCCACGCGGGGCATGCCGCTGGTGGTGGAGCTCGGCGTGGCGTTCGACGTGCTGGTGGCCATGGTGCTGTTTGGCGTGTTCTTCTTGCAGATCCGGGAGAGCATCGATTCCCTGGACGTGGATCGGCTCAATCGATTGTCGGAAAGCGAGGAGTCATGAGCGCGCTGCTGCTCACCGTGTTCATTCCCTTGCTCGGGGGCTTGCTGCTGGCGGTGCTGGCGTCCCTGTCCGTCGGCGGCTGGGTCAACCTGGGTGTCTCGGCGGCGAGCTTCGCGGCCTCGGTGTGGCTGGCCGCCGGCGTGCTGGACGGCGAATTGGTCACCGGTGCCACCTTCCATGTGGATGCTTTCAACGTCTACCTGGTGGTGCTCACCACCTTCGTGGGACTCACCACGGCCATCTTCTCGCGCCCCTACATGGCGCACGTGTGCCAGTCCGGGCGGGTGCCGCGCCGCGGCCTGCGTCTCTACCACGCCATGTACCAGGCCTTCATGTTCACCATGCTGCTCGCGCTCACCACCAACAATCTGGGCATCCTGTGGGTGTCGGTGGAAGGGGCGACCCTGGCCACGGTGCTGCTGGTGTCTCTGTACCGCACCCCGGAGGCCGTCGAGGCAGCCTGGAAGTACTTCATACTATGCGGCGTCGGCATCGCGCTCGCCCTGTTCGGCACGGTGCTGGTGTTCTTCGCCGCCCAGCGGGCGCTGAGCGATCCCAATGCCGGCCTCACCTGGACGGTGCTATACGGCGCAAGTCCGGACCTGAATCCCACCGTGATGAGCATCGCCTTCGTATTCCTGCTGGTGGGCTACGGCACCAAGGTGGGCCTGGTGCCCCTGCACCACTGGCTGCCTGACGCCCATTCCGAAGGCCCGACGCCCATGTCGGCGATGCTCTCGGGGCTGCTCCTCAACGTGGCCCTGTATTCCGTGGTGCGGCTGAAGATGCTGGCCGACGGGGCATTGGCGGCCACGCAGCGTCCCCAGCTCGCCGGCCACCTGTTGATGGGCTTCGGCCTGCTGTCCTTTCTGGTCGCGGGCCTGTTCCTGCACCGCCAGCGTGACATCAAGCGCATGTTCAGCTACTCCTCCATCGAGCACATGGGGCTGATGACCTTCGCCTTCGGTATCGGTGGGGCGCTGGCCACCTTCGGTGCCCTGCTGCACATGCTGGTGCACTCACTCACCAAGTCCGCCATCTTCGTCACCGTGGGCCACGCCACGCACGTCGCAGGGACCCAGTCAATTGAGCGTATACGGGGCCTGATTCGCACCCAGCCCGCGGTGGGTTGGGGCCTGCTGGTCGGAGTGGTTGCCATTGCAGGCTTTCCGCCCTTCGGCGTGTTCACCAGCGAGTTCCTGCTGCTCAGTGCCACCATGCACAGTTGGCCGGCCCTGACCGTCGCCCTGCTGGCGGGTCTGGCGGTGGCCTTCGCTGGCCTGTTCCGGCATCTGCATCCGATGGTCTACGGCGTGGCGCCGGAAGGCCAGCAGCCGGTGCGGGCCAATATGCTGCCGGTGGCGGCACACTTGCTTCTGGTGCTGTGGCTGGGCCTGGCGATTCCAGGCTTCCTCTCCCAGTGGCTGAGCCAGGCCACGGTGCTGATCACCGGGGAGTCGCTGCCATGATCGCTAAGCCGGTGACCACTCCCGCGCCGCGGCGACGATTCGACTGGCTCTCGGAGTACCTGGCTCGACTGCAGGACGAGCATGTCCTGGTCCGGCGCGGCTCGACTCGGCGTCTGATGCCGGCCCACCTGCTGGAGATCGACCCGGAGGACTGGGGACGTGCCGCCGCCGTCGCGGCCGCCTTCGGCCTGCGCTGGGTCGGACTATGGGCAGAGCACAGCGGCGAGCAGCTGCCAGTGTATGCCTGCCTGGAATTCCAGGGGGACTACGTCGTGCTGCGCACCGCGGTGCCGGCAGCCTCGCCGGTGCTGGCCTCTCATGTGCCGCACTATCCGGCGGCCGACCGGTTGGAGCGCCACGCCCAGGACCTTCTGGGGCTGGCTTTCGCGGATCATCCCGATAGCCGGCGCTGGACCCGACACCAGGCCTGGCGGGAAGGAGAGTTCCCGCTGCGCAACGGCTTTCCGCTGCAGGGGACTCAGACCGCGCAGACCCCGGCCGATGCCGATTACCCGTTTCAACGCGCCCAGGGCGCCGGCACTTGCGAGATCCCGGTAGGACCGGTGCACGCCGGCATCATCGAGCCTGGGCATTTCCGCTTCCAGGCGGTGGGGGAGGAAGTGCTGAGTCTGGAGGAGCGTCTAGGCTACGTGCACAAGGGCCTCGAGAAGCTGGCGGTGGGGCGCGATCCTGCGGGCCTGGCGCGCCTGGCGGGGCGGGTCTCGGGAGACTCCTGCGTCGCCCACGCCTGGGCGGCCTGCCAGGCCATGGAGCGTGCGGCCCGGCTGGAGTTGCCGCCGCGCGCCGCGGCCCTGCGCGCCTTGCTCGCCGAGCGCGAGCGGGTGGCCAATCATCTGGGAGATATCGGCGCCGTCTGCAACGACGTCGGCTTCTCCTTTGCCCTGTACCAGCTCTCCAGGCTGCGCGAGCTGTGGCAACGGCGCAGCCGGGAGCTGTTCGGCCACCGCCTGCTGATGGATCTGGTACTGCCCGGCGGCGTGGCTCGAGACCTGGAGCCAGCGGCGATCCCCGTGCTGCGCCAGGACCACAACCGGCTGGGGGACGAGCTGGTGGGCCTGTTCGATATCCTCGATGACCATCCCTCGCTGGACAACAGGCTCATCGACACCGGGGTGCTGGGTTCCCGGCTCGCCGCCGAGCTGGGTGTCCTGGGCTACGTCGGCCGGGCCTCCGGCCAGGACTTCGACGTGCGTCGTGCCAGCCCCTATGCCCCCTACGACCGGCTGTCCGTGGAGGTGCCGGTGTACCAGGAGGGAGATGTGGCGGCACGGGTGCGGGTGCGCATGGACGAGATTCGGATTGCGCTGCACCTCATGGACAACCTGCTGGAGACCTTGCCGGAGGGCTCGGTGCGGGCAGAGCTGCCTCAGCCCAGGCGCGGCGCCAAGGGACTCGGCATGATCGAGGGGTGGCGTGGAGAGATCCTGAGCTTCGTGCGCTTCGACGCCTCGGGGCGGGTCGCCCGCTTTTTCCCGCGGGATCCGAGCTGGCTCAACTGGCCCGCCCTGGAACGGCTCATCCTCGGCAACATCGTCCCCGACTTCCCGGTCTGCAACAAGTCGGTCAACGGCTCCTATTCGGGCCAGGATCTGTAGTTCCATGCTGCGCGTCCTGAATAGAATCCTACGCACGGGCACGGTCACCGAAGAGCTGCCGGCCGGCGAAGACCTGCACCTGCAGCGGGTCGGCGAGCGGCTGCAGGCGGCCGTGGCCCGCCAGTTCCGTGGCAGCCTGGCCATCCGCCACGTGGATGCGGGCTCCTGCAACGGCTGCGAGCTGGAGATCCACGCGCTCAACAACCCCTTGCACGACATCGAGCGCTTCGGTGTGCATTTCGTCGCCTCGCCGCGGCATGCCGATCTGCTGCTGGTGACGGGACCGGTGTCCCGGCACATGGAGACGGCCCTGCGACGCACCTACGCGGCCACCCCCGAGCCCCGCCTGGTGCTTGCGGTGGGGGAGTGTGGCGCCGATGGCGGGGAGTTCGGCCGCTCCTACGCAAGCTGTGGTGGGGTCGCCGAGGTTATCCCGGTAAACGGGGTGGTACGTGGCTGCCCGCCCGGGCCTCTGGACCTCATGCAGGCGATTGTGGCGCTGATTGAGTACTAGCCAATGGCCCCGCCGCGGCGGGGCCATCATTCCGCGGGCGGCGGCTACTTGGCAGGCGTGCTAGGCGCCTTGGTGGGTGCGGCTTCTTCGGACTTCACCTGATGCAGCTCGATCTCGAAGATCAGAGCTTCGTTGGGTCCGATGGTATGGCCGGCACCGCGGGGCCCATAGGCCTGTGCGGGCGGCACGACCACTTCCCACTTGGCACCTTCCTTCATTAGCGGAACGGCCTGCTGCCAGCCCTTGATCACGCGGTTCAGCTTCATGACGGCGGGCTTGCCGCGGGCGATGGACGAGTCGAACTCCTTACCCTCGATGGTCTTGCCCACGTAGTCGACCACCACGGTATCGGTGGGCTCGGGCGATTTGCCGGTGCCTTCCTTCAGCACCTTGTACTGGACGCCACTGGGCAGCACGACCACGCCTTCCTTGTTCTTGTTCGCAGCCAGGAAGTCTTCACTGCGCTTCAGCGCTGCCGCCGCCTTGGCCTTCATCTCCTCTGCCATCTTCACCTGGAACTCCTTGACGACCTCCTGCTTCTCCGTGTCGGAGACCCTGGACTCCTTGCCTTCGAGGGCATCGCGTATGGCCATGGTCAGGGTGGCGGAGTCCAGCGGCACGCCATCGCGCTTGATGGTCTGGCCCATCTGGTAGCCCAGCACGTAGCTGAACTTCTGCTCCTGAGTGGTGAGGGCGGGGTCGGCGGCGAGCACCTGCAGGGAGAGGGTGGAGGCGCACATGGCCAGTAACAATCTTGATCTCATGTTTGTTCCTTACTGTGGCGGTGAGGCAGAAATGGTGTCGGCGTTGGATCCGGGTCCTTCGCGCCGGCGCCGCTAGGTATGCTGTCGCAACGCGCGCCCGATTCTCCCACAACCGTGTGCAGACTCCCACCGCTGCCGTAGATCTGCGTACGCTGCCATGAGACCACGCAAGTCAGGACGCGTTCCCGGAGCCGGGAATCTGCAGCCAGTTGCGCCAGGCTGCAAACAGGCCGTGATCCAGGGCGGCGATGGCCGAGCGGGGCCGATCCTCAGGGCGCAGCACCGGCTCTCCCTCCAGGGTGCAGGCCAAGCCGTCGGCCTCCGCAAGCACCAGCGCCCCCGCGGCGTAGTCCCACAGCTTCTGCCGGCCATGGAGGTAGACGTGGAACCGACCGGCAGCAATCCAGCACCAGTCCAGAGCCACGGAGCCGAAGCTGCGTTGGGAGGCATAGGGCGCCGCGGTCGCAAGCCGGATGGCGAGCTCGGGAGCGAGGCGCTTGAAGTCCACCGCGGCAATGCAGCGCCGCAGCTCCCCGGGGATTGCCGGTGAGGGCAGTGGGGCCCCGTTCAGTCGGGCGCCCGCGCCGGACTGGGCGCTGAAGCATTCGTCCCGCTCGGGGTCGTAGACCAGTCCGAGCGCGACCCGACCCTGCACCAGCAGGGCCAGCGATACTCCATAGTAGGGAATGCCGGCGGCGAAGTTGCTGGTGCCATCCAGGGGATCCAACACCCACACGCCGTTGCCCGGATGGGCGAGGCGAGCGGCGCGCTCGGCGCCGTCGGTCTCTTCTCCCAGGAACCCGTACTCCGGCCAGCGTTCGCGCAGCTCACCGCCCAGACGGCGCTGCATTCCGTGGTCCGCCACGGTGACGATGCTGGAATCGCTCTTGAGTCGGCGCTCCACCGAGGCGAAGCGTGGCAGCAGCTCGGCACGGGCGGCCTCCCTCACCAGCTCACAGACGGGCTGCAGGGGTGGCAGTGAATTGGGGTGCATGGGTCGATCCACCTCTGCCCAAAGCGACGCAGTGTAGCAGCCGCGTCATCGGCCGGCGAACCGCCCCCGGTAATTCCCGGCTGAGATTCGCCCAGGGGGCTGGCGGCCTGGGAGCAAGTCGATCCGCCTGTAGGAGTCGAGCCCTCTCGGCAACCGCCCCGCGCCTATGCCCGTGCGCCGCGCACACGCTCAACCACTGCCGCCATGGCCCCGGCGTGCCGTTGCAGCTGGTCTAGCAAGGCGAGCTGCCCGCGGCAGCGCTGCAGATTCTGTCCCGGGCGGTCGACGTGGAAATAGACGTCACCCCGCAGATAGTCGGTGAGGAAACGCATGGCCAGCTCATAGGTGATGACGGCTGGGGAGAGTGCCAGCAGATCCAGCTCTTCCGGGTCCAACATGTCGCCGGTGCCGTCCAGGTAGCCCCGCGTCAGGGCCTCGAACAGCGGCAGGCGCAGGGTCCCGACGGCCTCGTCGCGCTGGGCGCTCGCGCTGCTACGCACCAGGTCGCCGAAGTCGTGCAGGAGGCAGCCGGGCATCACCGTATCCAGGTCCACCACACACAGCGCGTCATGCGTCGCCACGTCGAGCAGCAGATTGTTGATCTTGGTGTCGTTGTGCACGGTACGGGTGGGGAGCCGGCCCGCGCTAATGGGATCGGCCAGCGGCGCCGCCAGGGATGCCCGCCCCAGCGTCCGATCGATCTCCGAGCGCGCCAGCCCCGCCCGATTGAGCGGGTCCGCCTCGACGGCGGCCGTCAGGGCCGCCAGGCGCCGCGGCGTGTCGTGAAAATGCGGGATGGTTACCCGCAGCGGCGGGCCGGGCAGATCCGCCAACA
>Ga0307417_10000209_pt1 | contig 24872 bp, 20 predicted proteins | sample SalMarWE160210MG_2_FD_202514 | JGI IMG/M metagenome (GOLD analysis project Ga0307417, IMG submission 202514) | Salt marsh sediment microbial communities from the Plum Island Ecosystem LTER, Massachusetts, United States - WE1602-10 | ecosystem: Environmental > Aquatic > Marine > Intertidal zone... | reverse complement strand
CAGGATCAACGCGGAGCCCTCCCGCCGCGGTGAGATCCTCGATGCGGCACGCATCTTTGACGCCAAGGCAGTCGACGTTGGCAAGAACTCCATCACCTTCGAGATGTCGGGAGAGCCGGGCAAGCTGAGCGATTTCTTGGAGTTGATGGCGCCTTATGGCATTGTCGACCTCGTGAAGTCCGGGCGGATCGCTCTGGCCCGGGACCCGAAGGGAAAGAACGCACGCCGCCCCGAGCTGCGCACGGCATAGGAGAGTTACGGCATTGGAGAGTTTCAGCATGGGAGAGGATTCATGAGCGCCACCATGTACTACGAGGACGATGCCAACCCGGCATTGGTCGCCGCCCGCAAGGTGGCCGTGCTCGGTTTCGGAAGCCAGGGGCATGCCCATGCGCTGAACCTGAAAGACTCGGGAGTCGACGTGACGGTCGGGCTCCGTCCCGGCTCGCGCCGGGAGCAGACCGCCACCGATGCCGGGCTGCGGGTGATGACGCCGGCCGCGGCATCGCAGTGGGCCGATCTCATCATGGTGCTCGTCCCCGACCAGCACCAGTCGACCCTGTACGCCGAGGCGATCGGACCAAATCTCGCCGATGGTGACGCCCTCTTCTTCGCCCACGGTTTCAACATCCATTTCGGCTACGTGACACCGCCTGGGAACGTCGACGTGGCGATGGTCGCGCCCAAAGGACCAGGCCATCTCGTCCGCCGCCAGTACGAGTCGGGCAGCGGGGTTCCCGCCCTGGTTGCGGTTCACCAGGACGCCAGCGGCGCCGCCAAGGATCTCGCTCTCTCGTATGCGCATGGCATCGGGGCAACCCGCGCCGGCGTTATCGAGACAACCTTCAAAGACGAGACCGAGACCGACCTCTTCGGCGAGCAGGTCATCCTATGCGGGGGCGTGGACGAGTTGATTCGTGCCGCGTTCGAGACGCTCACCGGCGCCGGCTACGCACCCGAGATGGCGTACTTCGAGGTTCTCCACGAGCTGAAGCTGATCGTCGATCTCCTGTATGAAGGCGGTCTGTCGTGGATGCGATTCTCCGTCTCGGACACCGCCGAATACGGCGACATCACCCGTGGTCCCCGTATCGTCACCGCACAGACGCGGGCGGTGATGCAAGCCATCCTCGGTGAGATCCAATCCGGTGCGTTCGCCAAGGAGTGGATGGACGAGGTGGCCGCCGGAACCCCCAACCTGCTTGCCGCGCGCAGGGCGCTCGCCGACCACGAGGTCGAAAACGTTGGGCGCACCCTGCGCAACATGATGCCGTTCCTGATCCCCAAAACACCGGAGGACGATCAGTGACAATGGTTCGACACGAGCTCTCACGACGTCGCCTGGAGCTTAGTTAGCCGGGCAACCGCTCCCGCGGTTGGCCCGGCGCCTGTACCAGCCGACCAAACCGCACAACTAGGAGCTCACAAACATGGCATCAGCTCAGTCCGACCGATTGATCATCTTCGACACGACCCTGCGCGATGGCGAGCAGGCACCCGGCATCGCGCTTTCTCCCGACGAGAAGGTAGCCATCGCCCACCAGCTGGCCCGGCTCAAGGTCGACGTCATCGAGGCCGGCTTTGCGGCGTCGTCCCCGAGTGACCACGAGGCCGTCTCCAGGATCGCCCGCGAGGTCAAGGGCCCGGTGATCGCCACCCTGGCGCGTACCCACCCCGACGACATCGATACGGCGGCCGACGCGCTGCGGGGCGCCGATCGCAAGCGCATCCACGTATTCATCTCCACCTCGCAGATCCAGCGTGAGGAAATGCTGCGGATGTCCGAGGACGACGTACTCGCCGCCATCACGGAGTCGGTGGCGCGGGCGAAACGGTATGCCGACGATGTCGAGTTCTCCCCCCAGGACGCCACCAGGACACACCCGGACTTCGTCATCGAGAGCTGCCGGCGCGCCGTCGCCGCCGGGGCGACGACGATCAACATCCCCGACACGGTGGGTTATGCGATTCCCGAGGACTTCGTCGGGCTGATGCAACGTGTCTATGACGAGGTGCGCGGCGGCAACGATGACGTCATCATCTCCACCCATTGCCACAACGACCTCGGTCTGGCCGTCGCCAACTCGCTGTCGGCCATCCGGGCCGGGGCGAGGCAGATCGAGGGTGCGATCAACGGGCTCGGGGAGCGTGCCGGCAACACATCGACCGAGGAAATCATCATGGCGGTCAAGACCCGTCAGGACTACTTCGGGGTCGAGGTCGGCGCTGACACCACCGAAATCTTCGAAACCTCACGGCTGGTGTCCCGGTTGACCGGCTACCCGATCCAGTACAACAAGGCAATCGTCGGTAGAAACGCGTTCTCCCATGAGTCGGGAATCCACCAGCACGGCGTGCTGCGAAATCGGGAGACATACGAGATCATGGATCCTGCCTCGATCGGCCAAACCTCAACGCTCGTGCTGGGCAAGCACTCCGGCCGGGCCGCATTCGCCGACGCTCTCGCCAAAATGAGCATCCGGCTCGAGGACGACGAGTTCAAGGCAGCCTTTGCCCGATTCAAAGAGCTGGCCGACCGCAAGGGGGAGATCTCCGAGGAAGGCATCCGCGCCATCATCGCCGAGAAAACAAGCGTGAAGCCCGACGTCGTCGAGTTGCTCGGCATCCACGTGTCGGGGGGAAGCCGGGAGACACCGGTCGCCACGGTTTCGCTGCGTCGCAACGGTGAGGAGATCGAGGCGCGCTCAGAAGGAGACGGCATGGTCAACGCGGCGTTTGCGGCGTTGCGCACCGTGTTCGACCTGGAGGCAAACCTCCTCGACTACCGGGTGAGTCCGCTCACCTCCGGCGCCGACGCCATGGCGGAAGTCAACGCAGTCATCCAGGTCGGCTCCGAGACGTATTCGGGCCGTGGTGTCTCCACCGACGTCGTCGAGGGCTCGGCTCGGGCATTCACCGCGGCCCTCAACAAGGCGGCGGCAGACAGACCGGTGGTGCCGTCCGGAGAGGCAACCGCATAGTGCACGGATCCTTCGTCCTTCTTCCCGGTGACGGGATCGGCCCTGAGGTGACCGCGGCTGCGCACCAGGTCCTGGTGGCGGTGGCAGCCCGGTTCGACCACGACTTCTCGTTCGAGCAGCGCCCGATCGGCGGCAACGCCATCGACGATTTCGGGGACCCGCTCCCCCGATCGACGCTCGACGCCTGCCGCACCGCCGATGCCGTGATCCTGGGGGCCGTTGGCGGACCGAAGTGGGACGATCCCAACGCCAAGACCCGCCCGGAGGCGGGTCTGCTCGCCCTGCGCAAGGAGCTTGGCCTCTTTGCCAACCTGCGCCCGATCACGGCCCACCGCCAGCTGATCGAGTCGTCTCCATTGCGTCGGGACCTGATCGAAGGTGTCGACATTCTGTTCTTCCGTGAGCTCACAGGTGGGATCTACTTCGGGGCATCGTCGCTCAGCGACGACGGGCAGGTCGCCTCTAGTGTCATGGAGTACTCGGTCGGAGAGGTCGAGCGGATCGTACGGATGGCCGCCGAGGCTGCGAGGAACCGACGCAACCGGCTGACGTCGGTAGACAAGGCGAACGTGCTCGAGGTGTCCCGACTGTGGCGCCGGGTGGCGGCGCGGGTCATGGCCGAGGAGTTCCCCGACGTTGAGTACGAGGTGGTGCTGGTGGACGCGATGGCGATGCATCTCATCTCCCGGCCCCGCGATTTCGACGTCGTCGTCACCGGGAACCTGTTTGGCGACATCCTCACCGACGAGGGCTCGATGCTTCCGGGATCGCTGGGTCTTCTGCCGTCGGCGTCGCTTGGCGACACCCAGCCCGGTCTCTACGAGCCCATTCACGGATCAGCGCCCGACATCGCGGGCAAGGATCTGGCCAACCCGCTGGCCACGATCCTCGCTGCGGCCATGGCGTTACGCCACTCGCTCGATCTCGGGGACGAGGCCGGCGCCGTGGAGAGCGCGGTCGATGCCGTTCTCGACGCCGGGATGCGCACGCGGGACATTTCCGCAGGCGGCAAATTCTTCGGCGCCTCCGAGATGGGTGCTGCCGTCGCAGAGGCCGTGCGGGGCTGACCGCCTGCCATGATCCGTCGCACCGCCGCCGCCGCCCTCGCCCTCGTGCTGACCCTTGCGGCGTGCAGCCCTGGTTCCGCGGGTGACACCGGGTCTTCGACCACTGCGCCGCCACCGACAACGGCTGGTGTAACCACTACAACTACAACTACAACCACGACCACGATGGCGCCGGTCGACCCGGGTCAGGCAGAGGAGCTGTTCGGGGTAGGCGATAGCCGCTATCCCGAACTCGGCAACACCGGCTACGAAGTCGATCACTACACGGTGGATCTCACCTTCGATCCGGACGCCAACACGATCAACTCTCTCGTCACCATCGAAGCCACAGCGACCGAGCCGCTCCGGGTCGTCCCGCTCGACTTCATCGGATTCGACGTGACCAACGTCCAGGTCGGCGATGCTACGGCGTCGTTCACCCGCCGGGATGACAAGTTGCTGGTCGAGCCGGGATCCCTCATCCCGTCCGGGGAGGCGTTCTCGATTTCGGTCGCATACAACGGCACACCCACGCCCATCTTGTCCCAGGCGCTTCCGTTCGACGTTGGGTGGTTGACCGATCCCAACGGAACTGCGTACGTGATCGCCGAGCCGGACGGAGCGCGCGCCTGGCTCCCTGTCAACGATCACCCGAGTGACAAGGCCACCTACACCTTCCGTATCACCGTGCCGGACCCACTCATCGCCGCCGCCAACGGTGTGCACGTCGACACGATCACCGATCTGGGCTGGGCGACATGGGTCTGGGAGGAGACCCACCCTATGGCGTCATATCTGGCAACCGTCGTTATCGGCGATCTGACAGTCACCCGGGACGAAGAGGCGACCTCGCAAACCGGTGTCGAGGTGCGCAACGTCCTGCCCGCCGATCTCTCCGCCGGCTCCCTCAGCAAGCTTGCGCTGCAGGGAGACATGATCGAGTATCTCGCCGGTCTGTTCGGGCCTTACCCGTTCGACTCCTACGGGCTTGCCGTGGTCGACGGCTTCGACGCCGCTCTCGAGGATCAGACCCTGTCCGTCTTCGGCAGGTCGATGGTCGACGTGCCCTCCTTCTTCGAAACCGTCATCGTCCACGAGCTTTCCCACCAGTGGTTCGGCGACAGCGTGACCCCGGCGGACTGGGGCGATGTGTGGCTCAATGAGGGATTCGCCACGTATGCGGAATGGCTGTGGCTGGAGCACACTCAGGGAAAGACGGCTATGGAGACAACCATCGCCAGGAACCGCGACCAGATGGCGGCGGGCGCTTACAAACCACCCGGTGAACCGCCCGCCGACGACCTGTTCAATGCAAGCGTGTACATCCGGGGCGGGCTCGTTCTCAACGCGCTGCGGGCGGAGGTGGGCGACGATGCGTTCTTCGAGATCCTCCGCACCTATGCCGACAAATACCGCTACGGCGTCGCCACGACGGATGACTTCATTGCAGTCGCCGAGTCTGTTTCCGGCCAGGATCTCGGCCAGTTGTTTGCCGATTGGCTGTACGGGGACGAGGTGCCACCGCTGCCCTGAGGCCTCCGCGGAGTTGCGCCACCCGGCACCGGCGGTACTCTGAGGGCCCGCGCAGCGACAAGAAGGATGCTATGCGCACTCCTCCCCACTTCATGACAGCATTGATAACCCCGTTCGACGAGAACGGGAACATCATCGTTGAGGCACATCACCACAACCTGCACCTGCAGACAAGTCGCGGGGTCACCGGGTTCATTCTCGCAGGCTCGACCGGCGAAGGTCCGTACCTGGAGGCCGGCGAGCGGCACCTGCTGGCCGCCGAGGCCCGGCGGGAGTTGGGGCCGGCACCGTTCCTGATGTGTGGCGTTGCCGCCCAGTCTGTGCGCCAGGCTATGGGCCAGATCAAGGAGATCGCCGAAGCTGGCGCCGATGCCGTTCTCGTGATGACACCGACCACGCTCGCCAGGGGCAACCACGATGCAGTGCGACGCTTCTACGAGGCAATCGCCGAGTCCACCCCGCTACCGCTATTCCTGTACTCGGTGCCGGGCGTGACCGGCTACGACCTCCCCGCCGAGTACGCCGCCGAGCTGTCGGCCCACCCCAACATCGTCGGGCTGAAAGACAGCGCCGGGCGGGCCCTCCACACCAAGCAGGTCGTGGAGGCATCGGTAGATGGGTTCCTCGTCTTCTCGGGGTCGAGCAGTGCCCTCACCCAGGCCATCGCAGGCGGTGCGGTTGGGGCGATCACCGCCTCCGCCAACTACCTGCCGGAGCTCGTGTCGGCGGTCGTGAGAACCGCATGCGAATCGGTTTCCCGCGCCGAGCCGCTGCAGACCCAGCTCACTACAGCCACCAAGGCCGTCGAGGCGTACGGAGTGGTGGGCACCAAGGCCGCGGCCGGTGCCGCCGGGCTGTGGACCGGCATCCCCCGCCGCCCGCTGCAAGCGGTGCCACGCACCGAGCTCGCCCGGGTGAATCAGATCGTCAGCGCCGCCAGGGAAAGCCTCGCCGAACTAGTGGCGTAGGACCGCGGTCTACCCGACGAGAGCCCTCACCAGGAAGGCAGCCATCTGACCCCTGGTGACCGGAGTGTCGGGACAATACCGATCGTTCACAGGCGGATCGCATCCACGGGTAATTCCCGCATTGCCAAGAATGTCGATGTCCCCCTCGAACAGCGAACCGTCGTCATCGCTGAAGAGATCACCACCACCGGCGTCCGACAAACCCAAAGCACGAACCAGAAACGCAGCCATCTGACCCCTGGTAACCGCGTCGTCCGGGCAGAACCGGGTGTTGGCTTCGGCGGGGTTGCAGCCGCGGGTGATGGCCGCGGCGGCCAGCCATTCGATGTCGTTTTCGAAGATCGAGCCGTCGTCGTCGAGGAACCGTCCCGGGTCTGGCCTACCCGCGCATCCTCCCAGGTCGTAGATGTGGGCGGTGTACCTGGTGTCTTCGCGGTTGCCGGTAGTGACCCAGATGTAGTCGTCGTTTCCGTCGATTGCTTCGACTTCCGTTGATGTGTCAGCCGAGTAATCGAAGTGGTCGAGCAACACCCCGGACAACGAGCGCAGATCGACGCTCTGACCGCTGGCTCCCACCAGCGCCAGCACCTTTCCTGCGGGCCGACCGGCGGGCCAGTTTCGGTACTCGAGCGTTTCCGAAGAGCCGAGCGGAGCGCCATCGAGTCGATATAGCCTGATCCGGCCGGTGGTCACCCCTTCCGGTGTCTCCGCCTCTGCGTCGATCCCGATGAGGTACCGACCGTGCTCCCATGCGAGCGCGTCCAATGGATCGACTGTGTCGTGGAGACCATCGAGCTCGGTGACTCCGCTGCCGTTTGGAGCCATCGCCACGGCACGATTGGCAGAGTCGCCATGGACGTCGGCGGCGAATCCAAGGGCCGTGGCGCCCATCCGGACCGCCGAGCCACCCAGGTCGACCGTGGCGACCTCCTCGGCGGAGCTGGCGAGAACGTGCACTACCGTAGCTCCACTCTCAGTTCCCAGCGGAGCGCCTTCGGTTGCATACAGAAACCCGTTGCGCGAGGTGACGCCGGTAAACAGAGTGGACGCCGCCAGGACAGGCCCGGCATTGCCGTCCGTATCGAACGTCGCGATACCTCCGTCGAGCATCACCACATATACCGTGTCGTCGAGCACAGTGCCGAACTGGCCAAACCCGTTGGCGGCGGTTGTGAGCTCGGTGACGGTGCCGTCCTGCTTGACAAGCAGCACCCGTTCGAGGTGCGAGCCCACATCACCCCAGTCGGCGACCAGGATGAGGCCGTCTTTATAGACGGCTTCGGCATGGACGGAAATCGGCAGATCAAACAAGTAAGCCCCGTCCGGGGAATAGATCCTGGCGCCGGGGAACGTATCAACCACGACACCCCAGGTAGCGTTGTGCGTGTTGAGAATGTCATCGTTGAACTGAGGCACCTCGCCTCGCGGGGTGCCGTCGGGGGCTGGTCCGACGAGCGTCCCATCCGGCAGATACACCGATTGGCCGAACCATACGCGGTCACCCACGAATTCAGCTCTGGCGGACCGACCGTCGGTTCCGGTCTCGAGTTCACCGGCCAGCGTAGGCGCAACCGAGCAATCATCCTCGGAGATCACCGGCGCCGCGGCACTCGAGCCAGGAGGCAGCCACGCCACCAGAAGAAGAGCCACACCGACAATCGAGCGTTTCATCACCGTCCCCTTCGCGTGCGTTGCCCAGCGAGACCGCCCCGTCGATTGTAAGCCGGAACAGCCAATACCTGTGAGGTCGGGTCAAAATCGGCGCCGGCGGGCATGGCCGAGCCATCGCACGAGTGTCGGGTTGGGCTTGGGCCTGCACCGGGCCCTGGGCGATGACTTTCGCAACGGAGCTCCTGTCCCGGCCTCTGGTCCGAGACCCTGCCGGCCAAGGTGGCATCGACATTCCGCGGTCGGTTGTGGTGGCTGCGAGGAAATCGTCCGTCTCGACCCCCTCACGGGCCTTCTTGCCGCCGCCACCTCGCAGCTACCCGAGTCGACCGACCGTGTCGAAAGGACTAGGTTCACGGCCATGCATGTCGGCATACTCCATGAACACTCCCCGGGCGAGCATCGTGTGGCCGCAACGCCGCAGACCGTCGCCACTTATGTCAGCTGGGGCTGGCAGGTAAACGTCGAAAGCGGTGCCGGTGATTCCGCCGGCTTCCCCGATCATCTCTACACCGAGGCAGGTGCCACCCTCGTGGACGGGCCAACGGCGCGCGGCGCCGACATCGTCCTGTGTGTCAGCGCCCCTGCCGAGCTCACCGATCTCAAGTCGGGTGCGATCCTCGTCGGGTTCCTCGATCCGTTTGTCGACTCCAACCTGGTCGCCGCGTTGCGCGACCAGGGGATCACGGCACTTGCGGTCGAGGCGATTCCCCGCACCACCCTGGCACAGGGCATGGACGCGTTGTCCTCGCAAGCCAACATCGGCGGTTACGCCGCGGCGCTCCTCGCCGCGAACGCGTCGCCGAAGATGCTCCCGATGATGGTCACCGCGGCCGGGACGATCCCCCCGTCACGGGCCCTGATTCTCGGTGTCGGTGTCGCCGGTCTCCAGGCCATCGCCACTGCCAAGCGGCTCGGTGCCGTAGTCCACGCTTACGACATCCGCCCGGAGACCGCCGAGCAGGTCGAGAGTCTAGGTGCCAGGTTCGTCGCCGCTCCGACCCAGGAGATGGATGAAGGCGGCTACGCCAAGGAGGTCGGCACGGACACACAGGCTCAGCAACACGCCGCGCTGGCGCCGCACGTGGCCGAGGCCGACATCCTGATCACGACCGCGCAGATCCCGGGTCGGCCCGCACCGCTGCTCGTCACCGACGAGATGGTGGCGCTGATGCAGCCCGGGTCGGTGATCGTAGACATGGCCGCCGGTTCCGGTGGCAACGTCGCCCCGTCCCGTCCCGACGAGATGGTCAACGTCAACGGCGTCCATATCTACGGCCCCACCAACTTGCCGGCGACGATCCCCCACGATGCGAGCCGTATGTACGCCAGGAACATCGTGAACCTGCTGGAGCGGGTCAAATCCGACGAGGGAGCTGCCATCGATTTCGACGACGAGATCGTCGGCGGGACCACGATCACCCACAATGGGGAGGTACACCATCCCCTCAGCAGGGCGCTGCTCGGGCTGAAGGACGAGATCCAGCCACAGGTCGCCCAACCAGAGCAAGGAGGCACCGAATGAGCGTCGCCTTCGTCAGCGGCATCGTGGTGTTCGTGCTGGCGTCATTCGTCGGGTTCGAGGTCATCTCGAAAGTGCCGCCGACGCTGCACACACCGCTGATGTCCGGCGCCAATGCCATTTCCGGCATCACCATCGTCGGTGCACTCATCGCAGCCGGCGTCGGAAAGGGCACCTTCGCAGCCATTCTCGGCTTCCTGGCCGTCGCCTCGGCGACGATCAACGTCGTAGGCGGTTTCCTGGTCACCGACCGGATGCTCGAGATGTTCAAGCGCAAGCCGCGGAGTCGGTCATGAGCGGTCTGTTCCTGCTTGCCCAGGCCGAGTCGAACGAGGGAAGCGTCACGCTCCTCCTCTATCTCCTTGCGGCAGTCCTTTTCATCATCGGTTTGAAACAGCTGGCCTCGCCACGCACCGCACGGCGCGGCAACATGCTGGCGGGCGTCGGCATGCTGATCGCGATTGTCGTGACGCTGGTTGAAAATGACATCGCCAATTGGGGGACGGTCGTCGCCGGCCTCCTCGTCGGCAGCGCCGTTGGGGCGTATCTCGCATTGCGGGTCAACATGACGGCGATGCCGGAGCTGGTCGCCGCGTTCAACGGCTTTGGTGGCGTCGCCTCGGCCTTGGTCGCTCTCGCCGAGATCGAGCGGACAGGCTCCCACTTCAACGTGGAAACCGGTGTCGTCGTGGCGCTGTCCCTCGCAGTCGGGTCGATCACCTTCTCGGGCAGCTTCGTCGCATTCGGCAAGCTCAACGGCTCGCTCCCGGGCAGACCGGTGTCGCTTCCCGGTGGAAAGTTGCTCAACGCGGTACTGGCAGCCGCGGCCATCGCGAGCAGCATCTGGGCTATTGCTGCCGACAATGCTCTCGCCTTTTGGCTGGTCGTAGCCATCACCCTCGTTCTCGGCGTGCTGGCGGTCATCCCGATTGGTGGCGCCGACATGCCAGTCGTCATCTCGCTGCTCAACTCGTTCTCGGGTGTTGCGGCTGCCATGGCGGGCTTCGTCATCGGGAACTCGGCGTTGATCATCGGTGGTGCCCTCGTCGGGGCCGCCGGGTTGATCCTCACCCTGCAGATGGCCGAAGCCATGAACCGAACGATCGCCAATGTGTTGTTCTCGGGGTTCGGTGCCGTGTCTGCCGGGCCGGTGACAACGGGCGACAAACCCGTCAAGCGGGCTACACCCGATGACGTCGCCATCGCTCTGGCGTATGCCGAGAACGTGATCGTCGTCCCGGGATACGGTCTCGCCGTTGCCCAGGCGCAGCACGCGGTCCGGGAACTGGCGAACCTTCTCGAGGACAGAGGCGTCAACGTCGAATACGCCATCCATCCTGTGGCGGGCCGCATGCCGGGCCACATGAACGTGCTGCTCGCCGAGGCCGACGTGCCGTACGAGCAGCTGCTCGACCTTGACCAGTCGAACCCCCGGTTCCCGCACACCGACGTCGCCCTGGTCATCGGCGCCAACGACGTGGTGAACCCGTCCGCTCGTGACGACGAGACCAGCCCGATCTACGGGATGCCGATCCTCGAGGTCGATCACGCTACTACCGTCGTCGTAATAAAGCGGAGCCTCTCCCCCGGTTTCGCCGGGATCGACAATCCGCTGTTCTACATGGACGGGACGATGATGCTCTTTGCCGACGGCAAGGAAGCCGTCCAGTCGGTGATCGACGCCATGGCCGACGTCTGAGCGGGCTCCGGGCCGGGGCGTCTCCCAAGATGGGGCCCCGGCGGGGTTAGCATCTGGAGCCACTTCGACGTTGGGTGTGGTGATGCTGGAGATAAACGAGCTGCGCAAGCAATACGGCGACGTCGTCGCGCTCGACGGCTGCTCGTTCCAGGTCCGGCGTGGCCAGTTGCTCGGCTTTCTCGGTCCCAACGGCTCCGGAAAGACAACGACGATGCGCTCGGTGTTCTCGCTGGTCCGTCCGGACTCAGGAACGGTGCGCTGGCAAGGGGCCCCGATCGATGCGCCCATCCGGCTCCGATTCGGCTACATGCCCGAGCAGCGCGGGCTATATCCCCGCATGAAGGTCGCCACCCAGCTCGTCTATTTCGCCAGGCTCCACGGCATGGAGAAGACGGCGGCGACCCGGGCCGCGCAGCATTGGCTCGAGCGTCTTGGTCTCGCCGACCGTGCCGCCAGCCGGCTGGAACAGTTGTCACATGGCAACCAGCAACGCATCCAGCTGGCCGCGGCGCTGATCCACGATCCGGAGCTATTGATTCTCGATGAGCCGTTCTCAGGGCTCGACCCGATCGGTGTCGAGGACATGATGGGCATACTGGTTGAACGAGCCGGACAGGGCACCGCAGTCGTCTTCTCCAGCCATCAACTCGACCTGGTCGAGGACTTGTGCGAGGACGTTGTCATCATCTCAGCCGGGAAGGTCGTGTTGGCGGGGCCGATACGTGAGCTCAGAGCCCGCTCCTCGCATCGCTATCTCGAGGTCGAAATCGCCACTAACACCGGCAACCTCGGTCGGGCCTTCCCCGGGTATGAGGTCATCAGCTCACACGACGGTCGCATCCGTCTCCGGGTCGACGACCAGACACCGCTCGAACCGCTCGTCCGCAGCGCCGCTGCTCTGGGACGGGTGCGCCAATTCTCGTACACGCCTCCAAACCTGAGCGAGGTGTTCCGGGAGGTGGTCGATCAATGAGCCCGCTCCGTTCGATACTCCTCGTCGCCGCCCGCGACTTCAAGGAACGGGTGACGAGCCGGGCCTTCCAGCTGTCGACGGGGATAACGATCCTGTTCGTGGCCGCATGGATCGTCGTTCCCGCCATCTTCTTCGACAACAAACCTGACACATGGACAATCGGCATCATCGGTGAGGAGCCCGCCGGGTTCACCGCCGCAGTGGAGACAGCGTCGGGTCACGCCGCCATCGTGACCACGACCCCCTACGACTCGCGGGACGCCGCCGAGACCGCACTGGACGACGGCGATATCGCAATGGCCGTCGACTCTTCCGGGACGGTGCTCGTCGATAACGGCACGAGTGATCAGATGCAGGCGGCTGTCGTAACCGGCCTGGCGACGATCTCGATCGCCCAACGCGCAGACGAGCTCGGCATCGAGGTGACCGACCTCGCCGATCTCGTCACCGGTGGCTACCACGTCGAGTCCGTGGCCCCCGCGGGCGAGGCGGACACGGAACGGGGGCGTATCTTTGCGTTCTTCGTGACCGTCGTGCTCTTCATGTCAATCGTGACCTACGGCTCGTGGATTCTCATCGGGGTGATCGAGGAGAAGACGAGCCGGGTTGTCGAGGTGGTGCTGGGGACACTCCGCCCGCATCAGCTGCTGGCGGGGAAGGTGCTGGGCATCGGTGTGCTCGGCATCGCCCAGGTGCTGGCGATCGGGGTGGTCGCCATGATCCTGTTGCCGCTCCAGCACGCATTCCAGATCCCGTCGGCCGCCGGTTCCGTGCTGTTCTGGGCATTCACCTGGTATCTACTCGGTTTCGCCTTCTATTCCGTCGCTTACGCCGCCGCCGGTTCGCTCGTGTCCCGTCAAGAGGAGGCGCAGAACGCCGCCTTCCCGCTCACGATGATGTTGATGGCGGCCTACTTCATCGCCTCGTTCTCGATAACAGGAGATAATCCGGTGCTTAGGATTGCGTCGCTTCTTCCGATGTTTGCACCAATGACAATGCCGCTTCGGGTCGCCGGTGGCGACGTGGCGGTGTGGGAAATGGCTCTGTCGCTTTCGCTGATGGTTATCTCGGTCTACGGTCTGATGCGGTTCGCCGGCCGGGTCTACTCGGGTGGCGTGCTCCAGGGTGTGGGACGTGTCAAGTGGAAAGAGGCGTTCCGCGCCTCACGTAGCTAATCGAGAAAACCAAAAAGACCGAGCGATCGAACAAGAGGACCAATGAAGCTCTCTATCACCACCAGAGCACCGTACGACCCACCGGTCGAGTTCGTCGAGCGCAAGGGAACCGGTCACCCGGATACGATCTGTGACCATCTCGCCGAGGAGCTCGCCCGGGAACTGGCCACCGAGTACATCGCCCATACCGGCGTCGTTCAGCACTTCAACGTGGACAAGGCCATCCTGGCGGCGGGTGCCGTCGACATCGGCTTTGGCGGCGGCAAGCACGTACGGCCCTCCCGGTTGGTGCTGGTCGGCAAGGCGGACTCGCTCAAGGAATGGCGACCCGACCCGGAAGATCTTGCGGTCCGCTACAAGGCGAAGTTGCTCGAGCTGCTCCCCGACGCCACCCCCGAGGCATTCGACTTCGAGATCTGGCTCAACCAGTCATCCGTCGATCTGGCGACCGTCGTCAGTCACCGCGATGGCGACGTTCCGCTCGCCAACGACACGTCGTTTGCTGCCGTATCGCTGCCCCGATCCCCGCTCGAGGCGGCCGTCCACGCCGTCGAGCAGCGTCTCAACAGCGACGAGTTCCGCAACGTGCACCCGGTGGGCCGGGACATCAAGGTCATGGGCGCCCGCAGCAACGAGTCGACGCATATCACGGTCGCCTGCCCGGTGGTGGCCACCCGGGTCGAGGGCTGGGCCGACTACAACGCCACGCTCGATGCCGTCCACGACGAAGTCTCCGCAATTGCCCGACCCTTCCTCGGAGACGACGTCGTTGTCAAGGTGAACCAGGCCGACCAGGTCGACAGCCCGTACCTCACGCTCACAGGTACCTCCGCAGAGGCCGGTGACGATGGTCAGGTGGGGAGGGGCAACCGCTTCGGTGGCCTCATCACGCCCTACCGTCCGATGAGCCTGGAAGCGACCGCCGGGAAGAACCCGTTCGCCCACGTCGGCAAGACGTATCACGCGTTTGCCGCCGACATGACCGAGCGGCTTCACGACGAGACGGGCGTCTCCGAGTCGACGATCCGGCTTCTGAGCTCGATCGGGCGACCGGTGTCCGATCCGGAGGTGGTTCACATCGAGAAGGCCGGCGATGCGGACCCTGCAGACATCGAGGGAATCGCCAAGGAGTGCCTCGCCGATTGGAAGGGCGTGCGAGACCGCTTGATCGCCGGCTACTACGAACTGTATTAGTCCGCGGCGCCGGGTTCCGGGCCCTACCCCATCCCCTCACGTCCCGAAGCAACGCGCGTGTCAGTCTCTCTCGAGGGTCGTCATGACGCTCTGGGCTGATTTCGGGCCGTAGCGGGGGGCGTGGACACCGGATAGCTTGATCAGCACGATCACCCTACGACGGTTAGGACGGTACACCTCGAGCAGTTCCTCCATGCGGGCGTCGGTGGCGCGGGGCTCGCGAGCCAGCGCCCAGGCGACGGTGTTGGGCAGGTGGAAGTCGCCAAGCGGCACGGCGTCGCGATCGCCCCAGGCGCTCCCCATGACCCGGGCCGCCGTCCACGGCCCGATGCCGGGTACCGCTTCGAGACGGGCACGGGCGGCCTCCCGATCCATGGTCGTGATCTCCTCGAGCCGGGATGCGCAGCGGGCGGCCTCTCGGATCACCCGGGCCCGGGTGTGGTCGATACCTAGGCGGTGGAAGTCGGCGTGATCGAGCCGAAGCACCGCGTCGGGCAACGGCGGCAGTACGAGACCCGAGTCTCCGGGCGCCGGCTCCCCGGCGATTCGGGCCAATCGCCTGTAGCTGCGGCGGGCCTCATCGGTGGTGACCCGTTGCCCGATGATCGCAGACAGCACAGTGTCAAAGACCCGGCCGGAAGCGCCAAGCCGGAGACCCCGATGGCGCAGGTGCATCTCACGGACCAAGCCGGTTCCCGGATCGAACCGGGATGGATCGTCGTCGAGCCCAACGGTTTGGGGCACGGCGGCAAGCTCGGCGGCAGCCCCCGGACCGGTAGTAGCGGCGCGCAGATAACCGCTCTCGAACTCGAGCGAGACGGTGACGGGCCCCTCTTCGGTCCACGCCGCATACGAGACCCGGTCGGGCCCAGTCTCGCGCAGAGCGGGCCCGCTCGGTGCGGTCATGCGCAGACTCGTCGCCAGGTGCAGAGCACCCGCTACTTTCCACGTGTCCTCGTAGATCATTGGCCATACCTTATCCGGCATCGAGGAACGGCCAGGCGGTGCTATTTTCGGTGCATCCCGGCGCAGGATGTGCCGATGGCAAACCGATCCGACAACCCGCCAGGAGTGAGCGCACCGTGGACGAGAACAACGGAGACAAGCCGCTTTCGAGCGAAGAGATGCTGCGGCGCGCCCGGGAGGGACTTGGCGAAAGCAGCTCGACACCTCCCCCATCGTCACCAGCCAACGACTCGTACTCGAGCATCGAATCTGAGATGGACGTCGAGATGGAGCCGATCTACGAGGATGAGGAGACGCCGGCATATCCCTCCCCGGAGCCCAGGGCGTACGAGCGGCCGGCCGCGGAACCGCCTCCTCTGCCCACCCCGGTTGCCAACGACAACGTAGGCCACTGGGCCCCACCCCGGCCCGGGTCCGCCAGCCAGGACAGCGGCAACACATCGCCGCCAAAAACCGAGCCCGAAAGCAGCACCTGGAGCAGTCAACTCCCTTCTCCACAGCCGACGCCGAAACCCAGGAAGAATGTTGGGAGCATCGTGGTCATGATCGTTGTCGTGGCCATAGGCGGTGTGCTTGCGATCAAGCTCCTCGACAGCTCCAAGACGGTCGACCAGATGGCTGTTGGTGAATGCCTGAACTTCCCCGAGAAGGACGAGTTCAGCAGGTTCCAGCCGATCGATTGCACGGAGCCCCACGAACTCGAGGTCTTTGCGATCATCGACATGGCGACGGTGTCAAAGGACTACTCGGTGGGGACCGCGTACCCCGGTGACAATACGCTCTTCTTCGCCGCACTGGACGCCTGTTCGGGTGCGCCGTTCGAATCGTATGTGGGTGTGCCCTATGGCGACACGGGAACTGCCGACACGACCCTTGGCGTGTTTGCATTCACACCAACCATCGAGGGCTGGCGGGAGCTCGACGAGCGTAGGGTGCAGTGTGTCGTGTTCCAGCAGGACTCGAGTAACGGGCAGATGATCCCGAGCACGAGATCCCTCGAGGGCAGCGGCGGAGTCTGACACTACGCTGGCGGCCCATGACGACGCCGCCGATTGAACGTGTCACCGCCTGGATGGTGGTGTTGCCACTTCGCACGGCCTTTGCGTCGGCGCGCACCCGCATCCACGAGCGCCGCCTTGTACTGATCCAGGTTTGCGCCGGCGAGCACACCGGATGGGGCGAGGCGGCACCGGTCCCCGGTCATACGGCCGAGAATATCGACGACATCTGGGAACGGTTCACCGTCGCAGAGACACCCGGTGGCTTCGGGGATGTTCCGGGTCTGCTCGGGGCAGCACGCGACGAGGCATACGCCGATCTTGCCGCCCGCCAGTCGAGCCTGGCGCTCTGGCGGGTCCACGGTGGCACCCGGCCCGTCCCGGCCAGCGCCGCCGTCGGGTTGAACGACGCCGGCGACCCGGATCGGCGTGTAGTCGAATCAGCTGCGGCAGCCGGCTACCGGTTTGCCAAGCTGAAGGTGACCCAGCACACGAAACCCCTTGCCGTCGCCGCCCTGGTCGCCGACTACCCACAGATCCGGTTCGGGGCAGACGCAAACGGATCGATGACACCCGGCAACGAGAATCTGCTCAAAGAGCTCGACGAACTCGGGCTCGAATACCTGGAGCAACCAGGCCCGGCGGATGATATCGACTGGCACGTCCGGCTACGGAGCCGTCTGATGATGCCGGTGTCGCTTGACGAAGGAGCCGACTCACCGGAGAAAGTGCGCCGGATCGTCGCCACCGGCGCCGCCGATATCGTCAACCTGAAGGTCGGCCGCTTCGGGCCGCGTCAGACACTGCAGCTGGCAGACGAAGTCGTGGCCGCCGGTCTGCGGGTGAGGATCGGCGGGCTCATCGAGAGCGGCATCGGCAGGGCACACTCCGTGGCGGTGGCGGCTCACGACCACTTTTCCGTCGTCGGTGACATCGCCGGATCCGATCGCTTCTTCGACGACGACCTGGTTCGCCCGCAATGGCGAGTTCACGACGGTTTGCTCTCCCTCCCGGAGTCTCCGGGTATTGGTGTCGAGGTGGACAAAGAAGCTGTCGCCGCCCACGCCGTCGCCTCGCTGAGCATTCCCTGATCCGGCTACCGTACCGACCATGTCGAAACGTGTGCTCATCCCCCTGGTCGCCGGCATCCTCGGGCTCCTGCTGGCGGCGCCCGCTATTGCCCAAACCGCCACAGCTCCCACCAACTGCGGCACCTACGAGGGTGTCGTCTGCCACGGTTGGTTCTCAGACGACGCCAACATCGCGACGGAGGACAGCGCCATCGAGGATGCCATCGGCGCGGTGATCACCCGCTACGGGCACCAAATCGCCTTCGTCACGGTCGACCAGAGCCCGCACGGCACACCACAAGAGTTCGCGCAGGACCTCGGCAACGCCTGGGGCGTCGGCGACCCCCAGCGGAACGACGGCATCGTGATCCTCGTCGACCTGGCGAACCATCGCACCGAGATGACCACCGGCCCCGGCGTCCCCCCACTCGACTATTCGCGGATCACCGGCGCCGGCAACTCGTTCTTCGGCCGGGGTGACTTCGACGCCGGCATCTATGCGATCATCGGCAGCCTGGAGCAGGATCTGGCCGGCGCCACCGGAGTCACCGGCGGCTCCGTGCCTTCGTCTGGCGACTCCTCTTCGTCGAGCGGCGGCAGCACCGACCAGACGCCCGCCGGGCTCGTCCTCGGCGCTCTCGCCGCTGCTGGCCTGGTGGGAGGCGGCGTGGGGCTGGCTGCCGCCAGACACCGACGCCGGGAACGGGTGGGCAAGGAACGAGCTGAGTTGCTCGACGGTGACATGGCCCGGCTCGAGCCGGCGGGCCACGAGCTCCCGCTGCTGTCGGACTATGCGATCGAGCATCACGGTCCGGTTGAGAAAGCCGACACACGCTCCGCCCTGGCCGCCCTGGAACACATCAACGCCGGGCTCGCGCCTCAGGACGAGAACGCCGTCCGTGCCCTATGGGGAAACGGGCTCGTGACCGTCGTCGACCGGGATCGACTCCAGTCCGAAACCGAGGTCCCACTGCTGCTCCGGGCATCGGGCGAGCAACCGCTGCTCGAAGGGGCGCTTCAGGCCTCCTATCGGGATGCGCTCGAGGTCGATGCGAACCACCAGGTGGAGTTCGATGTCAAGCGGCAGGAGCTGCTGGGGATCATCGAGAGCCTGCGGCCGCACCGAATCGCCAATACCCGGCTCCACATGGGGCAATCGATCCTGGATCGCTCCGTCTCCACCAAGGCAGGCTGGGCGCTGCTCACCGACGAGGGTGACCGTTTTCTCGAGGCCGGTCCCGCGCTCGACACCACCGAGCCGCTGCACGAATCGCTCGCCCAACTCGATCTCGTCTACGAGACCGCCCGCGAGAAGGCGCAGCGCTTGGAAACGTTGTATCAGCAACTTCCCGCCTCGACGACCCGGCCGGCAGTCGCGGCCGCACTGGCCGACCTGAACGACGATCCGGACGCCTCGTACAAACGCTACGAGACACTCCGGCAGACCCTTGAGGTCAACGGGTCGATGCTGAGCGCGGACGGTCTCTCGATCCCTGCCATCACCGCCCTGCTGCTGATGAACAACGACGCCGAGGATGTGGACGAGTTCATCTCCGCCTACAAAGCCAACCGGGGTCGTGGCGTCGCGGCCGACACCGCGGTGGAGTATGCGCTCGCCGGCCTCAGCAATCCTGCCGAGATCAAGCGCATCCGTGCCGAGGCCGACCGGCTCAGCCTGCCCATCTCGCTGACTGCGGCGCTGTTGCGTCGCCGGGACGACGGTCCGGAGGTATACCAGCAGCTCGCCGACGAGCTTGCGTCGTCGGGAGTGAAGGGAGAGAACCGGCGGACGATCGCCGCAGTGCTGGCGATCTCACTGGAACCGGCGCAAGCAATCCGCCGTTGGACCGAGGCGCGCCAGGCGCTGGCCGCGCTCGGGCTGGTTGGCGTCTATGCGGACGTCGCAGCTGCGTTTGGAGCGTCCGACCCGAGAGGCCCGCGGACCTTCGCCCTCGCTTATGCCGCCCAGCGGCAGGCGCTCAGCCGCAGCAGCATCGACGACGCCGATCGCTTTGCCCCCGAGCTCGCCCACCAGGGCACCGGCGGTCAGACCGACTCGTGGAGTGGTCAGCCTATCCCTCGCGGTCTCATGCATTTCGACCCGTTCACGTTGCTGTTCTACCACTGGGTCATCACCAAGGGCAGCAGCGGCGCCTACGGCTGGGAACCCACCTACCGGGACACGTCCTGGTCGCACGACTCCAGTTCATGGTGGGGCGGCGGTGGCGGTTTTGGCGGCTCCGGGTCGTGGGGTGGCGGCTCGTCATGGGGCGGCGGCTCGTGGAGTAGCGGCAGCTTTGGCGGGTTCGGTGGCGGCGGAGGATTCGGCGGAGGCGGAGGGGGCGGAGGCGGAGGCAGCAGTTGGTGACGATCACGTCGACCGACAACCCCCGCATCAAGGCCATCGCCAAGCTGAAGAAACCCCGGGAGCGCCGACGCTCCGGCCTCTTTCTGATCGAAGGTCACCGCGAGGTGGAGCGGGCAATCGCCGCCGGGGTCACCATCGACGCCCTGGTGGTGTGTGATGAGCTACTCGGGGACGCAGAGCTGACGACAGATCAACTCGATGTGCTGAGAGTTTCCGCCGGGCCGATGGGCCGCATCGCCATCCGGGACAGCCCACCCGGGGTGATCGCGGTCGCCGAGCAATTCGCCACGCGACTAGACGACCTGCAACTGAGTGACAATCCGCTGGTGCTGATCGCTGAAAGCATCGAGAAACCGGGCAACCTGGGGGCGATGATCCGTACCTGCGACGCCGCCGGGGCAGCTCTGGTGGTCGCCGATGCCGGGACCGATCTGTTCAACCCCAACGTCGTCAGGGCGTCGCAAGGCTCGCTGTTCACAGTCCCCATCGCCGTCGCCGAAGCCGGGCACGTGATCGACTGGCTCGCCACCCACGGGATCTCGGTCATCGGTGGCTATCCGGATGCCCCGGGCCCCCCCTGGGGCGCCGACCTGACCCGCCCGACCGCGGTGCTGGTGGGCGCCGAGGACGACGGTCTCTCCAGCATCTGGGACGGTGTGGCCGAGCCGGTGCGAATCCCGATGGCCGGGACCGCCGACAGCCTCAATGCGTCGGTATCGGCTGCGTTGCTGCTGTACGAAGCCGTGCGGCAACGCAGCCGCTGACCGCTCCGAACTCTTGCGTCGGAAACCGGAACATTTTCCGTTCTAGGACGCCAGAACCAGGCTCTACGGCTTTGTGAGGGACCAGATCCCGTCGTCACGCAGCATGCGGTTGATCAGATCGAGCCGGTACACCGAGTTGCCGTAGTTGGCGGCCGCGGTCGTCTTGATGTGGAGCGGCGGACCGTCTCTCACGACGGCCGGGACATCACGCACCCCCAGCTTGCGGATCTCCTCGCTGCCAGCGATCAACAAGTCCAGCCCCGGTTCCAGAGCCTGGGAGATCACCTCGTTGCCGTCGATTCCCGCCACCCGGGCGGCCACGGCCAGCGTCGTGTCCTTGCAGGGATCGTCCGTCTCCTGGTAGCGCAGCGTCATCATTGTCACGTTGAACCGCTGCCACGCTTCGGGATGAGCCTCCCGAACCGCGGCACAGGCCGCCAATGCCCTCACCCTAGGCGGGATGGGTTGCTCCCGGTCGATATCGGCGACAAGGAACTCCTCCCATGTAACGCTCACGTTGACCGTGCTGTCGCGGGATGCCTTGAGCGCTGTCTGGTAGACACGCCACACGTCGTACGACTCAAAATCGAAGAAGATCCGGCCCGTGAAGTCCATGGGAAGAGAGGCTAACGCGACACCGATTCCGATGTCACCGCCGTGCCATTCAACATGTTGGATTGGGACCAGCACGGCCGGGCATCACCGAATACTCGCTGGCGTTCCGAACTCCTGCGTCGGAAGCCGGAACATTTTCCGTTCTGGGACGCTAGAACCAGGCTTTAGGGCTTGCTGAGCGACCACACCGCGTCGTCACGCAGCATGCGGTTGATCAGATCGAGCCGGTAGACCGCATTCCCGTAGCCGGCAGCGGGCGTCATCCGAACATGCACAGGTGGACCGTCTCGTACAACGCTGGGAACATCGTGGACGCCAAGCGTGCGCGCCTCCTCGCTGGCTGCGATGAGGAGATCAAGCCCGGGATCGAGCGCTCGGGCGATGACCTCGTCACCGTCGAGCCCGGCCACCCGCGCGGCAACCATCAGCGTCGCGTCCTTGCGGGGGTCGTCCTTCTGCTCGAAGATCAGCGTCAGCATCGCCTGGTTGAAGCGCTGCCAGGCGTCGGGGTGAACGTCCCGCACCGCGGCACAGGCGGCCAGCGCCCGCACCCTGGGCGGAATCGGTTCTTCACGGTCGATCTCCTCGCCGAGGAACTCCTCCCAGGTCACGCTGACGATGGCGTCGGCGTCCCGAGAAGCCTTGAGCGCCGTCTGATACAGACGCCAAACGTCGGCGCTCTCGAAGTCGAAGAAGATCCGGCCGGTGAACTCCATCCCGGCAGGCTACCCGCGACTCTTGCGTCGGAAACCGGAACATATTCCGGTCTGCGACGCCAGAGTGCGTTTCGTTCCTTGACATCGAACATGTGTTCGACCATGCTGCCAACGTGGCACTTCCCTACCAGCGCACGTTCGAGGATCTCGGTACCCCGCTTCACCAAGTCGCCTTTTGTGTGCTGGATCTGGAGACGACGGGAGGGTCGCCCGCCGACTGTGAGATCACCGAGGTGGGCGCCGTCAAGTACATCGGCGGCGAGCTGACCGGCACTTTCGACACACTGGTCAACCCGGGAGCGCCCATCCCCCCCACCATCACCGTCCTCACCGGGATCACCCAGGCGATGGTCATCGAAGCGCCCCGCATCGAAGAGGTGCTGCCCTCGCTGCTCGAGTTCATTGGCACCGCGGTGATCGTCGGCCACAACATCCGCTTCGACATGTCGTTTCTCAACGCAGCCGCGTTGCGACTCGGCTACGGCAGGCTCCCCAACCAGACCGTCGACACCCTGGGGCTGGCCCGCCGGCTCATCAACGGCGAGACCCGGAGGCTGAACCTGCGCAGCCTGGCCGCCCACTTCCGGTCCCCCATCGCCCCCAACCACCGCGCCGGCGCCGACGCCAAAGCGACCGCCCATGTCTTCTGGGAGCTGCTGGGACGCGCCGGCACCATCGGGGTCACCCACCTCGACGATCTGTTGCGGCTGCCTACGGCAAAGGGCTCGCCGCACTACTCGAAGATCGAGCTGACCGAACGGCTCCCACGCCGGCCCGGCGTGTACATGTTCCGCGACCGCGACGGCCACGTCATCTACGTCGGCAAGGCCAAGAATCTGCGCAGCCGGGTCCGCTCCTACTTCTACGGCGACAACCGAAGATCCGTCGCCCAGATGCTGCGAGACCTCGCCGACATCGACTTCATCGTCTGCAACACAGAGATCGAAGCCGAGATCACCGAGCTGCGGATGATCCACGGCAACGCCCCCCGGTACAACCGCCGGTCACGCCCACCGAAGTCGCCCCAATATGTGAAGCTCACCGCCGAGGAGTTCCCCCGGCTCTCGACCGTGCGCATCCTGCGCGACGATGGCTGCCTCTATCTCGGCCCTTTTCGCTCACGCCGCACCGCCACCACCGTGGTCAACGCCATTTGGGACGCAATCCCGATCAGACGCTGCATCACCACCGGTGGCAAACGCAGCGCCGCCTGTAGCTTCGCCCAGCTCGGTGTCGCCGTGTGCCCGTGCGACGGCTCGATCGCCCCGGCCGAGTACCACGAGATCGTCAGCCGTCTCGTCACCGGCGTTGAGGCGGAGCCGGGGGCTCTCCTCGAGCCGCTGGTGGAACGGATCCGGGAATACGCCCGCACCGCCCGGTTCGAGGATGCCGCCGAGCTACGGGATCGGCACCAGGCGCTGAGCCGAGCCCTCGAGGATCGGCGCAACTGGGAGGTGCTGAACGGCGCCGGGCTGCTGTGGGCCGAGGATGGTACCGGCGACAGCATCCTGATCGAGAACGGCCGTCTCGTTGCCTCCTGGGCGACGCCCGACCAGCCACCGCTCGGCGCCAGCCGGGCCGGCCCCCCGTCGCCACACCACGTCCCCGAGTCGGTCGCCGTTGCCGAGGAGGCCCGGCTGCTGTGGCGATGGCTCGACCGGCCGGACGTCCGAATCGTCGAGACAACCCGTCCCCTGGCAACCCCGCGCCGCCCGGTTCCGGTGCTCTCGTCGCTGGCGGGGTGAGTACCCTGCGGCCATGAAGTTCATCGTGCGCAAAGGCACAGATCCCGTCGGCAGAGCAGATGCCGCGCTCCTCACCGCGCTCGGGTTGCCGGGCGGCGGGGTCGTCTCGCTGGGCAAGACCCACGTGATGGTCAGCCCGGGAGAGACCACGTCACCGACGGCCATCATGCTCGGCGAGAGAACGATGGCCAATGCCGCCGTGAGGATCGGCGACACCGTCGACGTCAAGCGAGCGCTGCTGCCGCCGGCACGCCGCGTTGTCATCTCCCACATCGACGCCGACATCGACGCTCGCCACCTGGCGCGATCCCTCCAGGGCATCCCCGTCTCCGAGGGCGACCGGGTCGCGGTGAAGGTGGGCTATGGCAAGGATGCGTCCCCCAAGCCGATCGAGGTCCAGATAACCTCCGTAACACCTGGCCCGTCGGCCGTGGTGGGCAGCGCCACGGTCGTTCACGAGCCGGGCGAGGAGACCCAGGACGTCGTCGCCCAGCCCGCCGGCTCGCCTGCGGGTGAGGAGCTGACGACGGCCCGTGCGCTGCTCGCCGGCCTCCAGACTGAGGTCGAGGTGATGACGGGGTGGCTCTCGCTGCTCACCGCCGAGGGCGACCTGCCCGAGGCCTGGGGTCTGCCCAAGGTCGCCGGGGTGCTCCTCGAGGGCCCGGCCGGGTGTGGCAAATCCGAGATTGTCTCCGCCGCTGCGCAGACCGTAGGCAGCCCCGTACGGGAGGTCTCGCTGGAGCTCGTATTCAAGCCGGAAAAGCTGCTCGAACTGCTCGAAAAGGCGGTGAACGACCCCGGGCGACCCTCGGTGATCTTTCTCGACCGGCTCGATGCAGTCGTCGGTGAGGATGCCCTCTTCCGCAATCAG
>Ga0307417_10000208_pt1 | contig 24910 bp, 15 predicted proteins | sample SalMarWE160210MG_2_FD_202514 | JGI IMG/M metagenome (GOLD analysis project Ga0307417, IMG submission 202514) | Salt marsh sediment microbial communities from the Plum Island Ecosystem LTER, Massachusetts, United States - WE1602-10 | ecosystem: Environmental > Aquatic > Marine > Intertidal zone... | reverse complement strand
CCTCGTGCAGGATAAGTTCCAGGGGAAACGCCTTGGGACTAAATTCGTAGAGATGCTCATCGAGATAGCCAGGGAGAGAGGGCTTGAGCATGTCCGGGCAGATGTCCTTACGGAAAATCAGAGCATGATCAAGGTCTTCAGGCGGTTGGGGTTTACAACGCAGTGGGTTCCGGGCGGCACGAGTGAAGCCGTGTTGAAGCTGAAATCTTAAGAATATGGTCTCTTATTTCCTAATAACGGGTCAACCACAAGAAGGTACTGCGGAAATCGTAAGAGATGCCAAGATCGCTCTCAGAAAAAAACTTATCAAGCTCTAAGAATTTTCCCCATTTGGACGCTATCGGCAGAAGTCCAACATCTGGTACTAGGCTTTTCAATAGACCACTTCATATTGTGGTCTTAAGGGCGGCTGTTCTTCTCCCCCTTGAAAGCCTTGGCCACCAACACCTCCCGCTTTTCAGAAATAAACTACAAAAAATCAGTATTTTCCTGATAGACAGGCATCAATAGTCGGTCTAAACTTTCCATCATCTTCACCTTCTCCTTAAGGAGATTCACAAGAAAGCCAGGCTGAGAAAGGAGGCGTGATCTTGGAACAAATAGTGATTCGAAAAGGGCGAGCTGAGCCGGACCCGCTTCCGGTCTCTCTGCTGAACCGGTACTTTCCAGAATGTGGAATTCAAAGCCGACCACGTGCAATAGGAGGAACCATGAAAGCGACACAACGGCTTCATGATCTCGGTCAGAGCCTCTGGCTCGACAACATCACGCGCGGGCTCCTGACAAAGGGGACTCTTCGCCATTATATCACCGAACTGTCGGTGACGGGGCTTACCTCTAACCCCACGATCTACGATCATGCCATTAAAAATACCGAGTTCTACAACGATGCCATCCAGCAAAAGGTGCGTGAGAGAAAATCGGGGGAAGCGTTGTTCTTCGAACTTGCCCTGGAGGATCTGACCCAGGCGGCCGATCTCTTTCGGCCGATCTACGACGCAACGAACGGGGTTGACGGCTGGGTATCCTTAGAGGTTTCACCGCTGCTCGCATACGATACTGCCGGGAGTGTCAAAGAGGCAACCAAACTGCACGGCAGAGCGAAACGACCCAATCTCTTCATCAAGATTCCGGGCACTCCTGAAGGACAGCCGGCCATCGAGGAGACGATCTTTAAAGGAGTGCCGGTGAATGTCACACTCTTGTTCTCACGAGAGCATTACGTCGCCGCAGCCGAAGCATACATGCGAGGGATCGAGCGGCGGATCGAAGCCGGCCTCGGCCCGGCAGTCGGCTCCGTGGCCTCACTCTTCATCAGCCGCTGGGACAAGGCGGTCATGGAAAAGGTTCCGGGGGAACTTCGGAACCGCCTCGGTATTGCCATCGCCAAACGGATATACAAAGCCAACCAGGACCTGCTTGCCTCGCCGCGCTGGCAGAAGCTTGCCGGGGCCGGAGCACAGCCACAGCGACTCCTGTGGGCCAGCACTGGAACTAAAGACCCCAAGGCTTCAGATGTCCTTTACATCGAGGCGCTCGCGGCCCCAAGCACCATCAACACGATGCCTGAGGAGACCTTACTCGCCTTTGCCGACCATGGTAAAGTAAATGACGTGTTGCCGGTTGACGGGGGCGACGCCGAAGAAATACTCGCCGGATTCGCAAAGGTCGGGGTGGACGATGCGGCGCTCGCCGCTCAGCTCCAGAGGGAGGGAGCCCAATCTTTCGCCGAGTCCTGGAACGAGCTGATGGATTCAATCGCGTCAAAGAGCAATGCGCTCGGAAAGGCGAATCAACAGCGGGAGAAAAAATGATAGCACGAACGCAATACGGAGGACATGGCCACCGACGCAACGCCCGGCGTGAAGATCCAGCGTGGCATCCTTCATCAGGAGAATGAAACCATGATCGACCAAGCTCAACTCGATCGGCTTTGCATCAATGCCATTCGCACCCTTTCAATCGATGCCATTCAAAAGGCGAACTCCGGTCATCCCGTTACCCCGATGGGCGCCGCCCCAACAGTCTACTGCTTGTGGCAGCGCTTTCTGCGCTACGATCCGGAGGACGTCAACTGGGCGAATCGTGACCGCTTCGTTTTGTCGAACGGCCACGAAGTCGTCATTATCGAGAACGACAAGGCCAGGATCGATGCATTGTCCGAAGAGATGGACTGCAGCTTTCTGCAAGGCGATGGGAACCTAAGCCGGCGAAGGAGGGGCCGTCGGATGCGGCTTCGAAGAAAAACAAATAGTTGAAACTGAAATCGAGAGATAATGGGTTGGCTTTGCCAGACGGAATGATGGGCGGAGATAACGTACCGGCATGGAAACGGAAACCATTTTAATTTTGCTCTTCGTTGTCGCCACCGCCGTGGCCATCGCGGTACAGCGTCTGGCCGTTCCCTATACGGTGGCCTTGGTCTTCACCGGCCTCGTGTTGGGGCTGCTGCATGCCTTCGAAGCACCCCACCTGACCAAGGCGCTGTTGTTCAACGTCTTTCTGCCAGGGCTGCTCTTCGATGCCGCGTTTTATATCGAGTTCAAACAATTCTGGCGGAACCGGCTCACCATTCATTCGCTGGCCCTGCCCGGCGTGATAGCAGCGATCGCGCTGACGGCCCTGATTTTGACACCGGTGGTCAACACGTTGCATTTCGTACAGGATTTCACCTGGAAACATGCGCTGGTCTTCGGTGCGATCATCTCCGCCACCGACCCCATCGCCGTCGTCGCGATCTTTAAGAGCCTGGGTGTCCCGAAACGTCTATCTGTGTTGCTCGATGCCGAGAGCCTCTTAAACGATGGCGTCGCAATCGTATTCTTTACGCTCAGTCTTGCGCTCGTGACGGGGACGGTGGTGACGGCCGGTGGATTGGCCTTCGATTTCATCAAGATCGTCGGCATTGGCGCGCTCATTGGGACGGGAGTCGGTCTGGCCGTTTCGCAAGTCATCAAGCAGGTGGATGATCCGATGATTGAGATCACGCTGACGACGATTGCCGCGTACGGATCGTTCCTGGCTGCCGAGCACTTCAATTACTCCGGAGTGATTGCAACCGTATCGGCGGGCATGCTTTGCGGAAACTATGGTGCCCGTGTCGGCATGTCGCCATCGACCCGGATCGCCGTGGAGACGTTTTGGGAATACGTCGCCTTCGCTCTCAACTCCATCGTCTTCCTTCTGATTGGCCTCGAAGTGCACTTCCAGGCATTGCTGGCCTCCTGGCAGGCGATCCTGGTCGCCTATCTCGTGGTCACAGGAGGCAGGGCGCTTATTATCTTCGGCGCATCTTCCCTGCTGCAGAGGACACGGGAACGAATTCCCTGGACGTGGAGCGTGATCCTGGCCTGGGGCGGGTTACGCGGCGGCTTGCCCATGGTGCTGGTACTCAGTCTCCCAAAGGATTTTCCGCATCGGGAATTGCTGGTCTCGATGACCTTCGGGGTTGTCATTCTTTCGATCCTTGTCCACGGGTTGACGATGTCGCCTCTGTTGCGGTGGCTGGGCATTGTGCGCGGACACCAGGAACGCACCGCGTACGAGTTGACGCGCGGCAAGTTGCAGGCAGCCCATGCCGCGTTGGAGGAGATCGACCAAATGTCGCGCGTCCATTTTACCCATCCAGAGGTGCTCGCGAGTCTCCGCCGCGAATATGAACAAAAGGTTGAGCGCGATAGTGCAGCGCTGGATGAGTTGCATCTCGATAAACAGCAACTTCACGCCGAGGAGGTACAATGGGCTCGGCGGCACCTGCTACTGGTGGAAAAAGGCGTGGTAAGCGATGCCTTCCACCGTGGACTTCTCAATCAGGCCGTCCAGGAGAAGTTGCTGGTGGATATCGACGCGCAGTTGCTGCGTCTCGAATCGGGAGAAACGGAAGCTTCCATCGAGCAAAACCGGTTTCCAGACCGTACAGATGGGCATCACACGACGGAACCGTTGGGCGTGAAATAAGACAATCGGTGGCGAGAATTGGAACTGGACGTGTGAATATGTGACGCCGAAATGGGAACTCGATTGATGCCGTCGGGATTCCGTCCAAGACAAAAAGGAGAAGCCATGAGGAAACAAACACGAGTCATCAACCCGATATACAGTCTTCTGCCCACGGAAGTCGAGGGATACGATTCCCTGGCCGAGTTGGCCCTGGACATGCGGTGGTCTTGGAATCATGCCGCCGACGAAGTGTGGCGGGAGCTTGATCCGGCGCTCTGGGATCTGACTCATAACCCCTGGGGCGTTCTACAGACGGTTTCGCGCGACCAGATCGAGCGCGTCTTAGTCAATCCCGGCTTCCGAAAGAAGGTCGATGACCTCGTGGAAGTCAAGCGGCAAGCGATGGAGGCACCGGCGTGGTTTCAGCAAACCTACCCGCAATCTCCCCTGACCTGTGTCGCCTATTTCAGCATGGAATTCATGTTGAGCGAAGCTCTTCCCATCTATTCGGGAGGGCTTGGCAATGTGGCCGGTGATCAGCTCAAAGCCGGAAGCGATCTGGGTGTGCCAGTGGTCGGCGTAGGGTTGCTCTACCAGCAAGGCTATTTTCGGCAGGTGATCGACAAGGAGGGAGCCCAGCAGGCCCTCTTCCCATATAACGACCCTGGACAGTTGCCGATTGCGCCGTTGCGTAAACCGAACGGAGAGTGGTTGCGGTTGGAGATTGCATTACCCGGCTACTCCGTCTGGCTTCGCGCTTGGCAGGTGCAGGTCGGCAGAGTGAAGTTATATCTATTGGACAGCAACGACGCTGCGAACTTCCCCGTTCATCGAGGGATTACCAGCGAGCTTTACGGCGGCGGTCCGGAGCTGCGTCTCAAGCAGGAACTTCTCCTCGGGATCGGCGGATGGCGGCTGCTCGCCGCACTGGGCATCCAGCCTGAAGTCTGTCACCTGAACGAAGGGCATGCGGCCTTCGCCGTGTTGGAGCGCGCCCGGAGCTTCATGGAAGAGACCGGGCAGCCCTTCGACGTGGCACTGGCAGTCACGCGGGCGGGGAACCTCTTTACCACCCACACGGCGGTGGCCGCCGGCTTTGACCGTTTCGCTCCGGCCCTCATGGAGCAGTACCTCGGCGGGTATGCCGAAAAGCAGCTCGGCATTCCACTCCATGATTTGCTGGCCCTGGGCCGACGGGACCCGAACGACTCGTCGGAAAGTTTCAACATGGCTTATCTGGCGATGCGCGGGAGCGGGGCGGTCAATGGCGTGAGTCGCTTGCACGGAAAGGTGAGCCGGAACCTGTTTGTGCCCCTCTTTCCGCGTTGGCCGGTCGAAGAAGTCCCTGTGGGCAACGTGACCAACGGAGTCCACATGCCCAGCTGGGACTCGGCGGCAGCCGATGATCTCTGGACGGAGGCTTGTGGAAAGGATCGCTGGCTCGGGACAACGGAAACCCTGGAGCAAGACGTTCGCCGTATTTCCGACGCCAGGCTCTGGCAATTTCGCATCGCCGCCAGCCAGTCTCTTGTGGAATACGCCCGCGAGCGATTGTCCCGGCAACTGACCGCCTCCGGCGCGTCGCCCGAGGCGGTTGACAGGGCGAAGCACCTGTTTGATCCCAAGATATTGACGCTGGGCTTTGCGCGGCGTTTCGCGACCTACAAGAGACCGAACCTGCTGCTGCACGACCCCGAGCGACTGCTTCGCCTGTTGACCGATCGCGAGCGCCCGGTGCAACTGATCCTTGCGGGTAAGGCCCATCCGGCGGACCAGGCCGGGCAGATGCTGATCCGGGAATGGACCCGTTTCATTCGACGGCCCGAGGCGCGGCCCCATGTGATTTTCCTCAGTGACTACGACATGCTTTTGACCGAGCACCTGGTCCAGGGCGTGGATGTCTGGCTCAATACACCACGGCGACCCTGGGAGGCCTGCGGAACGAGCGGCATGAAGGTGCTAGTCAATGGAGGCATCAATCTTTCGGAGTTGGACGGCTGGTGGGCGGAGGCCTGGACACCCGAATTGGGATGGGCGTTGGGGGACGGGCGGGAACATGGCGACGACCCGGCCTGGGACGCCGCCGAAGCTGAGGCGCTTTACGGCTTGCTTGAAGGTGAAGTGATCCCGGAGTTTTATGCCCGTGATGGGAACGGCATCCCCATCGCTTGGATCGCCAGGATGCGTGAGAGCATGGCAAGATTGACACCACGCTTTTGCGCCAACCGAACGGTGCGCGAATACACCGAGCAACATTACCTCCCGGCCGCGTCAGCATACCGTGAGCGTGCTGCCGATAAGGGCGCTGTGGGCTTGCAAGTAGTCAATTGGCAGCGTGCGATGGAGAAGAACTGGTCAAATCTGCACTTCGGCGAAGTGAAGGTAGCGAGTGACGAGGAAAAACACGTATTCGAGGTTCAGGTTTATCTCAGCGGCCTTGACCCCAATACAGTATGCGTAGAACTTTACGCCGATGGAGCGGATGGGAAAGGGCCAATTCGGCAGGAAATGATGCACATCGCGGAACTGGCGGACACAAACGGCAGCATCTATCGCGTACAGGTGCCTTCAACACGTCCGGCGACGGACTATACGGCGCGAGTGATGCCGCATTACGACGGCGTTGCGGTCCCACTGGAAGACACACGAATCCTGTGGCAACGGTGATTGGATTGCGACATGTGGTGGAGAACAAAGAGACCTTCATGAAAGGCGGAATAGTTTACGCATTGGCGGAGCCAGAGAAGGTGCCGGGTGTGGCATCTGTCGCTGTCGTGTTTTGGTCTTTTCATGAAGGTGGTGAATTCGGCTATTCTTTGTCGCACGCGTACGGCGCTGCATTCGATAATCCCGACTTGATAGTTGCCTGTGTGGTGGGTGATGGTGAGGCGGAAACCGGCCCACTGGCCACCAGTTGGCACTCAAATAAATTTCTAAATCCGATCCATGATGGAGCCGTGTTGCCCATCTACCACAATACTGTGGCTCACGTAGCCCTTCGCAAAAGCCCCTACCGGCAGCAAATGTTCAGTATTGGAAATTTCAAGAAAATTATATTTACTTCGACCCTGAATGGTCAGCCCCAGTATAATCTGAGGCAGTTCCTGCCGGACCTAACGTATTCTTACACTCCTCCCACAGTGCCGACGTTCATCGCGTATTGGAGGACTACATAGACCACATAGAGCCCTAGGAGCCAGGCCCCCTGGATTTTTTTAAAACGACCGTCCTTATTCTTGTGGATAAAGAATCTGAATGAATAGAGGATAATGAGCATTGCCGGAAAGTGGAAAAGGAAGAAGTTCTCCGGAATTGCCAGGGGCCTTGCAGCAGATGCCGCACCGATAACGAACAGGCAGTTCAATACATCCGCGCCAACGATATTTCCCACCGTGATTTCAGGGTGCCCTTTTCTGACGGACGCGAAGGCGGTCATCAATTCCGGCAGCGAGGTCCCAAAGGCCACCATGGTGGCGGCGATGACATCGTCGGGCACTCCCAGCCTGAGAGCTATCTCCGATGCACTGGGTACCAGTATCCGAGCGCCCAGGACCACCAGGAAAAGCCCTCCCACGATCATGAGCCAGCATTTTACGAGGCCCATCACCTCGGAATCATCGGATTCCTCCCCTTCCAATGCCATGTCGCCCCCTTTCTTGGCCCAGATGTAGGACATGAACATGTAGATCCCCAGCAGGACCAGGAAAAAGAAGCCGATCCCCCGATTGAGTACAGGGTTTCCTTTTGTTGCCACCAGAATGATGACGGATACGACCACAAGGAGCGTTGCAGCGCCTACCTGCACCCAACCGGTGCGGTTGAGGATATATCGGTTGACGGGCACTGTGGCCAAGAGACACGTCAATCCGAAAATGAGGCCCGTGTCGGCAATAATGGAACCCACGCCGTTTCCCAGGGCAAGACCCGAGTCACCCATCCAGGCCGCCATAACGGAGACAACGGCCTCCGGCATGGTGGTGCCGAGGGAAATAATCGTGGCCCCAATGACTATCCTTGGCATGCCCGTTCTCCGGGAAAGCTGAACGACCCCGTCAATCATCCAGTCAGCCCCCTTTGAAAGGATCAGGATACAGGCCGCAATCACAACGACTAAGAACAGCAGGGGCTGACCGGCCACGAGGTTTCGCAATACGGTTTCATCCCCTATGAATCGAAAAACAGTGTGCACCTTCCTTTTTCCTTCCGCAGCTTGACTACGTAGTCCAAATCCGAGTGAGGCTTTCTCTTTAGGAAAGCCGTCCAGGACACGCCGGTGCCGAAACTTGAGAACGGTCTGCAACAAAACAACTGCAAAAAAATGAATAGGAAACGTTTATGGGAAAGAAAACCATCTCTTAGAAGCAAAGTCAAGATTTGCTTCTCCTGTCCTGTTCCATGGTCTTATTGCCTTGAGTGCCGGCCTTCGTATGCACAATCGTTAGCTTTTTAGGCTCGAAATGCCGTGATATCCGTGTTATTGTAAGGTCTTTGAGCATTCTTGCTGAAACAAGAGTCCGATGGTGCTGCCAGGGGATGCCGTCGAATCCGGGTGTCCCGAAAAAGAAGAAACACCATGAGGAGGAATTAGAAAATTGAAAGTCATCACAACTGTCTGCCACCGGGATTGCCCTGACACCTGCTTCCTGGATGTAGTCGTGGAGGATGGCAGGATTCTTTCTGTCCGAGGCAGCAAGGAAAATCCAATCACCCGCGGATTTGTCTGCCCAAGGGGTGTGGGAGATCCGAAAAGGGTCTACAGCAGCGAACGCGTCCTATACCCGCATGTGAGGGAAGAAAGTCGTGCCGAGAATTTTGGTAGGGTGACGTGGGATGAGGCCTTGTCAGGATTTACCGAGCGGTTGCGATCTACCCTTGAAACCCACGGCCCGGGATCCGTCCTTCTCTACGATTATCCTGGAAACCAAGGGTTCCTGGCCTGGCAGTTTCCGCAAAGGCTGTGGTACGCGCTGGGTGCAACAACCACGGATTACTCTTTATGCGCTTCTTCCGGTCATGCCGCCATAGGTCTCCACTACGGGTTGACCTACGGAATCCAGCTGGAAGAGCTCGATAAGATGGATGTGATCACCTTTTGGGGAAACAACGCAAAGGTGAGTTCCCCTCACCATTGGGCATTTGCAGCAAGGGCGAGAAAAAACCATAAGGCGGTCATTATTGATGTGGACCCCAGGGAAAGTCCGACCTCTGAAAGTGCCGATATTCGGCTGCACCCCCACCCGGGGAGTGATGTGGCTTTGGCGTACGGCATTGCAAGACAGGTGATTCTGAATGACGGGGTTGATAAACGGTTCATCCATGAATGGACCTACGGTTATGAGGCATTTGAAAAAGAGGCCCTATCCTGGGTCCCGGACCGGGTAGAGCAGGTGACCGGGATTCTCCCGGATCAGATTGAGGCCGTTGCAGATGTCTACATGCATCGACGTCCGGCTGCGTTCATGATCGGTCTGGGGCTGCAAAAATCAAATGAGGGGGGGGGAGCGGCAAGGGCGGTAGCCCTTTTGCCTGCCCTGCTCGGCTATCACAGGGGTTTCCATTACAGCGATGCCCAAGGGAGACATGTGGACTGGGATTGTATTTCCGGGCGCAGCCTGACCAAAAAGAAAGGTCGGATTGTCAGCCAGGTCTCCATGGGGCGGAGGCTGGCATCCGGTGAGTTCAAGTTTGTCTTTGTGCTCGGGACCAATCCAGCAGTGACCTTGCCGGATCAATCGTCGGTAAGGGAGGGGCTTAAGCGTGATGATGTCTTTGTAGTGGTACAAGATACCCACTGGTCTGAAACCGCCCAATTTGCCGACCTGGTCCTGCCCGCACCCACAAACTTCGAGAAGAGCGACGTGAATTTTTGCGATCATCATCTATACTGCAGACTTTCGAACAAGGCCATTGAACCCCTCGGGGAATCCCGAACCGAGATCGACGTCATGCAGGAGATCTCCAGGAGGCTGGATCGGCCCGAGCCGTGGCTGTACCAAGACCCCTGGGAGACCCTGTCGGTCGCCTTCAAAGGGAGTTTCGAGGAAAAGTCTTTCAAAGATTTGATGGCCGGCGAAGTCCTTGAGCTGAGATTGTGCGAGAGAAAGGAATACCAGACGCCTTCGGGAAAAATCGAATTTTCTTCCTCAACTGCCCCCGGAATCGAGGCACGGGACATGCCGTTCCAGACCGAATTGAACACGGAAGAGGATGGATATCTGTTGCTCAACAGTTCCATTCCGAAATACACGCACAGCCAGTTTACGGATGTCTACGGGCCCATTCCTCAAATCGTCTGGATCAACAAAGAAGATGCCCGGACGGCGAAGATTCGTGAAGGAGATACCGTGGTGCTCCATAACGAACGCGGCCGGGTCATGGTCAAGGCCGTGGTGAATGAAAAGGTCAAGCACGGGGTCCTCTGGTCGCCACGGCCGCTCTTCGGGTTGGGTGGAAACCCGTTGAACATCCTCACACCGGGCACCCCTCAGAAACTTGGGGGAGGTCCGAATATCAATTGCATCAGGGTGAAAATGAGAAAGGCGGGGAAGGGGTGTTGAATCGCGGACAGGGTGATTCCGTCTGATGGGAACCTATCTGCTGATCTCGGCGGTCATTTTCTTTGCCGGTTTCACACAGGGCCTATCTGGATTCGGATCCGTTCTGCTTGCCATTCCTCTCCTGGCAGCGTTTCTCGATATCAGGACGGTGATACCCCTGACAGCCCTGGCAGGGCTGGCCATGACCATTATTCTCCTGATTCAGCTTTGGCAGCATGTCCAATGGAAAAAGATACTGACCTTCCTGCTGGGCAGCCTGCCCGGCATCCCCATAGGTGTCCTGTTTCTCAAGGGCGTGGACAAGGGCACGGTCCAACTGGTGCTGGGTGGCCTCCTTATCGTCTACTCGGCCTACAGCTTTTTTCCCAGAAAACCCGTGAAAGGGACGCACAAGGGATGGGCCTATGCATTGGGATTCCTTGGAGGGTGCCTGGGGGGCGCCTTCAGCGCTGCCGGGCCGGCGGTGATCGTCTATGTGTCTCTTCAGGATTGGATCAAGGACCGATCAAAGGCGGCTATGCAAGGGATTTTCTTTGTTTCCGAGACGCTTGTGGTTTTGTTCTACACCCTGAACGGGTTTGTGACATTGCCTGTCTTGAAGTATTTTGGTGTGTCGCTTCCTGCGCTCTTCCTCGGCACCTATGTGGGGTCTCTTTTTTATGGCAGGATCGACGACGTCCAGTACAGGAAGGTCATGTTCGGCCTGCTTGGCCTCTTGGGAGCCTTCATGATCTACCGGGCTTAAGTAAGGGTCGATGCAGCGGATGAAAATTCCGGCCCGATTTGTGCTTGGAATATGGCCTTACAAGAATATTTTCTTTTCAATCTTCTCCATTAAATGGTAAGAACGTCCGTGTCAAAATGACGAAAAAATAGAAAAAGGAACGTTTCATGAACCTGAGACCGCAGCGTAAAAAGGCCATGCTGGCCCTGGAGGATGGCACCGTATTTAAGGGCAGGTCTTTCACAGACGATTATGAGACCGTTGGGGAGGTGGTCTTCAACACCAGCATGTCCGGGTATCAGGAGATCCTGACCGACCCGTCCTATTGCGGCCAGATGGTGACCATGACCTATCCCCTGATAGGAAACTACGGCATCAATGAAGCGGATATGGAGTCCGGAAGGGTCCAGGTCCGGGCGCTGTTGGTCAAAGAATATCAGGATTACCCGAGTAATTGGAGATCGCAGAAGGGTCTGGCCGACTATCTCAAGGAGTATGGCGTGCCCGGCATGGAGGGTTTTGACACCAGGGCCCTCACCCGTCACATACGTCGGGCCGGGGCCATGAAAGGGGCCCTTTCGACCCTGGATCTTGACAGGGATTCCCTCGTGGAAAAGGCGAGAAATGCCCCCGACATGACGGGCAGCGACCTGGTGGGGGAAGTCACTTGCCATGAACCCATGGTATGGGAGCAAGGGAAACCCCTGCCCCTGAAAGATGGTCTGGAAGGCTTTGACTGGCCTGAAAGGCCAGGGGGTTGGCGTGTTGTTGCCATGGACTACGGCATCAAATACAATATCCTTCGCTCTCTGGAAAAGCGGGGCTGCAGCATTCTCATATTGCCCGGAAACGCCGATTCGGCCATGATTGACAAGGTCGACCCCGACGGACTTTTTCTGAGCAACGGTCCCGGGGATCCGGCGGCCGTGACCTATGCCGTGAAAACGGTGAAGGCCCAGATCGGAAAAAGGCCCATCTTCGGCATCTGTCTGGGACATCAGCTCCTGGGACTTGCGCTGGGTGGAAAGACCTTCAAGCTCAAATTCGGACACCGGGGCGCAAACCAGCCCGTGAAGGACCTGACCACGGGCAGGGTGGAGATCACTTCTCAAAACCACGGCTTCTGCGTAGACCTGGAATCCTTGAAAGGTGCGGATATCGAACCGACCCACCTGAACCTGAACGACCGAACCCTTGAGGGCATTTCCCACAAGAAGCTCCCTGTTTTTTCAGTCCAGTATCACCCGGAGGCCTCTCCCGGTCCCCATGACGCCTCTTATCTCTTCGATCGTTTCATTGAGTTGATGGAAAAGGATAAAGACAGGCATAAGGCGTAAGGCAAAAGAACTATTTGATTGATTTCGACTAACCTGTAAACAGGCTCAACGGGTTAACGGGCTGACAGGCAAACGGCGAATGCCAAAACGTACAGACATCAAAAAAATACTGATCATCGGCTCAGGGCCTATCGTCATCGGACAGGCCTGTGAATTCGACTACTCCGGGACCCAGGCCTGCAAGGCCCTCCGGGAAGAAGGCTATGAAGTCGTCCTGATCAACAGCAATCCGGCCACCATCATGACAGACCCTGAAATGGCCCACCGCACCTATATCGAGCCGGTTACCGCATCGATCCTTGCCAAGGTGATCGAAAGAGAGCGGCCCGATGCCCTTCTTCCGACGCTCGGAGGGCAAACGGGGCTCAACACGGCCGTGGAAGTGGCCGAAACAGGCATTTTGGAGAGGCTGGGAGTGGAAATGATCGGTGCCTCTCTCCCGGTCATCAAAAAAGCGGAGGACAGGGAGCGCTTCCGTGATGCCATGGAACACATCGGTTTGAGGGTCCCCAAGAGCGGCATTGCCAGAGACATGGACACCGCGAGAAAGGTGGCGGAGGATATCGGTTACCCGATCATCATCAGGGCCAGTTTCACGCTCGGAGGGATAGGCAGCGGGGTGGCCTACAATCGCGAAGAGATGGATTCAGTAGCAGGTGCCGGCCTGGACGCCAGTATGATCTCGGAAATTATCATGGAGGAGTCCCTCATAGGCTGGAAGGAGTATGAACTGGAAGTCATGCGAGACTTCAAGGACAATGTCGTCATTATTTGTTCCATTGAAAATTTCGATCCCATGGGCATTCACACAGGGGACAGTATCACGGTAGCGCCCGCTCAGACCCTCACCGATCGGGAATACCAGGACATGCGGGATGCTGCCATCGCGATCATCCGGGAGATCGGGGTGGAAACAGGAGGATCCAATATCCAGTTTGCCGTTCACCCGGAGACGGGAGAGATGGTGGTCATCGAGATGAATCCCAGGGTATCAAGGAGTTCGGCGCTGGCCTCAAAGGCCACCGGCTTTCCCATTGCCAAGATAGCGGCCAAGCTGGCCGTCGGCTATACCCTCGATGAGATCGCCAACGATATCACTCGCGAAACACGGGCCTCATTCGAGCCCACCATCGACTACTGCGTGGTCAAGATACCCCGATGGACCTTTGAAAAGTTCCCCATGGCCGAAGATCGGATCACAACCTCCATGCGTTCGGTGGGGGAAACCATGGCCATCGGAAGGACTTTCAAGGAAGCCCTGCAAAAGGCCATACGTTCCCTGGAAATAGGGCGGTTCGGGCTGGGTTCGGACCTTCCAGATAAAAAGGAGCCCGGGCCCGATCTTCACGAGATTGAAGAGAAGCTTATCAATCCCAATTCACAGCGGATTTTCTATATCCGTGAAGCCTTGAAGCAGGGCCTATCTCTGGAGAGGATCTACGAACTGACACGCATTGATCCATGGTTTCTCCACCATATTGAGGAGATCTTCAAACTTGAATCACATCTGAAGGAAATAGCGGAGAAAGGCCCCCACCCGAGGGAGTGGGAAGAGGACTTTTTCAGAGAGATCAAGGGATACGGCTTTTCAGACATGCAACTGGCCCGGATTTTTCACATGGAGGAAGGGGACATCAGGGAGATCCGGAAATCCAAAGGCGTTGAACCGGTCTATAAGCTGGTCGATACCTGTGCCGCCGAATTCGAGGCCTATACGCCCTACTACTATTCCACCTATGAGCAGGAAAACGAGATCCGTGTAAGCGAGAGGAGGAAGGTCGTGATCCTCGGGGGTGGTCCCAACAGGATTGGTCAGGGCATTGAATTTGACTACTGCTGTGTCCAGGCATCCATGGCCTTGAGGGAAATGGGAATTGAGAGTATCATGGTCAACAGCAACCCCGAAACGGTCAGCACGGACTATGACACATCCGACAAGCTCTATTTTGAACCCCTCACCTGGGAGGATGTACTCAATCTGGTTGAACAGGAAAAACCGGAGGGGATAATTGTCCAGTTCGGAGGCCAGACACCTCTCAATATCTCAGTTCCCCTGGAGCAGGCAGGCGTGACGATTCTGGGGACAAAACCGGACAGCATCGACCGTGCCGAGGACCGGAGACGGTTTCAGAGCCTGCTCAAGAAACTGGATATCCTCCAGCCTGAAAACGGCATCGCCACCAATCGGGAGGAGGCCCTGGAAGTCGCGGACCGTGTCGGGTACCCTGTTCTGGTCAGGCCGTCATTTGTGCTGGGCGGCCGCGCCATGAAAATCGTTTATGATGAGGCGGACCTTGAATACTATATCAAGAGCGCGGTGGACGTGTCTCCCGGAAAGCCTGTCCTCATTGATCGGTTCTTGGAGGATGCCACGGAAATCGACGTGGATGCCCTGTCGGACGGACAGAAAACGGTCATCGGCGGTATCATGGAACATATCGAGGAGGCAGGGATTCACAGCGGCGACAGCGCCTGTGTCCTGCCGCCCATATCCCTGAAACCCGAAGTGATCGAAGAAATCAAGGCACACACACGGGCCCTGGCCGGGGAACTCCACGTTGTGGGCCTGATGAACATACAGTATGCCGTACAAAAAGGGGTGGTTTATGTGCTGGAAGTCAATCCGAGGGCCTCAAGAACGATCCCCTTTGTGAGCAAGGCCACCGGCGTTCCGCTGGCCAAACTGGCCACAAAAGTGATCATGGGTTATCGGTTGAAGGACCTGGGTCTGGTGGACGAGATAGCGCCCGAGCACGTTTCAGTCAAGGAATCGGTCTTCCCCTTCGCCCGTTTTCCCGGGGTGGACACTATCCTCGGCCCGGAGATGAAATCAACCGGGGAGGTGATGGGAATAGACCGTTCTTTCGGTCTGGCCTTTGCAAAGTCCCAATTGGCTGCAGGTCAGAATCTGCCTCTCAAGGGTAATGTTTTTGTGAGCGTCAAGGACCAGGACAAACTGCGATTTCTGGAAACGGCCTTTGCCCTTTATGACCTGGGGTTCAAGATTATGGCCACGGAAGGAACCTCTGCCTTTTTTTCCGAGCATGGGATAATAAATCAGCGGGTAAACAAGGTCGGACAGGGGCGCCCGCATATCGTGGATATGATCAAGAACGGAGAAGTGGACCTGGTGATCAATACCCCCGGCAGCAAGAAGGCCGTTTCGGAGTCTTACTCCATCCGGCGGGCGGCCCTGACTTTTAATATCCCATATACAACAACCCTGGCCGGTGCCCGGGCAACGGCCCTGGCCATCAAGGCCCTGGAGGAGGGACAGCTGGATGTGAAAACCCTACAGGAATACCACCGGGTGAAGGCGGAAGGTGGAAGGCGGAAGTAGGAAGGTTTTCTGCAGCATATGCATAGCGAAGTGGAACCGAACCTGAAAAAGACCCTCAGGTTCTACTCCTGAGTTCCGATTTGGGGTTTAACATAAATTCACAGAAGTGCGTGGGGTTTGAAGACGTAAACCCCAAATAGCCGTCCATGTCGGTGTTTGGTGCCAAGTGCACTATGAGAAAGGGTCTGAAAAAGAGTCTCACGCCCGGCTCCTTGACTCCGGCGGATGAGACGACTTCGTTGGAAGTCGGAAGATTTGGCCGTTGGGTTTTTGTGGGCAAAAGACGTAAAAATTAGCTGATATTAAGGAAATGAATATGGATCATCCAAGAGAAAAATGCGGTATTTTCGCGGTAATTGGGCACGAAGACGCCGCTAAACTGACCTATTTTGGGCTCTATGCCCTCCAGCATCGCGGCCAGGAGAGTGCAGGCATTGTTGCTTCAGACGGTAATCACGTACGGGAGCACAAGGCCATGGGACTGGTGCCGGATATCTTTAATGAGGGGATTCTGGACGAGCTCAAGGGAAACATCGCCCTTGGCCACGTGAGGTACTCCACCACGGGCTCGTCTCTTCTCGTAAATGCTCAGCCCTTCAGGGTCCGGTATTCGGGTAAATCCCTGGCCATTGCCCACAACGGCAATCTTGTGAATGCACATGAGATCCGGGCGCAACTTGAAGAAGCCGGATCTATTTTTCAGACCACCATGGACAGTGAGGTGGTCCTACACCTGACGGCCAAGTGCATCAGGAAGGGACTCGAACAGGCCATGATCGAGACCATGGCCCAGGTCAAGGGGGCGTACTCCATGGCCATCATGACGGAAGACACCATCATTGCCGCCAGGGACCCCAACGGATTCAGGCCTTTGTGCATCGGAAAACTGGATTCCGGCTACGTGGTTTCTTCGGAAACCTGTGCCCTGGACCTCGTGGATGCGAAATTTATCCGGGAGGTGGAGCCCGGGGAGATCGTCATCATCAATGAGGCCGGCTTGAGGAGTGTTCCGTCAGGTATCAAATCCAGGAAGAGCCAGTGCATTTTTGAATTGATCTACTTTGCGCGGCCTGACAGTAATATCTTCGGCGAGAATGTCTACCTCTTTCGAAAGGAACAGGGAAAATTGCTTGCCAGGGCCTTCCCCCTGGATGTGGATCTGGTGATGCCTTTTCCGGATTCGGGAAACTACGCGGCCATCGGTTATGCCCAGTCATCAGGTCTTCCTTACGAGATGGGCGTTATTCGGAATCACTATGTGGGCCGTACATTTATTCAACCCTCACAGAGCATGCGTGATTTCGGTGTCAAGGTGAAACTCAATCCGGTGCGGGAATTACTCAAAGACAAAAGGGTATTGATCATTGAAGATTCCATCATCAGGGGAACCACGGCAAAGACGAGGGTCAGGACCCTGAGAAAGATAGGGGCCAGGGAGATTCACATGCTGGTGAGCTGCCCGCCCCACCGCTTCCCCTGCTACTACGGCATTGATTTTTCCTCCAGGGGCGAACTCATTGCAGCCCAAAAAACGGTGGATGAGATCCGTGACTATGTCGGGTTGGACAGCCTGGGATATCTGGACATAGAAGATCTGGTGAAGGCCACGCGCATACCCCATGGAGATCTCTGCCTGGCCTGTTTTGATGGTCGTTACCCGGTTCCCGTCGATGTCGGCTTTACCAAGACCTGCCTTGAGGTGGATTAGCCCGGATGAAGGCGTGTTCCACGGGCATGCCGCCGGTTTAGTGAAATGAAGACATGAAACCAAAACCTGACGAAATAGCTTGTCTCTACGAGATCAGCAAGGCCATTCATGTCTCCCTGGACCTGAAAAAATCCCTCTACACAGTGCTTGATCTCCTTTCGGAACATCTGGGCATGAAAAGGGGCTCCATTACCCTGCTCAACCCCGAAACAGCGGAAATCCACATCGAGGTGGCCCATGGGATCTCCAGTTCGGCCAAGTCGCGGGGCAGGTACAGACTGGGTGAGGGTGTCACAGGCCAGGTCATCAAGAGCGGTCGACCCATGGCTGTTCCCAAGATTGATAACGAACCCCTGTTTCTCGACCGGACAGGGGCGCGAAGCAGGATTGATAAATCGAGAGTTTCGTTCATCTGCGTGCCCATAAAAGAGGAGCGACGTGTGGTGGGCGCTCTAAGTGTCGATAGGGGTGCAGACGGCAAGGAAACCTTGGGAGATAATGTCCGACTCCTCACCGTCATCAGCAGTCTGATTGCACAGAAGGTTTCACTGCTGGAAAAAATCAACCGTGAAAAAGACAGGCTCAGGGATGAAAATACAAGGCTCAGAAAAGAGCTGAACAAGAAATACAGCTTCACCAACATTATCGGTAACAGCCGGAAAATGCAGGAGGTCTTCTACCTCATTATCCAGGTGGCCAAAAGCAACGCCAATGTGCTCTTGCTGGGGGAAAGCGGCACGGGAAAGGAACTCGTGGCCAACGCCATCCACTACAACAGCCTCCGCGCAAGCAAGGCCTTCATCAAAATAAACTGTGCAGCGCTCCCGGCCAACCTGGTGGAAGCTGAACTTTTTGGGTACGAAAAGGGCGCATTTACGGGAGCCAACAGACAGAAGGAAGGGAAATTCGAACTGGCCTCCGGCGGCACCGTTTTTCTGGATGAAATCGGCAGCCTGGCCCTGGAAAGTCAGGGCAAACTTCTGCGCGTTTTACAGGAGAAAGAGCTTGAGAGACTGGGTGGTACGCGAATCATCAGGGCCAACATCCGGCTTATTGCGGCAGCCAACCAGGATCTTCGATCGGCTGTGGAACGGGGTGCCTTCAGGGGGGACCTTTATTATCGCCTGAATGTCTACCCCATCTACCTGCCCCCCCTGCGGGAGAGAGAGGCTGACATCCTGCTTTTGTCGGACTATTTCCTTGAGAAGTACTCCAAGGAATATAATAAGGATATTAGAAGGATATCTACTCCCGCCATCGATGCTCTGACGCAATACCACTGGCCCGGAAATGTCCGGGAACTGGAGAATTGTCTGGAACGGGCCGTACTGCTTTGTGAGGATCAGGTCATTCACAGCTATCACCTTCCTCCCACCCTGCAGACCGCCATTGATACCGGTACCCCCCAGGCCCAATCCCTCAAGGAGGCGTCAGAGCAATTTGAGCGGGAATTGCTGATCGACGCCTTGAAAACATCGCGTGGCAATATGCGAGAAGCCGCAAGTGCACTCAAGACCACTGAGCGTATCTTTGGGTACAAGGTAAAAAGATACCATATTGATTTGAAACAGTACCGATAGCCCGGTTATGAGGAGGCAATAACGGTGGATGGAGGATCAATGGCGTAGCACGAGAAGGCCAGCCTGAAACAGACAGCCCGAGGATACGGCGCAGTTCGAAACATGAACTTTCCTTCAGCACTGATGCCCCTGAGAACTCGTTTGGTATCATTATTGCATTTATTGGGGACCATTGCATTTTTACCATTTTTTGTCCCAGGAGAGAGCTATGAAATGCCCGAAGTGTGGTTATATCAGTTTTGACTACAATCAGATTTGCCCGAAGTGCAGCAAGGACATAGGCAACGAGCAGAAAAAGCTCAATCTGCCGGCGTTCAAGCCTGATCCTCCCTATCTCCTTGAGGCCTTGACAGGATCCGCCAGTGAGAGTCGAATCGGACTTGAACCAGGCACCTTCGTGGAATCCCCCGACATGGAGCCGGTAATAGGCGCCGCTATGGATGATACCGGTGTCGCCATGGATGATACCGGTGTCATGAGAAAGGCATCGTTGTTCGGGAAGAATGATGAGGAACTTGAGATGGAGATGGAGGGGCAGGCTTCTGAAGCCCCTGCCATGGAGTCGGGGGATTCGATTGAGACCGAAATATCCGCCGTTGACCTGAGCGAAATTGAAATGGAGACCGAGGGGGAAAATCAGGATGCACTTTCCTTTGACCTGGGGGATCTGCCCGACGAGATAGAGATAACCGATCCACCCCCGGGGCCTGCCGACGCAATAGGAGATGGTACTGTCGCCATTTCAGGAGTAACACCGGTGATCGAGGACATGGGCCTTGGGAGTAGCCCGGATGAAGAGATCTCTCTTGATCTGGATGAGGTGTCAGACGAGAGCCTGGAGGCTGCCATGGCGCTCGAAAAAGAGGAACTGGAATTGGCCTTGGATCTTGAAGCGCTTTCCGAAAATGCCCGAGATCTGGATGAAATCAGCCTTGAACCAGGGAACGAATTTGAAGAAGGGTCGTTTGATCTTTCTGAGATGGGAATGGATGAAGCAGGAAAAGGACCTGAAGCAGAAGAGGGTCCTTTCAATGATTCTGAAATGCTGACCGTTGAACTTGATTCAGAAAAAAAAGAGAAATCAGAGGATCCTTGAGGCACAGCTTCTCAAAAAGATCACGCCCTACGGATGAGTCAAGTGCTAAAGCATGCCACACCTTTCCCGCAGGTGCGCATTCTCTATGGCAAGTGCAAGCGGCCCGCTCATGGCATTCAGGATTCGGAGATCGCCTTTTCTGAAACCATAGGGCCCCGACAGCGAATCCACATAGAGGACCCCATAGGTCTGTTCATGGCTGACCAGGGGCACACACAAGAGAGAGCCGATTTCCAGGGTACTTTCATTTTCCGAGATATCCGACGGCGCCTCATAATCCGTGTTGGACATCCTTACCGCCTTTCCTTCCTCCATGACTCGATCGATCACGACCTCACTGAAACCCGTTTTGGAATGCTCAACGTCTTTTTTCGAGCGACTGACCACATCCTTCTTCTCTTTCTTCCCCTCATCGAAGAGGATGACGGCCGCCCTGTCAATTCTGGGAAGGGCTTTAAGGAACGTTTCGAGCAAACTTTCCAGCATCTCGTGGAGGGGTGTAGCGGACCGGATAAGCCTTGACAGGGCATACACTGTCTCCAGATCACCGGATGACCTTTTTCGTCGTTCATCCTCCGGTATTCCTTTGTCAGTTCCCATACCCACGGGATCAGGGGTCATGAAGCCCTTCTTTCTCAAAGATGGCTCTGACGGGCCTCCATCCAGGAGTATAATGGTGTTGCCGAGGGATATGGTGTCGCCTGAATCCACCTCGAAACCCTCCCCCGGGGGAATCAATTTGTCATTGAGCCATGTTCCGTTGGTGCTTTTGAGATCCTCGAGAAAGAGTTTTTTTCCAATGAAGTAGAGTTTGATCTGTTTTCTGGAAATGGTGGAATCTTTTATTTGAATATCATTCCTCGAAGAACGGCCGATGAATACGGTGGCACCCCCAAGCTCAAAACTCTTGCCCTTCAGGGGCCCGCCAATGATTTGCAGTTGCTGCATGCCTATCTCCTCCCCACCATCTTTCAGTAGCACAAATCAATTGGTAAGCGCAACCAAAAGTGATGAAATCGTAATAAGGTTTTAACCCGGCCCGGTGCTCTCAGGAGTCCTGTTTCAGCGTTTTGGGCTTCTTGAAGGGGAAAATCAAGTATGGGTTGGGGTTTTGCCGGGAAGTCGTCAAAGTTTTGGCGATTAGGAGTCAGGACGGAGCGTATGCTGTGGCGCTTCAGGGGAGACATTCGCGGGAGGCGTCGCCATTGTATGCCATTCCAGAGTAATGTCCCTCTGACGCGCCCTCACTGAAGGACATGGGCGGAGTGTGAAGTGTGGGATACGGGGGTGCGGAAAGGATGGCATATAATTTGCAAAATTAGGCTCAAGACCGGACACGGCATCGGTCATTGAAACCATGCTGAGAGATCAGCTCCACATTCAAGACAGGATCTTATGGAAGAAAGAATGCCCAAAAAAGAAGGCCTTTCCCCCGGGCCCATGGAAGAGGAAAAATTGGGTCCAAGGATCGGTGAACTCCTTATCAAAGAAGGGTTTATCAAGGAAAAGGATCTTGACCACGCCCTCTCAATCCAAAGTCAGGAGGCGGAATGGTCCAAATATCCGTTGGGAGAAATCCTGGCCAAGAGTGGCGCCCTCTCCCAACCGGATCTGGAAAGGATTCTGAAGCACCCGGAACTCAGGAGTCACATAGGAAGTCTGGCGGTCCAGAAGGGTTTCTTGGATCGCGAACAGCTCCAGGCCTGTTTGACCAAGCAAGACCCGAAAGAACTCCTCGGAGAGGTGTTTGTCCGTGAAGGGCTCCTGACCCGGGAGGAACTGGAAGGTCTCCTGAAAGAACAATTGAATTCGCGCAGGATTGGTGAACTCGCCGTAAAAATGGGTCTCGTGAAGCAAGAGGCGCTTGAACGGGCACTGAGCATTCAAGTGACCAAGAGGACCCTGGGGGCCGTGCTTTGTGGTGAAGGTGCGATCAACCCGCTCGATCTTTATTATGTAATGAACAAGCATAAAAAACAAATGCGGCTGGGAGATATCCTGGTCCGTCAGAAATATTGCGACAAGCAAGATCTGAACAAGGCACTCCAGGAGCAAAGGCACAGCAGTGAATCCATAGGAGACATCCTGCTTCGGAAAAAGCTTATTTCCAAGGCGCAACTCCAGGACGCACTTTCAAAGCAATCCAATATCCCTTTCAGGACACTCACGGAATTCGCATACAGTGAGGAGGACAAAAACAAGCTTTCCCGAATCATCAGCCAGAAATACGCAGAGAAAAACCTGATGATTCCCATATCCCTCATTGGAAGGGATATCACCATAGCATTGGTGAAACCCGAGAAGATCTTTACCGTCAGGGAGCTGAAGGCCCTTTACAGCAACCTCAATGTGTCCTGCGTTCTCATAACCGAAGAAAAATTCAGTGAACTGTTCGAGGTCCTCTACAGTCGTAGGCTGGGCGGGAGGCAGTCGGAACAAGAGTCAGAAGAGGAAGCGCCTCCGGAAAAAATGGATTTCATGCAGATCGAACTGGATGAGGACATGGATGGCGCCGAAGATGATGCTCCGGTATATGACGCACAGGACTTTGAGGTGGAGGAGCTGGTCAATTTTATTATCAAATACGGGATCAGCAATGGCGCCAGCGATATCCATCTGGAACAGGACCGGGATGGCGTCAAGCTGCGATACAGGATCGACGGTGTCCTGCAGGACATGAACCTGGCCTGGCTGAAAAAAAAGCTCCAGGAGAAATCCGGATCGATTATTTCGCGAATTAAGATCATTTCCAACCTGGACATAGCTGAGAAGCGCCTTCCACAGGACGGTGTGTTCAGAATCAACTACTATGACAAGGCAAAGGGCAAGAAATACGACCTGGATTTCAGGGTGGCCACTTGCAGGGCCATTACGGGAGAAAACGTGGTCATCCGCATTCTGGATTCACGCAAGGCCAACGTGGGCCTCGAAAATCTCAACCATTCAGAGCATGTGGTGAAGCCATTTAAAATGTCCTTGAAGAGTTCTGCAGGAATGATTCTGGTGACGGGACCTACCGGGAGTGGAAAATCTTCCACCCTGTATGGTGCTATGAAATACATCTACGACCCCAGCACAAAGATCATCACCGCCGAGGATCCCATCGAGTATAGCTTCCCGGGCATCATGCAGACGCAGGTACATCACAAAATTGACCTGGGCTTTGCGAGGCTCCTTCGCTCCTTTCTAAGATTGGATCCGGATATTATCCTGGTGGGCGAAATTCGCGATTCAGAAACGGCCAGAATCGGTTTCGATGCGGCCCAGACCGGGCATCTTGTTCTGAGCACCTTGCATACCAACGATTCGGTCAGTTCCGTCGCTCGGCTCTTGGATCTGGGAGTGGAAAGGAGCCAGATCGGCGCATGCCTGAGCTGCGTGTTGGCCCAGAGACTGGTGCGTAGTATCTGCCCTGCCTGCTCCGAAGAATATATGCCGGATGAGACTATTTGGTCCATTATCTTTGATTCCTACCCGTCCCACCTGAGGTTTTATAAAGGGAGGGGATGCGAGGCCTGTGGATTTACGGGATACAAAGGCAGGACGCTTATCTCCGAGATTTTTGAGATCAACAAAGAGATCTCAGCCGCCCTGGTAAAAGGCGCGGAAGTGGATGAACTGAAGTTGCTGGCCCAGGCCACCGGTATGAAAACCCTCCTGGATGATGCTTTGCTCAAATTGGAGTCAACGACATTGAATGAGATCCTCCGGATGGTGCCACACGACATGATACAGATGTTCCGAACGAGGAACGCCCAGGAGGAACTGGCCGCAAAAACCACAGAACGCATACCAGGAGGGGAGGCCTTTACACTGGCCGATCCGGAAAAAGACAAAGCGGTATTGGAGCGTCTTTCCGATGCATTCATCTCGATGAAAGAAGGCCTGGGTCAGGAAACCAACCGGGATGAACCGCCCCTTTTCATGGAATTCCTTGTTGAGAGTTTCCATGAAGTTCGCAGCCGTTATCAGTGTGATGAAGTTCAGTTTTGTCTGAAGGCCCAGGATGGCAAAGTGGAGATCTCCGCACTTCCCGTTGATTCTTGAGGAAACCGAAAATCCTGAGTTTCGGTTTCCGTGAGTAAAAAGTCCAGAGGACCGGACTTTTTACGATTTCATCAGACATAAAGGAAAAGATTTTTCTGAAGGGATGACATGAGCAGAACCATTGCGATCACAAGTGGAAAGGGCGGCGTAGGTAAGACCAACATCAGCGTCAACCTGTCCCTCTATCTTTCTCGAAAGGGTTACCGAGTCTGCCTGTTTGACGCGGACCTGGGTCTGGCCAACGTCAGCATCCTTCTAGGCCTTCAACCCGAATCCACGCTGGCGGATGTGGTCAACGGGGGCATGGAACTCAAAGACATCATGGTGAATTACCACGGCGTAGATGTACTCCCCGGGAGTTCGGGGGTGGAGGACCTGGCAAATCTGGTTCCTTCCGACAGGGAAGACCTCTTGAAGGCCTTTGGGGCGCTCGAAGACCATGATTTTATCCTGTTTGACACTTCCGCCGGGGTTTCCCGCGATGTGGTTGCCTTCTGTTTGGCATCATCCGAGGTCATACTGGTGGTGACGCCCGAGCCCACATCACTTACGGATGCCTATGCCCTGCTGAAGATCCTGCTG